>Ga0256404_1010903_pt1 | contig 12390 bp, 9 predicted proteins | sample RumenRJG_01DNA_FD_185990 | JGI IMG/M metagenome (GOLD analysis project Ga0256404, IMG submission 185990) | Bovine rumen microbial communities from Lethbridge, Alberta, Canada - RJG_01 | ecosystem: Host-associated > Mammals > Digestive system > Stomach > Rumen | place: Canada: Alberta | collected...
GTTAAGCCTGCCGCTAGCGTTCATCCTGAGCCAGGATCAAACTCTTCTTTGTATATTCTCATATTTCTCAAGCTTGTCCTGACGCTTTTCTTTCCTTCTTAAGGAATCAACGCTCTCGATTTTCCTTGTTTCGGTACTTGCTTTCCTGTACTATCTCTCAATATTTTCAAAGGTCTTAAATATCTTTTCTCTCGAAAAGGGATTGCAAAGATACACCTCTTTTTTGAACATGCAAACTTTTTTTGGAATTTTTTCTCATTTTCAGCAAAAGTTAATGTTATAATTGCGCTATCTTTGCCCCGGAAACAGATAAAAGATGGAAGAGTACAAAGAAACAAACGGCAACGCTTCGCTGTGGAAAATTTTCGGCGTCTTCTATAAGATAGGTGCCTTCACGATCGGAGGAGGCTACGCCATGATTCCGCTAATCCAGAACGAAATGGGCAAACGAGGCTGGATTTCCGATGAAGAACTCCCGGACATCATCGCCCTAGCCCAGAGCGCACCGGGGATCCTGGCCGTAAACGTCTCGATTTTCGCTGGCTACAGGCTCCGCGGAGTCAAGGGCAGCATCGCGGCCTCTGTCGGCACGGTGCTCCCATCCTTCATCATCATCCTTCTGATAGCCATGCTCTTCACCAACTTCTCCGACAATCCGGTGGTGGTACGTATCTTCAACGGAATCCGCCCGGTGGTAGTGTCGCTGATTGCTGTTCCTACCATAAATATGGCGAAGAAGAGTTGCAAGACCTGGTGGGCATGGGCGATAGCCATAGGTTCACTGCTGGCCGTCGGCTTCATGGACATTTCCCCTATATGGCTGCTGATCAGCTTGATGGCCCTTGCCGTAAGCATAGCCCTGATCCGCAGAAACCGCAATGAAAAAGCATAGGCCATGGCACTTCTGACGATTTTTCTCCAGCTTTTCTGGACCTTTCTGTTAATCGGAACCTTCACCTTCGGAGGAGGCTATGCCATGCTTTCGCTCATCCAGGGCCAGGTTGTCACCCTTCATGGCTGGATTTCCGAAAGCACCTTCACCAATATCGTGGCCATCTCCCAGATGACCCCGGGACCGATAGGCATCAACTGCGCAACCTATGTAGGCTATGAAGTCGTCCACAACGCCGGGGCCGGCTGGCTCCTCGGGGTGATAGGTTCTTTCACGGCGACCTTCGCCCTCATGCTCCCTTCCTTTATCATTGTTCTCGCCATGGTCAAGTTCTATGAAAAATTCAAGAAGAGCAAGACCTTCGAATACGTCATGGAGTGGATCCGCCCGGCCGTCGTCGGGCTCATCGGGGCGGCAGCTATAATCCTGATAATCAACACTTCATGGGAAGGCTTTCCTCTCTTAAGCAAGCCGTCTTTCGAGGTTATCCACGAGAATTTCATAGACTGGAAAAGCTGGTTACTCTTCGGGGCCGCTGTCCTCGCCAGCCTCTTTTTCAAAGTGGGGCCTATCACTATAATAATAGCAGGAGGCCTGCTGGGTCTCCTGCTATACTGACACTGTTTCCGAGACTTTACTTTTCCTCCGCGCTCTTTTTAGAAGGATTTTGCTTTCCCTCCGAAGACAGACCGTACTGACCGATAAGGTCTTTCGAATAGGTATAGCCGAGAGCGTCATATATCGCGAACTGGTGCCTGGTAAGTGACTTCTCGAAGCGCCCGAAATCCTTGTTTGAAGGCTCTTCCCACTGCACCTCGCTAAGAGCGTCCATGCGCGGGAGAAGCATGTACTCAAGATGCTCCGGGGTGGCGATGTACTCCGTCCAGAGATTGGCCTGAACCCCGAGGATGTGTTTCTGGTCCTCCGCAGGAATGCCCTTCAGAGGGTCATAAGTATAGACCGTATCAATCGGAAGATAGCCGCCGATGGCGAGAGGCTCTTTGCCCTTCTCCTTGCTCTGGTAATAGTCGAAATAGAGGTAGGAGTTCGGGGTCATGATGGCATCGAAACCGCGCTTGGCGGCCTCGATTCCTCCGGAGACTCCCCTCCACGACATCACCGTAGCTCCTTCCGCGAGATCTCCTTCGAGAATCTCATCCCAGCCTACGATCTTGCGGCCCTTCGAATTGACGAACTTCTGCACCCTGGAGGTCACATAATTCTGGAGCTTCTGCTCTGCCGTAAGAGTGCTGTCGGCCTTGAGACCTAGCTCCTTGATGCGTTTCTGGCAGTCCGGGCAATTTTCCCAGCGCACCTTAGGGCACTCATCCCCTCCGATGCTGATATATTCTGAAGGGAAGATGTCCATGACTTCGGTGAGCACGTCCTCAATGAACTTGAAGGTGATTTCCTTGCCGGGGCAGAGGACATCGTCGGCTATGCCCCAGGTGGTGCGGACCTCATAAGGGCCTCCGGTGCAGCCGAGTTCAGGGTAGGATGCGAGAGCTGCGACCATGTGGCCAGGCAGGTCTACTTCCGGCATGACTGTGATTCCAAGATCAGCCGCATAAGCGACTACGTCGCGAAGCTGCTCCTGGGTGTAGAAGCCGCCGTAGCGGATGCTGTCCTGAGGCTCACTCACTCCGTCAACATAGTGGCCGACCATGGTGGAATTCCTGTAGGCGCCAATTTCTGTGAGCTTCGGCCAGGACTTGATTTCCATCCTCCAACCCTGGTCCTCGGTCAGATGCCAATGGAAAGTGTTCATCTTGTGAAGGGCCATGACATCAAGATATTTCTTTACCTCCTCGACCGTGAAGAAGTGACGGCAGACATCAAGGTGCATGCCTCTGTAGGCGAAGCGAGGCTTGTCGTCAATCTTAGCGCATGGAACGGTCCACTTAACGGACGTGTTCTCCTTACCCTCGAAGAAGGCCGCTGGAAGCATCTCCTTTATTGTCACAATGGCGTAAAGGAAGCCGTTGAAACTTGAAGCGGCCACCTTTATGCCGCTCTTGGTGATATCAAGGGTGTATTCCTCGTCCGCCAGGCTCTTGTCCATGGTAAAAGAGATTCCTTCTTCGCTGAGACTTGTCTCTACCTTGCTTTCCTTGCCGGTGACGGTGGAAAGGTCGGCGGCAAAGTCCTCGATATGTCTGGCCGTGCGGGAATCAAGGGCCTGGGCGTCGTAGCTGAAGGTAGCGCCAGCGAGATTGCAGACTCCTTTTCCGAGACTTACCTGGTTGGGGCTTGGAATGACGTCGATCTCTGCTTTTTCGCTGCAAGAAGCGGCCGAGAGCATCGCCAAAGCAGCCACGATAATACTTAACTTTTTCATGAGAGCTTAGTGTTATTAAAATAATTTTCTTTAAGCGTACCGATTTCTTCACAAATATAATGAAATTCCCATTTCCCCTCCATCAAAATTCCGCCATGCGGCATACTCCTATTCACATTCGGCCACACAAAGGGAGCAAAGTTTAACGTGTTTTGTAATCCACTGACGATCAATACATTGTAAAAGGTCCCGAACTTTTCTCCCCTGCTGTGGTGAGTCCGGGGACGGTAGTGGGGACTTTAGAAGGCCGCAGGGACAAATGCCGTGAGGTCAGGCCTCAGTGGCAAGGAACGTCTGGGCAATGGGGCGGCAAGACAAGGGTGGCAAGGCAGAGTGGAAACAAAAATTTCACCTTTCGAAATGAAAAACATGCGAAAGATTTGAAAGATTGGAAAAAGTCTGTACATTTGCATCGAATAGTTTTTTCATAGGTTAAGTTTTAGGTTAGAATTGTGGACGGCTTTCGTTGTGAAACAAAAGCCGTCCTTTTTTCGTTATGTGTTTTCGCGCATTCAACCGGCAGAATATAGCGGCAGCCTCGCCCTGGTCCCTCGAAGTTTACGAGGTTCTGGACGAGGCTGCTTTGTGTATGGTCCAGCGGGCTGGCTGAGGGAAATTCGCGGGGATCTACCCCACAATGGAGCCGTTGACAAGGACTTCGGCCGGAGTGATGAAACGCATCTTCCCGTCGCCTTGCTGGGCCATCAGAATCATTCCCTTGCTCTCTATCCCGAAGATGACGCGCGGCTTGAGGTTCGCGAGGATGCAGATCTGCTTCCCGACCAAATCCTCAGGCTTATAGGTCTTGGCGATTCCGGAGACGATGACCCTCTGGTCGATGCCCGTATCTATAGTGAGCTTCAGCAGCTTGTCACTCTTTTGAACCTTCTCCGCAGAAAGCACTGTGGCCGTTCTAATATCCATCTTTTGGAAATCATCGAAAGTGCATTCCGCCTTCTGAGGCTCAACCTTCTTCGCGGCTTCTTCCTCAACGAGCTTCGCTGCCGCCGCCTCATTTGCAGCCTTGGTATCATTAAGTTTCTTGACCTGGGCCTCGACTACGCTGTCTTCAATCTTCTGGAACAGCAGCTCAGCCTCGCCGAGCTGGTGGCCGGCAGGAAGGATGTCTTCTCCCCCGAGCTTATCCCAAGAAAGGATATTCGACATGTCGGCCGGGATAGGGCTTCCGTCAGGAAGGGTGTGGATGGCGCGGCCGGAGCCAGGCGCGAAGAAATTCTCTCCATCGGTACCGGCGACGCCGAAATGAGAAGGATCCACGCTGCCATCCCCAGAGCGGTGGTCGGTGCCGGCCCAGAAGCCGACGTTCAGAATATTTCGGAGCTTCTCGCAGGCAAAAGGTGTGAAAGGCTCGAAGGCTATCGCCAGGTCCGCACAGATCTGGAGCGAGGTATTCAGAATCGAAGCCGTTCTGTCGAGATCGGTCTTCGCCACCTTCCATGGCTCCGTATCCGAGATGTATTTGTTGCCGATGCGCGCTATGTTCATGGCCTCTTTAAGAGCCTCGCGGAAATGGAAATTCTCGATGTCGTCTTCGAGTCTTTCTCTGCATGCGGGAATCTGGGAGAGGGTGTCCATGTCTATCTGCTCAGGCTTCAGGTCGGCAGGAACCTTGCCTCCGAAATATTTCTGCGTGAGCACCACGGCACGGTTGACGAAGTTCCCGAAAATCGCAACCAGCTCGGAATTGTTCCTCTGCTGGAAGTCTTTCCAGGTAAAATCATTGTCCTTGGTCTCAGGAGCGTTGGCGCAGAGCACATAGCGCAGCACGTCCTCCTGTCCTGGGAAATCATGGATATAGTCATTGAGCCAGACCGCCCAGTTTCGGGATGTAGAAATCTTGTCGCCCTCGAGATTGAGGAATTCGTTGGACGGCACGTTGTCAGGCAGAATGTAGCTTCCTTCGGCCTTCAGCATGGAAGGGAAGACGATGCAATGGAAGACGATGTTGTCCTTTCCGATGAAATGGACCAGTCTCGTGGTCGGGTCCTTCCACCATTTCTGCCAATCCTTAGGCAGGAGCTCCTGGGTATTGGAAATGTAGCCGATAGGGGCGTCGAACCAGACATAGAGGACCTTGCCCTCGGCCCCGTCGACCGGAACCGGAATGCCCCAGTCAAGATCTCTGGTCACGGCACGCGGCTCCAGATGGGCGTCCAGCCAGCTCTTGCACTGTCCATAGACGTTCGTCTTCCATTCTTTGTGCTGTTCGAGGATCCAGTCTCTGAGCCATGGTTCATATTCATTGAGAGGCAGATACCAATGGTTGGTCTTCACCTTGACCGGCTGTGCGCCGCTGAGCTTGGACTTAGGATTGATGAGCTCCTCTGGGCTGAGGGTGCTGCCGCATTTCTCGCACTGGTCGCCATAGGCATCCGGATTGCCGCAATGAGGGCAGGTGCCGGTGATATAGCGGTCGGCCAGGAAGACCTTGGCCTCGGGGTCGAAATACTGTTCGCTCTCTTTGCTTGTGAATTTACCCTCGTCGTAAAGTTTCTTAAAGAAGGCGGAGGCATTCTTTTCATGGACCTTTGAAGTCGTCCTTGAATAGATGTCGAAATTGCAGCCAAGGGCGGAGAGGGAGTCCTTAATTATCTTATGATAACGGTCCACGATACTCTGCGGGGTGACGCCCTCTTTGCGGGCGCGGATGGTGATCGGCACTCCATGTTCATCACTTCCGCAAACAAAGAGGACGTCCTCTCCCTTGAGTCTTAGATAGCGGACATAGATGTCGGCCGGCACATACACGCCTGCAAGATGACCTATGTGCACGGGGCCGTTGGCATAAGGCAGCGCACTGGTCACAAGTGTTCTCTGAAATTCCTTTTTCATATAGCAATATCCTTGATTATCAATTATTCATGTCTCACCCGTTCATCGATGTTTTTTCTCAGCATGGTAAGCTCATCAATCTTCGGGAGTATGGTCATAGGATCTTCTCCGCAGGAGAGACGGTCTCCCAGCTTACGTATTTCGCTTTGGACCACCCTGCTCTGGTAGATGAGAAGAGACTTCGGCACGAAAGTCACCAGACGGGTGTTGTCGTTGGTCAGGGCGGCTTCGAGGCCCTTGACGGTCAGACGGTACTTGTTCATGGTGAGAGAGGTCGTGAGGTCTGCTATCTCCCTGTCTTCCCCGTCCATCATCTTTTTCAATATGTCATCCTGCGTCAGGGTGACATCGGAGTCGTAGATGGCAAAATAAGCATCGTATGTCTTTTTGTATAAGGTGTTTACGAAAACAAGGCCATTGGCTTCGAGAGTGTCGCGGATAAAGTCTGCGACAGAGGGGGCCTGCTCTGGGTCATAATAGTCCGAATCTTTTCCGAAAAGCATCTTATCCGTTCCGCTCCTAAGGATAAAGGCGAGGATATCGCTCTCTGCCGTGCCCAGGAAAGGGTCCTCCAGCTTCGGTCCTGAGGGCTTTTCCGAGACCGTCTTCTGAGGATACCAGACCGGAGTCTCCGGAAGGCTTTCCGCCGCGGAGGCATCCCGCCTCCTATGTTCGCGTTCCCAAGACCTGCGCTCCTCATCCTGGATTCTCTCTCTTGTCTTGCTGATGCGCTGCGAAATTACTTCCGCGTCCAGTCTGAGCATCTCCGCGGCGGCCTGAATATAGGTCGCCCGCTTTACCGCATCCGGGATGGCGGCTATGCTGTCGGCCACGCTGTTTATCGCCTGGGCTTTGGCCAGAGGATCGTTCCCGGCCTCACCCATGAGCTGCGCAATCTTGAAGGCGATAGGATCCTGAGAATTAGCCGCGAAATACTCCCGGACCTCTTCGAGGTTATGCTTTCTGGCAAAAGAATCCGGATCGTCCTCCGGAGGAAGGAGGACCACCTTCGGGTTCATGTCCTTCGCGAGAATGAGGTCGATAGCCCTCAGAGTGGCATGGCGCCCCGCTGAATCACCATCATACATTATGGTCACGTTCCTCGTGAATTTCCCGATTATTCGGACCTGACCCTCCGTGAGCGAAGTCCCGCTCGAAGCCACCATATTCGTGATGCCGAGCTGATGCATGCTCAGCACATCCAGATAACCCTCGACCAGATAGCAATTGTCCTGGCGGGCGATCTCCGACTTGGCGAAATAGATCCCGTAGAGCGACTGGCTCTTGTCATAGATTGCCGACTCCTTGGAATTGACATATTTCTGCTCTACCCCCTTCGTGGCGGCGTCAAGCTTCCTGGCACCGAAGGCGATCACCCTGCCGCTGACTCCATGAAAAGGAAAAACAACCCTGTTGTAAAACCTATCCGAGAGGCTTCCGTTTTCATTCTTGTAGGCCAGACCCGTCTCGACGAGGTAGTCATCTTTGTAGCCCTTCTCCCTTGCCAAAGTCACCATGGACCTTCTGTCCGACGGAGCCCAGCCGAGACCATATTTCTCAATCGTAGCATCCTCAAGGCCCCTAGAGTGGAAGTAGGCCCTTGCGATGTTCCTTCCCTCCTCCGTCTTCAGGCTGTCGGCGAAAAATTGCTGGGCGAACTGGGTGACCACGTAGAGGTTCTCATTCTGCTGCCTGGCAGCCGCCTCCTCCGGGCTCTCTTCCTTGTCCGGCACCTCGATTCCATATTTTTTCCCAAGATACCTGACAGCCTCCGGATAGCCGATCTTCTCGTACTCCATGACGAAGCTGACAGCCGTGCCTCCGCGATTGCAGCCAAAGCAATGCCAGATGCCCTTGGAAGGCGAGACATAGAAAGAAGGAGTCTTCTCATTGTGGAAAGGACAGCAGGCCTTGTACGTCGTGCCGCTACGTTTGAGCGGTACGAAGTCATTGATCACCTCCACGACGTTCGCGGCATCGAGGATCTTCGCTATCGTTTCCTGTGGAATCATCCTCTGTTAGTCAAGATCTTTTCCTGCCTGTTCGTCAATCTTGTCGAAATCGTCAACTTTATGATACTCAACGTCTTTAACTTCATCAAGATTGGTCGAAAGGTCCGGTTTCACGGGCTTGGATGAATCATTGGCTGAAGACTCGGCTTCCATCTTGTCGCGGAAAATCTTCTCGGCCTTTGAAAGTCTATATGAGGCCGACAGCTCCTGGGCGCCGTAGATAATCAGGAAAACGCCTGCGATAATGCCCATCACGTCAAGGGTGAAGGGGTTGAAAAGCAGGAAGATACCGCCCATGATGGCCAGGACCGAAAGGAGAAGCGAAGTAAAGCCGGAGCCGACGACGGACATCACGCCGGCAAGGGCTATAAGCTGGACGGCTCCGAAAATGATCAGCAGAGCCGCGATGAGATAGACTAAGAAACTGGCGAGCTGAGCGGCGCAGAAAAAGATAATAATACCCAGTACAATGTCAACGACTGCATTGACATTCATTAGATTCTGATAGCCTAGGCTGCGACGCCTATATCCCACGATGAAAGAGACGATGCCGGCCGCGACGAGGAAGACGGACACGATTCTCGTCACCAGGACGAAGGCGTCGCTGTCTGTCTTGTCCAGGGCTGATAGGAGCATGACCAGGCCTATGCCTATGGCTGTAACCCCTCTTATTATGCTTTCGAATTTACTTTTATAACCAAAGAAGTTCATGGCGATGCTATTTTCTCTAAAATGCAAAATTACGAAATAATTGGCTATTTTAGTGGCCGCACCTTATTCTAATGAGAATTGACAAGAGACCATGCTTTTTGACAATCACACACATAGCCAATTTTCGTTCGACGGCAGATCCACCATCGAAAAATCCGCAGCCTCAGCCCGTGCAAAAGGCCTCGGAGGCATCTGCTTCACCGACCACTGGGACTACTATGTTCCCTCATCCAAAACCAGCGCCAGTCATCTTACCCCGGAGCCTTCAACAACAGACGCCAAGGGCCTTGAGACCTTTGACATCAAGGCTCAGCAAGCCGAAATAGACCGAGTCTCCACCCTCTGCGGAGACAGCGGTTTCTCCATACTCAAAGGCGCCGAAATCGGCCTCGGCATTCGCAACCGCGAGCACATCCGCACGCTGCTCAGCCTTCACTCATTTGACGAAGTCCTCGTATCCGTCCACTACCTTGAAGACACCGACCCCTACCTCGGTGGTTACTACCCGGGAAAAACGTGGAGAGAAGCTTACGGGGGCTACCTGGAGACGCTCTACACCGAAGCCCTATGGGTCAAAGACTTCGATGTCCTCGGTCACTTCGATTACATTTGCCGCTACGCCCCATATCCCGAAGCCTCCCTCACCTATAGGGACTATCCAGACCTTTGGGATGCCATTCTGAAAATGCTGGCCGATGGCGGCAAAGCACTGGAAATCAATACAAAGACCTACCAGGCATATAAGGGCGGAAGAACCCCTGAACTTGACCCGGAGATACTTCAGCGCTTCAAAGACTTAGGAGGAGAAGCCGTCAGTCTCGGATCAGATGCCCATGAGGCGGGCCGCGTCGGGGACAAATTCGCCTTCTTCTCCGACTTTATAAAAGCCTGCGGAATCCGCTACGCCTGCCACTTCAAGCGCCGCCGCCGCTACCTCGATCCCCTCTAAGCCGGCCCTCCCTGCAGCAATAAAATCTCGCCTTCAGCCTTCAGCCTAAGCTTCCCAGGCCGTTTAGCCGCCGCGGCACAAAAACGAACCAAACATGAATGAACAACTCGCAAACCTGATCTGCGCGGCGGCCTAACTGGTCCCCCAAGCCTCGATATCCGCTCCGGCTTACACTCTCGGGTCCCGTTCCCGGCCTTTCAAATCCAAAAAGCCTGGATCCAACGATCCAGGCTTTCCAAATGCGTTTTCCGTATGTGGGGAGCGGTCTGCGTGATGAGCGCAGCAAGGCGTCTTTGGCGCGGCTTAGAACGGGAGGTCGTCGCCGGTTGAGTCTTCGGCCGGGATGTCGCTTTCTGTCGGGGCCTGATACGGGGCTGGCTGAGGCGCGGCCGCAGGGGCCTGCTGTCTCGGGCCGAAGCCGGCCGGGACATTGTCGGCGGAACCCTCAGGTGCGGTGGCAGGAGCGGAAGGCCCGTACTGCGCAAGGGTGCCGTAAGGCTGCGAACCGGCCGCACCATAAGGCTGCTGAGCACCAGCGCCATATGCACCCTGGGCAGGAGCCTTGGGAGCATTGGCCTGAACCCTCCATGCACGAAGATCCGTATACCAGCGGCCATTATATTCACGACCGTTGATATGGAACCATACATGGATCTGGTCACCGACCTGGAAAGCATCCAGATCTTTGACCCTGTCGGCACCCCAGAGGCTGAAACAGGCGCTGGAAGTGAAATTTCCGTCAGGGAAATCCAAGACGAATTCCTGCTTCTGCCAATCTCCGCGGGCAGACTTGCCGCTCTGTACCGGCATCTTTTGCCTTAGAGTTCCTATAATTTCAAATGAATCAGCCATTTCGATTTACTTTGTTGCAACCGGCTCCTTCGGTACATAACGGTGGACAGAGTCAACCTGTACGGTGAAGTGAAGAGTGGTGCAAGGATCTATTCCGCGTGTGCCACCCTCGCCGTATGCGAGCTCGGAAGGAATCACGAGGGTAATGTTGCCATGGTCACCGATGAGCTGGAGGCCTTCTGTCCATCCCGGGATGACCCTCTGGAGGAACATAGTGGCAGGCCTGGCCTCAGGAGCGACCTGGTCGAAGACCTTTCCGTCAGGAGTCGTGCCTACATAGTGGACGAAGAGAGTGTCCTCAAGAGCGATTTTGGTAGAATCACCAGGGTTGTTGATCTTGTAGAAGAGGCCGCTGGCGGTCTTGGTGAGAGTATCGGCTTTCTCAACGGAGGCGAGATAAGCCGCCTCTTTCTGCTTGTTCACAGCTACGGTGTAGTCATGCCTCTTGGAAAGGAAGCTGCTGAAGAGCTCGTTCATCTCCTCAGGGTTGATCTTGAACTGCTTTACGAAATTGCTATCGGTCTGATCACCCTCGGCATTGAGGAAGTCGAGCATACCCTTCTTGATCTGAGCATAATTGAGGTCAGAGCCGAAATCATAGCCCTTGAGGAAGCTGCCGAAGTTGATTCCAAGGAGATAGCTGACAGAATCAGTCTCAGCCTTCGAAGGAAGGAGGCTCTTAGGATTTACTGTTGCTGTGGAATCTCCGGCGGCGCCGACCTTGCCGGCCTGGCCATTATTCGACGAACATGCAGCCGCGAGCACGAGGGCCGCGGTGGCGAAGGTGATGAATTTAAATGTCTTCATAATAATTACGTATGTTATATCAATAGTTCGTTAGTTTTATAGATTTTACGCCACGGCGCGAACGCCGTAGAATAAGAGTTCTTTGAAATCAGTGTTATTTAATCGCAAGTTCGCATGTTTCGCGGACATTGCAATAAATCGATCCACCATTGCAGCGTTGTGCAGCAGGGTTTTGGTTGAACCGACCGAAAGGTTGTGCCCCTGCTGCCGGGCATAAGCTCTGGCAACGTTGACGGAAGACAAGGACGCGTTGAACGCAAAGGCAAGGGCCTCCTTGTTGCGGGCCTGACAGTGCGTGAGCCCGGTGAACTGCTTGGCATCGCGGAAGACAAACTCCAACTGGAACCTCGTCCGGTAGATGTCGAAGATATCACGAGCAGACAGAGTCAGATCCGTTGAGAAGAACACCTTCCTGGCCTGCGTCTTCTTGTCCGCGTCAAGGTAGTCAACGATGACAACTCTTACTTCACGGCCAAGACTCACCGCCCAGACTTCTGCAGTGTACAGCTTGTAGACAAGTTTGTCATCCACAGAGTACTCTTCTTTGAAGATGTCCATGTCAAGGTGTTTGAGATCGACTTTCCCTGCGAACTTCTGGGGACGCCCTCTTTTGCGTGCCTTCGGACCGCGATAGAGATACTTCAGGTTCACGTCGTCACGGAAGCGGCTTATGATGTTGAAGCCCAGGTCCTTGACGCCACTGACAAAGCTCTCTTTGGAGAAGTAGGCATCCGCCACGATGAGATTGCAGATGGACAATAGTTGCTTGCTTATGCGACATAACATCCTCAGATACCAGCCCGTGAGGGAATCGGGATCATCCATCCCCTTGGTGCAGTTGGGCTTTCGGCCACGGCACTTCTGGGTAAAGGTCTGCTCCGCTTTCAGGAACACGGCATCCTTGGTATCCGCATCAACAATGGAGAGTCCCAGGATCTCAAGACCATGTTTGATCGCACCGGCACAACCGGACCAG
>Ga0256404_1010904_pt1 | contig 12388 bp, 6 predicted proteins | sample RumenRJG_01DNA_FD_185990 | JGI IMG/M metagenome (GOLD analysis project Ga0256404, IMG submission 185990) | Bovine rumen microbial communities from Lethbridge, Alberta, Canada - RJG_01 | ecosystem: Host-associated > Mammals > Digestive system > Stomach > Rumen | place: Canada: Alberta | collected...
AATTCTCCATTCATACTAATGGCTCATCGCAAAGTGATATCTCTAGAGTGATCGCTCCTTTATTTTATCACTGCTATATGGCGTTCCATTATACATATTTATGCAAATTGCAAATGATAATGGATATCAAAAATAGCGACATTACATTCGAGGATTCAGTCACGGTGAAAGAGGCTATTGATTTAGTTAAAGGAAAGTCAATCGATCCTGAATTAGAATATTTGATAAATGAAAATCTTATGCTTACCAACAATTTTAATTACGCTTATGGCGCTAGTAGTGATCTCTCAAATCGTTGGTTAATAAGTGGAAATACATCTACTTTGACAATGCGAACATCCGAAGGAACAAATACTTTCTCAATCAGAGGTTTATCTTCAAAATCATTATACCGATCTAATTCATTTACATTTGAAACTTCGTTATCTGGTTCGTTTAAACCTTATACATCTTCAAAAAGATTGCCTAAATTTGGAATTTATCTAGGTAACCAAAATAAATTACTTGCTTTGACTTATAATTACAAAACCGATTCTAATGGAGATGGAATAAGCTTCTCAATTGGGTTAAGAAGCAACTCATATAGCTTTGGTTATGATAATCAACAAGCTGCAGATGCAATTGATAATAAAATTATCGATGATATTGATGTTTCATCAAATATTGTTAATGGAGATAATTTGAGATTAAAAATCGTTTACACATTAGGTGATTTATCAATTTATTATTCTCAATCTTCATCAGGAAATTACACTTTAGCAGGTGAATTTAGTTATCAACAAATAAAGCAATATTTCACTCACGATAACGATAAAAATGTGTTTTTTGGAAATGTCGCGGAAGCTTATATGGGTTCTAAGTCCACCGGAATGGATAACATAATCTCTTTCTCGAATAGTATTAGTTAAATAGTTTTTTAATCTTCTGGTGGATTTGAAGGGTTAAAATAATAACCCGTCATCCACTCTTTCATGAAAATCACTATCAAATTCACGTCTTTGATTTAGGCTTAAGTTTTATATTGTTTTAATATTTCAGAATAGGCCATGCTCTTAACGTCAGATAATGACTTAACTAGGCTTTCTATTATCTCTTTTAAATCATTTATTTCATTCTCTGATTTCCCCGTTTTTTCGGGACAATTGGAACATACATGATGTTCCTTATCTGAATTCCTCTTAAAAAGCGAAAAGCTCTGTTTTGCCAGAGCTTTCCACCTTTATTACTGAAAATTCAGTAACTTAACCGCTAATACGGCTTGTATTTCAACCCTTTCTCCTTGTTGCCTTGGATTAAGGGTAGCTGTGCCTGGCCAGATGCATTCATTCTGTTTTGGCCAAAAGCTTCCATTCATTATTATGCAGCGGCGGGCTGAGTTTGCGAGCGGGCGAATTGAGCTTTTTTGCAGGAGGCAATCTAGGGCGAGTTGAACTGGTCGGCAGGCATTTGCTTAGGCTGGCTGGTATGGCTTGTTGGTGGGCTTGTTTAGCTTGCTTATGTGAGTCTGGTGCGAGGGCGATTGGTGAGAAGCTATATATTATATATATAAGGATATAGGTGGAAGGCTGGTGTGGCAGGTGCAGGTTGAAGATAATATGAAAGCTATATTAGGCAGGTTGGGCAGGTGGGTTAATATGGGTGAGAAGGTATAAAAAAAGATCTATGGTTAGTAGATCTATTTTATTGTTGGCTGTAGTTATCTAGGGATTAATTATTGGGGATAGAATGTTTTGTTCTATTTAGAATAATTAGATTTAGATAATTACAGTTGTAATCAATCTGGTGGACCTGACCGGGATCGAACCGGCTACCTCCTCCATGCCATGGAGGCGCTCTCCCAGGTGAGCTACAGGCCCAGCGAGATATATATTACTCACTTATTAGTTTCTTTTCAAGAACGATTTTATTTAACGTCTCGTTTTGCAAATATTAGGCAACCAAAGCCAAAGAATAGTCCAGTGTAAACAACATTAGATATGATGCTCGAAACAAATGTTTCGGTACCGATTGTTCTAACGGTGTCATCAATAACAGTGCCATCAGGCATAACGATTTGTCCAATAGTTTCCATCTCTACAGCACCTGTTCCATAGAATGGATCGATGATTCGTAAAGCCCATAATAAACCTTCATTATCATTGGTAAAGGCAGAAACAATCGTGCCAAAGACGCTTGTAAAGACAATTAGTAAAATAACAACTGGAATGGTTGGTCCAATATTTCTAAATAATGTAGAGAAGAAAATTGTTAAAGCAACAATGTTAATGTAGGAGAAAATTGATAAAACAATTAATTTCCATAAATAGCTATCGGAATATGAAAATAATGGATTGGCAACTACACTACCATCGATCTTAATTAGACCAAACAATGAACCTAAGCCATAAGAGAGTAAAGCATATGTGACCATTAAGGCAAAGGTGAATAATAAGCCATTCAAGAATAAGGAAACATAAATCTCGGCTTTAGAATGGCCCCCAATGATTTTGTTTCTAATGGAACCTTGGGTAAACTCAAGGACAGTAAATGTAATTAAGTTAATAGGAACAGCTAAGCCAAAGTTTTGAGTTGGTGAAAGTGAAGCGATTAACATCATTGGCCCTGATAAAAGAGGTTCATTAATTAAAAAACTTAGTCCTAAATAAATTAAAGACATTAAAAGAGCTAAAGAACCACCAATGATGAGAGTGATCTTAAAGGCTAAATCGTGACGGAGTTTATATAAATAAGATAAAAATAGTTCTTTCATTTTATTTTCCTCCTTTCACTAAATTTAGGTAATAATCTTCAACGGACTCTTCACTGGAGTTAACACCTAATAGTTCGACACCAGCTTTATCGAAAGCAACAACAACCTTGTTAACCTTGATATCGTCATAGATTTTAATTTCGCCACTTGGATAGACTTTTACATCTTTTGCGCCGAGTTTTGCAAGGATTTTTTGTGCTTCAGCTAAATCTGCAACTTTAAGATTTAAAGACTTTTTGCAGCGATTTTGAAGTTCTTCGGTTGTAATTTCTTCAAGTAATTTTCCATGTGAAATAAATCCATAACAAGATGCAATTTTTTCAAGTTCAGAAAGAATGTGAGAAGAGATCAAAACGGTGATTCCTTCTTTTTGATTTAAGTCGATAAGCAATTCTCTAAGTTCGGCGATACCTTCTGGATCTAAACCATTCATTGGTTCATCAAGAAGCATTAGTTTTGGTTTGTTCATCAAAGCAAGAGCAATCGCTAAACGTTGTCTCATACCTAATGAATAGTTTCTTACTTTCTTATTACCGACTTCTTCTAGATGGACTTTTCTAAGAAGCTCCATTCTTTCTTCGTCAGTTTGGTTAATACCGATGTAGAGTTCTTGATAACGCATATTTTCTAAAGCAGTTAAAGAAGGAACTAAAGAAGCCATTTCAACAATAGCAGAGATGTTCTTTCTAACTTTATGAATAGCGCGATCTTTTGAGCTAACACCAAAAAGCGAATATTCCCCGGACGTTGGACTAGCTAAACCAGAAACAAGACGCATGATGGTAGTTTTACCTGAACCATTTTCTCCAACAAAGCCGTAGACAGCCTTTTCTGGAACATGCATATTGACATGGTCAATAACTAAGCTAGAGCCGTAACGTTTACATAAATCATATGTTTCAATTAAGTTCATAACTTTTTTCCTCGATAATTATTTAACTACATTACGTTTATAAATAAAAGGAGATTTATCATCTCCAAATACTTAATAATGGCGCGCTCAAGACGATTCGAACGTCCGACCCTCTTCTTAGGAGGAAGATGCTCTGTCCAGCTGAGCTATGAGCGCAGTATTGTTCGCCTATCAATTTTAGCATAGTTATAAATTGTTTACTCTTTATATTTTCGCTTTTATTATTTCTTGAGATTTTAATAGCGATAATTTATTATTCACTCTATGAAAAGTGAATTAAGAATCGATAAAATTTCACATGCTTACTTTGTTAAATTAGGCACTATTGTAATGGCGATTTTTTCTTTATCTTTACTTTATCCACTTGCTTTTTATTTAGATACAAAATATTTCACTAAAAGAAAATATATAGATGGCAAGCAGCTTGAATTTAAAGGTGACATATGGGAAATAATTGTTATTTATTTAATCGGTGCGTTTACTACTCTCGCATTACTTTCTTTAATCAATAGATTATATTACGATTATGGCATGACTTTATTAGCCTCGTGGTGGCCTAGGATTTCTTCCGCTATCACTTTAGGTTTAATAAGTGTTTTGATTACTCTCCAAGAAAATAAATACGTTCAAAAAAATACGCATTTTGCTAATCAAGAGCAATCTGAATCAGGATATGAAATTCACTTTTTTTGGATGATTGGAAAACTCGCTATTGTCAAAATTCTTCAAGTCTTATCAGCCGGTTTACTTTTACCAATCACCATGAGAATAGAGTATTTATACAATTACCAAAGGGGTTATATTGATAACACCCATTTTACATATAAGTTTTCACTTAAAAAATGTACCCAAGATGGTTTCTTGATTTCTTTTTGATATTTATTTCGCTTGGTTTATATGCTCCAATGGCAATTATTAGAATTGATAAGAATTGTCAGACGTTTGTCCACATTAAAAAAGAAAACTAAAAATCGATTTTCTTTGAATTATTAAAGATTGGCTCATAGCCGTTATCATATTCAGTTAAACCTGCTAGTTTTAACACTGTTTCATGGCATCTTTTTAATAAATCAATTTCTTGTTCTTGAATATCTAAATCTTTATTAATAAAGATGGGTTCACCAATACAAAGATTATATCGAGCATTTTGTCTAAATAATGTGCTTCTAATCCAACCTGGTTTACGGTAGGAAACAGCCATTGGTAAAACTGGCTTATCATGAAGTCTAGCTAGATGCGCTACGCCTTTTTTAAATGGTCTAATTGGTCGATAATATTCCCACATGCTTCCTTCAGGATAAATGTGGAGCCAACCACCATTATCCAAATATTCTTTAATTGTATTTAAATAAGCTAGCGTAGCTTGAGGATCATTTATTGGTATTGGTATTCCTCCAACCATTCTTATTAATGTAGCGTCTTTTCCAATCACATTTTTATCCCAAACTAAAACGCAAGGTTTAAAAGGTAATATTCCTCTCATAATCATAAGGTAATCCCATAGATTAACGTGATTACAAATAGAGATGACACCCTTCTTAAATAACTTCTTATTCTTACGGATATTTTTTCTTCCTCGAATTCTTAAACCAAAACGAATTCTAGAAACAGGAAAGACTACGATAAAAATAACAATCCTTATTAGAAACTGTTTAAATCTAAAAGATTTTGATTTATCAATGTAAGGATAATCCTTATCAAGAGTTACTTTGTGGATATTATCAACTTTTAAATAATGTTGATCAGTTATCTCAGGATAAACTAGATGAGAATGAGGAACAAATGATTTCTTTAAAGCCATTAGAAAGATTATAGCATTATTATTTAGTTGATAAATAAAAAGGTGGAACTAAGTCCACCTAATAATAAAACCGATAAGTATTAATCCATTATTTCTACTGTGAATGATTGACCTTGTAATGAATCGGCATCTTCAGCAGTGACTTCAAAATAAATGTGATCTTCGTAAACTGGCTTGAATTCGAGATTTGTTAATTCAATCTCTACTAATTCAGTTTTCTCTTTATTCTCGTTTTCTTGGTAAACTCTAATACCATTTTTGATATCATCATTCGAAGAATGAATTCGATATGTTTTTGTAGTATCTACATCCAAAATTTGAACACGCTTAGTATACCAAGTTTTTCCAATTCTATTGTCGTCATCCAAAGTAAATGTTGTATCAATTGAGACTGGGCTACCGCAGAAGAAGTTACCCCAATGAATTGCAAAGAAGTGTTCATCAAGTTTATCGACAAGTGCAGCTGGAACCGTTGATCCTTCTGATTTTTCAGTTGTGCAAACAGCATAGACTTTGCCATCAATACTATCTTTATATTCTTTTGGTAGAAAGGAATCATTAGCATGTGCTGTTCGAAGTAGTTCCATCGAATTTCCTTCTTTTAAGACATAGAATTTGATGGTTACATCTTCTTCACTAAAACCGGTAGCAATACCTGCGACTTCACTGGTTTCACCTAAATCCCAACATAGATATGTTGGTTTCTTCTTACTTTCAATTCTAAATTCTAAAGCCTTTTCGCCACATTCATAGGTCGTACCATTATAGTGACCACCTTGGCAGAAACCATATTCGCCTAATTCAGCATCTGGATCAATGTGGTGAGTAGTTTCAATGATAAGTTTAACAACGCTTTCAGTTGATTCTGGGGCTTTATATGTGAAATAAAGTTCACTAGCGCCTACTTGAGAAAATTTCTTTTCGGATTCAGTCGCATCGACTTTGGCTTCTTTATATTCGGTGAAATCGGCTGCTTGTTTGCCTTCACCAGTATGAGCATATGAACTAACTTCTATACCTTCTGGTGGATCAATTTCTGTTCCGCCTTCTTCATATCGAGTTCTATATGTTTCAAGTGGGTTGAGATTTTTAACCATATAGAAATAGGTTTTATTTGCTTGAATACCATTAAGTTCGAAAGTAACAGATTCCTTGTCTTTCATATCAAGTTCATTACCTTGGTAATTGTGACAAAGTGTACAAAAACCACGATCATCTATTTTATGATCTTGTATTGGTGGAACTTCTTCGAATTCTCTTTCCTCATGATCTTCATAAGTTGCTTCATACGTATTTCTTCCAGGTGTGCATGTTGGAGTCAAGTGCCCAACTATTTCACACTTGCAATCGACAATTGAAATGTGGGTCGGATCATAAGCGCAAACTAATTTTGCATGAGCCTTCCAATGTCCCGCAACGCTCTTATCCCAAACAAAACTATCAAATTCATATTTGTGTATATGCTCTGGGGTAGTTGAACTAGAGGTTGGGCTAGTAGTTGGAGTAGATGTGGTTGGTTCTGGAGTAACGCTAGTTGAGGTTTCACCACCATTACAACCACCTAAAGTCATTGCTCCTAATAACGAAATTATTAAATAAAGTTTTTTGTTTTTCATCGTCTTCTCCTCAAACTTTGGTATATGAAAATTTTACCATATCTATCAGGTTAATAATAATAAAAAATATATTATATTTCGTTATATTATATCTATCACTCCTAGGGAGTATTTTTTTCTAAATGGTCGGAGCAGTGAGAATCGAACTCACGACCTCTTGGTCCCGAACCAAGCGCACTACCAACTGTGCTATGCCCCGATTAATCTTCTAAACCAAATTCAAAAAGCGACATTTGGTCAGATTCACCTAAACCATCTAATACACCTAAATCGGTTAAATCATCGACGTTTGTACTAGTTAATTTAGTTCTCTTAAGTAAGTCTTCTTTTGAAGAGAATTGTCCTTCTTTTCTTGCTTCTACAACACTTTCAGCGGCATTATCACCTAAACCATCAAGGACAACAAATGGTGGGATAATCTTTTGAGTTTCTTTATCAACGATAAATCTTGTCGCTTCAGATTTATATAAATCAATATTTTCAAATTCAAAACCACGTTCAGCCATTTCGATAGCGATCGTGAGCATCTTCATAATTTCTGTCTCTTTAGGAGACATCTTTTCAGTTCTATTTGCTTTCTTAACTTTTAATTCGTTATATCTAGCAATAATTCCTTCTTTTCCACCAAGCATAGCTTTAATATCGTATGCTTTACATCTAGCAGTGAACCAAACAGCATAGAATTCAAGTGGATGATAAAGTTTAAAATATCCGACACGAACCGCCATTGTGACATAAGCAACCGCGTGAGCTTTTGGGAACATGTATTTAATCTTGTTACATGAATCAATGTACCAATCTGGAACATTATTCGCTCTTAAAACTTCTTCGTATTCAGGTTTAACTTTACGTCCTTTACGAACATCTTCCATAACTTTGAAGGCGATGTTAGGTTTAACACCTTTAGAAATAAGATAAGTCATAATATCATCACGACATCCGATAACATCTCTAATGGTTTTACCTTCTTTAATAATTAAATCTCTCGCGTTGTTATTCCAAACGTCAGTACCATGGGCTAAACCGGCGATGATAACTAGATCAGCAAATGATTTAGGATTGGCGTCTTTTAAAATATCCATACCAGTTTGAGTACCGAATTCTGGTAAACCAATCGCGCCTGAAGGGGTTCCTAGATAATTGCCTTTTCTTTTTAAAGCTTTATCACTTGTAAATAAAGAGATAACGTTTTGATCATTTAACGGAATTTTCTTAACATCAATTCCAGTCATTTCTGACATCATCTTTAAAGCAAGTGGGTCAACGTGACCTAAAAGGTCAAGTTTTAAAAGAGCATCGTGAAGTGCTGTATAAGCTAAGTGAGTTGTTAACCAAGTTGATTCTTTATCATCAGCAGGATATTGAATTGGGGTGAAATCATAAATTGATAAACCTTTTGGAAGAACCATGATACCACCTGGATGTTGACCAGTTGTTCGTTTAACATCAGTCGCATGAGAAGCGAGATAGGCCACTAAAGCAGGATTTACTTCATCTGGATTTAATCCTTTGTGTTCAAAATATCTTCTTACATAACCAAAGGCTGTCTTTTCAGCAACTGTTTCAATCGTGCCTGCTCTAAAGACGTTATGTTCACCAAAGATCTCTTTTGTTAAATCGAAGGCGTGTGACTGGTAATCAGATGGGAAGTTTAAGTCGATATCAGGAATCTTATCCGCGTTAAAACCAAGGAAGGTTTCAAATGGGATGTTTTGACCATCTCCAATCATTTTTTCTCCGCAAATCGGGCATATTTTGTCTGGAAGGTCATAACCGGAAAGATATTGAGGATTATCAATAAATTCGAGATGTTTGCATTTTGGACAACGATAATGTGGGCGAAGAGGATTGACTTCTGTGATACCAAACATATGGGCAGCAAAAGATGAACCGACCGAACCACGAGATCCAACCATGAAGCCATCAGCATTTGCTCTACTTACAATTTGGTTAGCAATGTAATAGGTAACTGAATAACCGTTACTAATAATACCATCGAGCTCTTTTTGTAATCTCTCTTGAATTTCACTAGGTAGAGGATCGCCATAAATCTCCTTAGCATTTTTATAGCAAGTATTGGTTAAGATTTCTGGAGAACCTTCAATTACTGGTGGATGAAGTTCTTTTTGAATTGGGGAAATGTTGGGGAACATATCCGCAATTTTATTTGTATTGGTAACGACAATTTCAAATGCTTTTTCTTTTCCAAGGAAAGCGAAAGCATCTAACATTTCTTTAGTTGAACGATAATGTTGATCAGGTGCTGCTAAATCTTTATTTTTTAGACTTAATGGGTGAGGTTTTCCACCGACAGCTGGTGCTTCAATATAGATATCACGAATGATCTTATCTTCTGGATTAGCGTAGTGAACATCACCTGTTGCAACACAAATGATTCCAAGTTCGTCAGCACATTCAACTATATCTTTGATATATTTTTCAATTTCTTCGATACTATCAACCGCACCTCTATTAATCAATATGACATAGTTTGCTGGTGGTTGAACTTCGATATAATCATAGAATTTCATTGCTTCAAGAAGGTCTTCTTTACTTCTTGTTCTTTCAATATCAAAGATCTCGCCGTTTAAACAGGCTGAGCCAATAAGAAGATTCTTTCTTAAGCGAGCAATTTCACGTTTAGGTGTTTTTGGAACATCCGCTAAGTATTCGATGTGAGATTCAGATACAAGTTCATTTAAATTATGGAAACCTTCTTTGGATTTCGCTAAACAAACGACATGGCTTGGACGAATATGTTTAAGCATTGCATTCGTTGATTTAATCTTCGCTAAATCAGAATGCTTCATGTCGTAATTGTCTTTTGTAATACGGTTAAGCATTGCGAGCCAGACTTCATTTAAAATACGAGCATCGAAGTCAGCACGGTGAGCTTCTTCGTCGTTATACGAAGTGATACCTAAGTTTCTAGATAAAGCACCTAATGTATGTTTATTAGCTTCTGGGAATAAGTAGTGAGATAAGGACAATGTATCGATTGCTGGGACACGTAACTTTTCTCTACCCATATTCTTAAGAGCCTCATTTAAGAAGCCGTAATCGAAGGTGATGTTATGAGAGACTAAAATCGCATCTTTCATGAAATCTAAAATGCGGTCAATCGCTTGTTCAATGGTTGGTTTATTTTTCACCATTTCATTGGTAATTCTCGTCTTTTCTACGATTTTTGCAGGGATTTCGCGTTCTGGATTTATGAGGATATCAAGCGTTTCGACAACTTGCCCATGTTCAAAACGAACACCACCAAATTCGGTGATTTTGTCATATCTAGTTGATAAGCCAGTTGTTTCTAAGTCGAATACAACATAGTTTGCACTTCTAAGTAATTCATCGCTTGGATTTAAGGCAAATGGAAGTTCGTCGTTAACCATGTAGAGTTCGCTACCATAAATCATCTTGATGTCGTGCTTCTTAGCAGCATCGGATGCATCCGGGAAACCTTGAGTAACACCATGGTCAGTGATAGCGATTGCTGTATGTCCCATGCTTTTTGCAAGTTGAACATATTTTTCGATATCTGTTACACCATCCATGATCGACATTTTTGTATGTAGATGAAGTTCGACACGTTTCTTTTCTTCATTATCTTTACGAAGTTCTGGAGGTGGAAGAAGTTCAATAGCTTTTGCATCGAGGACAATTTGGCCTGTATATCTATCTTTTCCTACAAAACCAGCAATGCGAGCAAACATTCCGTTTTTATAAGATTCGATATCTTCGGCAGTGATATATTCACTTTCCATCGCTTTAACGTTAATTGCACCAGTCGCATTACCGATGCCAAAAGTTAAGAACGAACGACCATTTCTTAAGGTGCGAGGTTTATCGATACCAAATAGTTCGCCGTTTATATCAACGTTTGCGCTATTTTCATCTAATAAAGATAAATCTTTAACAATTGCATATGGGATTTTATCTCGCCAATTCTTGTAGGTCTTCTTATTGGACTTTTGGTCCTTCTTCATTTGCTCAAGATTTTCTTTGAGGTTTTGAATATATTCTTCTTCGACTTGGCGAAGTTCTTCTTGCTCTTCTAAGACTTCTTCACGGTCTTTATAGTAAGATGTCTCGCTCTTATCATCTTCAACATCTTGTTCGATTGTTTGATTGGCTTTTTCTTCGAGTCTTTGCATAACGCGTTTAGAAACGTTTGGTCCTTCTTGGACGTTAGTCTCTTCTCTTATTTCATGATCGAAACTAAATCTATAACCGAGGAATTCTAAAAATTCGATATAGTCCTTGACGGTTTGTTCATATTCTTCTTTTTGAGCTTCGCTAGAATAAACAAAAGTGATGATATCTCCTGTTCCTTCTAGTTGAATCTCGGCTTGGAATCTATTGTGGGCGCGATGCCAATCATCAAATAATCTAATTGCATCATATACATTAGGTTTTTTCTTATAAGAAAATGTTATGGTATAAGGATAGCCAATAATCGCTAAACCATTTTGAAATTCTTCAAGTAAAGAATATTCCCAAGGTGTATCCTTAACGATAATCATATCGATTTGTTCACGAATGAATTGATTACGAGTAACTAAATCGAAATCCATATCAAAACGATCAGTATTTTCAATACCGATATGTTTTAAGAAACGGACCATCTTATCGCTCATTAGAACACTCCTGTGATACGTAATATATCCATGACGATAATCGCAGCCATTAATGTGAAGAGTAAGGCTAAGCCGATCATTGAAACGATATTTTTGACCTTATTTGGTATTTTCTTTTTCGAAATACCTTCAATTGATGTAACTAAAATTTGCCATCCATCAAGACCTGGGAATGGAAGCAAGTTGAATATTGCTAAGTTAATAGATATTAATCCCCAGAAATATAGATAGGTAGCAAATTGATAATTTCCATAAAGTTGAGCGGATAAATTAAAGATACCAACTATACCACTCATATTGCGGATGCCACTTGTAAATAAAGCACCGATTCCTTTAAAGACGGCAACGGAAGCATTACCGAAATCGATGAATGTGTTTTCCATTCTTGTGCCGAATGGTAACCAGACATTTTCAAGTTTTAAAGAAACGCCGAAATCTGTTAATTTTCCATCTTTGCTAACGAGGGTAATTGGGTAAGTATTTACATCGCCATTTACATTTTTAAAGCGGAGTTTTACAGGGATTTCTTCATTTCTAAACTCAAATTTCTTTTTGAAGTTTGGATAATATTTTGGAGCGTCTTCCTCTTTCATCCAATCAGCATAAACCGCTTTTAAATCAGCATCTTTTTCAACTTCTTCTTTATCCGCTCCGACATATAAAGTTAGGCAA
>Ga0256404_1010905_pt1 | contig 12387 bp, 16 predicted proteins | sample RumenRJG_01DNA_FD_185990 | JGI IMG/M metagenome (GOLD analysis project Ga0256404, IMG submission 185990) | Bovine rumen microbial communities from Lethbridge, Alberta, Canada - RJG_01 | ecosystem: Host-associated > Mammals > Digestive system > Stomach > Rumen | place: Canada: Alberta | collected...
CTCTTCCATCGCTTATTTGACTTGCGTGGAGAGATAGTCGATTGCGTCCTGGACCGTCTCGAACTCGTTTGCCTTCTCGTCCGGAATGGTCACACCCATCTCTTCCTCAATCGCGTAGACCAGTTCATACGTGTCAAGGCTGTCGGCACCAAGATCCTTGCGGAAAGAGGCTTCCGGAGTCACTTTGCTCGGATCAACCTCGAGCTTCTCAGCGACCAGGCTCTGCACTTTCTTGAACAATTCGTCTTTATCCATTGGCGAACTCCTTACTGCGCATCCATCTGGATGACCTGCTTGCCGCGATAGCTGCCGCATTTCGGGCAGACGCGATGGGGCAGGATCATGTTGCCACAGGTCGGGCACTTGGTCAGCGTCGGAGCCGCCAGTTTCATGTTGGCCGCTTTCCGGCTTGCCGCCTTGGATTTGGAAGTCTTGTATTTCGGTGTTGCCATATCTGTATCCTCTTCTTATTCAGAAATTTTGCTGTATTTTACAAATGCCTAGTCAGCATATCGATTTTACTCAAGTGAGTCAACAACCAGCCAAGGATCCCGCTCGTAGAAACTATGCATCGCCTGCGCAAGGAAATATAGATCCGCGCAACTGGCCGTCTCGTAGGGGGAATGCATGGCAAGCTGGGCCACTCCGATATCCACGGTGGGCAGGGAATAGTGTCTGGTCGACAGGTTGCCGAGGGTGGATCCGCCGGGGATGTTGGAATTGTTGAAGAAAACCTGATACGGAATTCCCTGTTTCCTCAGAAGATGTTCCAAGCACGAGGCGGAATGGGCGTCGCTGGTATATTTCTGGTTGGCGGCGAATTTGACCAGCACGCCGCCTCCCATTTTCGGACGGTTTGTCGGATCGCACGCTTCCGGATAGTTGGGATGCACGGCATGGCCGTTGTCGGCGGAGAGCATGAAGGAACGGCTCTGCATCTCGAGGCTTTCCTCGCGGCTCCAGCCGAGCGAAAGGGAAATCCGCTCCAGCGTCTCGCTGAGGAAATCGCTCAAGGCACCCTGCTTGGTTCCACTACCCACTTCCTCGTTGTCGAACAACGCGCAGACCGCGATGGTCTTTTCCGGCTTGCTGGCGATCAGCGAGGTGACGGCGCTGTAAGCGCACTCCAGGTCATCGATCTTCGGAGAAGAGAAATAGGCGTCCTCAAGGCCCCACACCTTCCCTTCCTCACGGTTGTACAGGAACAAATCCGACTCCAGCAGGTCCTTCTCGTCAACTCCGATTTCCTTTGCCACAAGCTTGCGCAACGAAAAGGAATCGTCATCCTGTCCGATCAGCGGCATCAGCTCCTTCTGCACGTTGTAGTCGATGCCATGGTTTGCATTCCGGTTCATGTGGATTGCCAGGCTCGGTATCATCACCAAGTCCCGGTCGAGGTTGACAAGCCGGCAGGCAACCTTTCCGTTTTCCTCGATGCATACCCTTCCCGCGAGGGAAAGCGGACGGTCGAACCAAGGAGCGAGAAGCATCCCGCCGTAGCCTTCGACGTTCAGGGTGATATAGCCGTCTTTCCTGATCTCCGGGTTGTCCTTGACCCGGAAGGACGGGCTATCGGTATGGGCGCTGACGATGGAGAAGCCCTCGATAGACCCGGGAATACGGAAGGCGATCAGGGCGGAGCCGTTGCGGCTCACGTAATAGGAACCGCCCTTCTCCAGGCGGTAGTCCTTTCCTTCGGACAACTTCGTGAAACCAGCTTTGGCAAGCATTTCCTCGAGGTTCCTCACCACATGGTAGGGACTCGGGCTCCTATGGATGAACCCGAGCAAGTCACGCACGTTTTCTTTCATTCCTGTTTCCTTATGCTTTCTTTCGATTTTTCTTCTTCAAGGCACGGGCAACGAGGGGCGGCACCATGGCGGCCACGTCGAGTCCGAACGAGGCCATCTCCCGGATTGCCGAGGAACGGACCATAAAGTACTGAGGGCTTGTCGGCATGAAGAGCACCTCGACCTCTGGGTCGATCTGTTTGTAGTAGAGGGCAAGTTCGAACTCGTAGTTGAAATCGCTGATTGCCCGCACCCCCCGGATGATCACCCCCACGTCGTGCTCTATGGCAAACTGGACGACCGGCCCGCTGTAGACCACCACCTCGACATTTCCCAAGGATTTCACCATCGCCTCAAGCATGTGCTTACGCTCATCGGTGGTGAACAGGTAGTGCTTGGCGACATTTTCGGCGACCACCACGTAGAGCTTGTCGTACAGGCCCGCGCTGCGACGGATGATGTCGAGATGGCCGTTGGTCGGGGGGTCGAAGGATCCCGGGAAAAGCGCGATACTGCGGTTGGTCATGCCTTGGTGCCCTCCACGAACTTCTTCATGGCGTCGAAGGCATCCTTGTTCTCATAGGGAATCTTGCGGACGATCTGGTACTTGCCCGTCTCGTCCTTGCGCACGACAGCGAAGTTGCCGCTACCCACATAGCTGATCGACTCGCCTTCGACGAGATGTTCCTGCTCTTTCAGCTGGTTGACCACACAGTCGAAATGGGCGTACTGCCCATCGGGCATGGAAATCGCCTCGGCGATATTCTCCACCACCCCCGCGCAAAGCGGACAGGTAGGCCTAGGTTCCTGTACCACCTTCACCTCGGGAATAGGGGCATTGCTATGGCGTACCTGCGTCTTGTGGGGAAGGAGCATCTCCTTCGCGCTGAGGGTGCGCTTCGGCTGGGGTTTCGACTGCTGCTTTTTCTGCTTGTTCGAGCCACGGGCTTTATGACGGCCGTGCCTCGATGGTTTCTGTCCTTGGATATCCATAGCTGACATTGTCTCTTTTCCTTGAGCTTTTTGCAATGTCATTCCTCCTCAGGTTCGTGATGTCCGCTCGGGCTCATCAGGCAGTTCTCGTGAGTCATGGAAAAAATGTCTGCGAAGGTCTCCCCACAGTAGTGGCAGGTATACCGGCCGCTGTGTTTCCCCTCGTAGGGTTCATGGACGCCGGTCGGGCTTTTGGTGCAATGGCCATGGACGAGGAACGAAAGGCTCTTGAAGGCCTGTCCGCAGTGCTTGCAGACAAACCGTCCGTCGGTCTCGCCAAGGAATCTCTCGTGTTTTCCCGTGGGACTGTTGGCGCATCTGCCGAATTTCAAGGCGAGCAGGCTCCGAAACGATTGTCCACAGTGTTTGCAATACCACATGCTCCCTTCTCCTTAGAAGAAGTAGTGTACCGCATTTTCCATCACGGTGGGGAAAAATCGCAAAAAGAAAAGGCCGGGATTGCTCCCAGCCCTGAAAACCTCTCGCAAGAAGTTATTTCTTGACGATCAGCTCCTTGATCTTGGCTTCCTTGCCGATCTTTCCGCGCACGTAGTAGAGCTTCGCTCTTCTCACGCGGCCATGGCGCAGGACCTCGACACTTTCCATGCGGGGAGAGTGCATCGGGAAGATTCTCTCAACACCGACGCCATAGGAAATCTTTCTGACAGTGAAGGTCTTCCTCAGTCCGGTGTTCTTCTTGCAGATGACGAGACCCTCGAAAGCCTGCACACGCTCAGTGGTGCCCTCGACGACCTTGTAGTTCACCTTGACGGTGTCGCCAACGTTGAAATTCTCGACTCCGTCCTTCATCTGCTGGGCCTCAATGGCCTTGATGACGTTCACGTGCTGGAGAGAAGCCTTGGGAGCCTTCTGCTCCTCGACCTTCTGCTCTTCCTTCACTTCTTTCACTTCTTCGTCCATTTCCATCATCCTCTACTGTATGTACGAACAATTGATTCAAACGGCATCTGGCATCGACGTCCAAATCGGCGGTCTCCAAGAGATCCGGTCGGTTCCGTGCGGTCTTCTCCAGCCGTTGCATCACATGCCACTCGACGATATGGGCATGATGACCGCTCAATAATACTTCCGGCACCGTTTTTGAGCAATAGGTCTCCGGCCGGGTATACTGGGGATATTCCAATAGCCCTCCACGGAAACTCTCCTCGTCAAGCGATGCGTCCGTAATCACCCCTTCCACCAGACGGTAGAGCGCGTCGATGATCACCAGGCTTGCCACTTCGCCCGAGCTCATCACATAGTCTCCCACGCTGATCTCGTCATCCACCCAGGTATCGATGATACGTTGGTCAAGACCTTCGTAGTGGCCGCAAATGAAGACCAGATCCTGCTCCTTGGCAAGATCCTCCGCATAGGCCTGGGTGAAGCGCTTGCCCGAGGGCGTCGCATAGACGACCCGCGCCCGGTGGGCGTCAATCGCCTCAAGCGCCTTGTCCAGCGGCCCGCACTTCAGCACCATTCCGGCCCCTCCGCCGAACGGGACGTCGTCGCAGCTCTTGTGCCGCCCTTCCGCCCAGTCCCGGAAGTTCAGGACCCTATAGGAAACCAGCCCCTTCTCCACCGCCCGTTTCATGATCGAGTTGGTGAAAAAGGGTTCTACCATTTCCGGAAACAAGGTAAGGACGGTGATGTTCATTGCAGGATCCAATCCACCTTCAGGCGGATTTCCTTGCCCTCGCTATCCACCCCGTCGATGAAGGGCGCCATGTAAGGAACGAACTGCTTGGTTCCGTCGTTCTTCTCGACCTCAAGCAACAATGCCTGGGGTCCATCGATGAGCGAGGCCACCTTTCCCAAGGCTTTGCCTTGCCAGGTAACCGAGCACCCGACCAGGTCCGCCGCGTAGACCTCACCTTCCTTCAACCGATAGGCCTGATCCCGTGGCACCAGAAGAACACAGCGGGCGAGCACCCGCGTCGCCTCCGGGGAATCGAATCCCTCGAACTTGACGACCAGTTGCTCGCCTACCTTCCGCATCGAAACGATACGCACCTGTCTGCGCGTTCCATCAGGCGACTCCAACGTCACGGTCTTGAGTTTCTTCAAGTGGCCGCTTGATGGATTGTTCGGGTAGAGCTTCACCTCTCCCGCCACTCCAAAGGAAGCCCCGATGGTCGCGGTGGCAAGCAAATCGTCCATGCGCTCAGTCCAGAATCGTCAGGTCGGCGCGCTTGCCGCTCTTGGTCGCGCTGGCGGACAGGATGATTCTGATCGCCTTCGCGATACGGCCTTGCTTGCCGATGACTTTGCCGACATCCTCCTGGGCGACCTTCAGCTCGAGGATGGTGGATTTCTCCCCTTCCACGACGTTGACAGACACCTCTTCCGGCTTGTCGACAAGACTCTTTACGATATATTCAACAAGGTCTTTTTCCACAGCGAGCCCCCAGAACTTAGTTCTGCTCAGGCTTTCTGCTAATCTGGATCCCGTTCTTGTTCAGCAGTCTCCTGACCGTATCAGAGGGCTGCGCGCCCTTTACCAGCCAGCTCTTGATCTTCTCCGCATCAAGGACAACCTGCTTGCCCTCCGGCTGAACCGGATGATACTGGCCGACCTCGTCCAATGTCTTGCTGTCGATCGGGGCTCTGCGGTCCATCACGACGATGCGATAGTCCGGTCTTTTTGCGGCGCCAAAGCGCTTCAGTCTCATGCTCACACTCATCTCTATTCCTCCTACCCTACGGTAATTGATCGAATTTATCTTCCTGCCTGGTTCTGCATCTTCTGCAGTTGCTCAAGCATGGCCATCTGATACTTCTTGTTCTTGGCGAACTTGTGCATCGCGTTGCGCATCTTCTCGAAACGCTTCAGCAGCTTGTTGACGTCGTTGACCGTCGTACCGCTTCCCCGCGCGATGCGCTTGCGGCGATCCGGCCCGATGATGCGGATATCGTGTCTCTCGCGCTTGTTCATCGAACGGATGATCGCCTTTTCCTTCTCGAAGACGCCCAGGTCGATCTGGTTGGGGTCGACGGCGCCCTTCATACCCGGAATCATGTCGAGGATTTGGTCGACGGAGCCCATCTTGTTCATCGACTCCAGCTGCTCCAGGTAATCCTCCAGGTCGAACGTGTTCTTCTGCAGTTTCTTCTGCAGCCTCAGCGCGTCCTCCTGGCTGACCGTCTCCTGCGCCTTCTCGACAAGGGAGACGATATCGCCCATGCCGAGAATCCGGCTGGCGATACGATCAGGATAGAACGGTGAGATATCGTCCTTTTTCTCACCGGTTCCGATGAACTTGATCGGCTTGCCCACTACGCTGCGCAGCGAGAGCGCGGCGCCACCACGGGTATCCGAGTCGAACTTGGTGAGAATCACGCCGGAGATGCCGATGCGGTCCTCGAATTCCTTGGCGATGGTGACGGCGTTCTGACCGGTCATGGAGTCGGCGACAAACAGCGTCTCGTCCGGACTGACCGCTTTCTGGATGCGGCCAAGCTCATTCATCAGCTCGTCGTCCAGGTACATGCGTCCGCTGGTATCGACGATCAGCACGTCATACTGGTATTTCCTGGCATAGGCAAGGGCATCGCTGGCGACTTTCGCCGGATCATTTGCCCCTTCCTCGGTATAGACGGGAACTCCCGCCTGCTCGCCGAGCACTTTCAGCTGCTGGATGGCGGCAGGCCTGACAAGGTCGCAGGCGGCAAGCAAAGGACGGCGTCCCTGCTTGGTCAGGAAGACACCCAGCTTGGCGGCCGTGGTGGTCTTGCCAGAACCCTGTAGACCCATCATCAGCAGCACGCTGGTGACATCAGGCCCACGCAGGGCCAATTTCTGGTTGTCCGGATCGGAAAGAAGCGAGACCATGCGGTCGTAGACGATCTTGACAAACTGCTGTCCGGGATTGACCGCCTTCAGGACCTTCTCGCCCTTCGCCTCTTCCAATGTTGCGTTGATGAACCGGCGAACGACGCGAAGATTGACATCGGCGTCCAGGAGCGCGACTTTGATCTCCTCTACCGCATCTTCGACATTCTTTTCCGTGATTTTGGATTTTCCGGCCATGGCGCGCATGATGTCGGAAAACTTTTCGCTTATCGCTTCGAACATACCTATCCTATCCTGTATGCTTATACCGTAACGGCGCTTGAACTGTCAAGGTTGCCCATCTATTTCCGCTTGCCGTCAGCGGTGAAGTCGACCGTCTTGTTCTCGGCATCCATGATGACCGGTTTGCCTTCCACGCGGGCCAGTTTGTAGCTGACCGTGGTCGAGACACCCGCCTCGATCTGGGTGACGCCCAACATCGACGAGGAGCCCAACACCGTGTGCTTGTTGTGGGTGATGATGATGAACTGGCTCTTCTCGGCAAACCCCTGCAGCACGGCAAGGAAGTTGCCGATGTTGCGGTCGTCGAGGGCCGCGTCAATCTCATCAAGGATGCAGAACGGAGACGCCTTCACCATATAGGTGGCGAACAGCAACGCCACGGCGGTCATCGACCTCTCTCCTCCGCTGAGTGCGGTCAGGTTGACCAGCTTTTTCCCTGGAGGCTGGGCGAAAATGTCGATGCCGGTCTCCAGCACCTTGCCGGGGTCCGGGTCGACGAGACGCAATTCGGCACGACCGCCACCAAAGAGCTTGCGGTAGAGCTCCTGGAAGTTCTGGGAAATCTGGCGGTAGGTGTCAAGGAACAGGTCCGCGCTCCGTTTCTTGATGTCCTCGACCACCCCCTCCAGGTCGCTCTTGGCTTTCTCCAAGTCATCCATCTGCTTGGAAAGGAATTCGTACTGCTTCTTGACGTCGTTGAACTCGTCCTCTGCCATCTGGTTGATGCCGCCCATCGAGTCGAGCTCCTTCTTCACGCTTTCCAACCTTCCCCGAATGATGGAATAGTCCTCCAGCGAGTCGTCCTTCAGGCGGGAGTCGTACTCCTTCAGGCTCTTTCCGTAGTTCTCGAAAAAGCTGTTGTAGACGCCTGTCACCTGGGTATCCAGCGCCTCGATGTTCGCCTGGCTCTTGGTCACCACGTCGCGCAACCGGTTGATCGTATCGATCGCCTTGTTCTGGCTTTCACGAATCTGGACAATCTGGGACTCCAGCGAGCCGATCGTCTCCTCTTCCACCCGCAGCGTGTCATTCAGCTCGGCCAGCTTGCGCTTGCCTTCCTCGCCCTGCTCCTCCAGGTCACGGATCTGGTCCTGGGTGGTGCCGATACGGCTTGTGGCGGTCTGGCCGGACTGGACCATGTCGGCATACTGGAATTTCAGGTCGTCGTTGTTTTTCTCCATCTGCTCGATCAGGGCCGAAAGTCCGTTCTTTCGGGCATCCAGCTCGGTCTTGAGGATGTTGTCCTGGTTGATCGCATCGGTATAGAGCTGCACGTTTCCCTGGAGCTCGCGCAATTTTGCCTGGAGTTCTTCCACATGCTCGCGCATGCTTCCTATCCGCTCCTTGACCTCGTTCATCTGCGAGTCGATCTGGTGCTTCTGGCCGATGATGCCCTCAGGGGCGACCAGTTCGTCAAGGAAGGTCGGGACATGGCTGACGAACTCGTCGAAAAGTGCGGAAAGCCGCTCCAGCGATTCCAGCGAGACCTTGTCTCCGCTTCTTGCCGTCTGCTTCAGGCTCTCCAGCAGGCTCTTGAACTGCCGTTCGGCTTGCTCCTTGCTCTCGGCGCTATAGCCAGAATCCTTCAATTTCTGGTCCAGCTGGACGACAATCACGTCGGTCAGCTGTCCAAGAGTCGCCTGCAGGTCCTCCAGTTGCTTCTGGAAAGCGAGCGCCTGCTGTTCCCCTTCCCCGATCCTTCCATTTTCCAGCTCGATTTCCGCATTGGTGGAGAGCAAAAGCTGCTTGTTCCGCTCCAGCCGGCCGTTGACCTCGTCCAGCCGGTCGTTGATCTCTTCCATCTTCTCGTTCTGCTCGTCCAAGGCCTCCTGGGCCATGTCGAGACGGCTCTTGTAATCGGCGGCCTTCGCCTCATACTGCTGTTTCTCCAGGAAGAGTTCCTGGTAGTGGCGGGTCAGCATGTCGAGCTGTTCGTTCAGACCCTGTTGCTTGGTATTGAGCTCCTTCTGGGCAATCTGGCAGTTGATGCGGGCCGCCCCATGCTGTTTCATCTCTTCTTGCAGGGATGCCAGCCGGTCGGTATCGTCCTTGGTCTGCTGCTGTAGCTGGGACAACTGTTCCTGGCTGTCGGCGAACTGCTTGCGGAAGTTCTCCTGCATCTGCCGGTAGGTCTTGATCGAGTTGAGCTGCACGTCAACCTCCAGGCTGAAGCGTTGCTCGCGCAACACCCTCGCCTTGGCGGCTTTTTCGGCTTGGGTCTTCTTCGTCTCGTAGGTGCGATGGGTCTCTTTCAGGATGACCTCGACCTGGGCGATATTCTCGTTGGTCTTCTCCAGGTTGCGCTCGGCGACAATCGAGTCGGCCTTGAAGCGGGAAATGCCCGCCGCTTCCTCGAACAGGCTCCGGCGCTGGTCGGGGTTCTGCAGCAGGATCTCGTCGATCTTGCCCTGGGCAAGGATCGAATAGGCGGTCTTGCCGACACCGGTATCCATGAACAGGTCGCGAATGTCGCGCAGGTTGCACTGCTGGCGGTTGAGGAAATACTCGTTGGAGCCGCCGTTGCGGAAAATGCGGCGCTTGATCTCGATTTCCGTCGCGTCGCTGTTCAGTATATGGGTGGAGTTGTCGATGGTCAGAGCCACTTCGGCAAACTGCATGGGCTTGCGTTTGTCGGTACCATTGAAAATGACGTCGTCCATGCGGCTTGCACGCAAAGTCTTGGTGGACTGTTCACCTAAAACCCACTGAATGGCGTTGACGATATTGCTTTTCCCGCAGCCGTTGGGCCCGAGCAGGCTCGTGATTCCTTCGGAGAAATCCAGATGCGTCTTGTCGGCAAAAGACTTGAACCCGTACAATTCCAGATTCTTGAGAAACAAACGTTGACCATCCTTGACGAAATATCGTCCCATTTTATACCGTTTCCTCCGTATGGAGCAAGAACTGTTCAGCTCGCAGGGGCTACCACTGAATTGCATCGCAGGAATTGATGAAGCTGGCCGCGGCCCTTTGGCCGGACCAGTTTGCGCCGCCTGTGTGCTGCTGCCGGACGATTTTCCCGTCGTTGTGCTCAACGACTCGAAGCAATTGACCCACCGAGAGCGGGAACAGGCCGAAGCCATCATCAAGAAACAGTCGGTGTGGGCTGTCGCCTGGGCGACCGCCCAGGAAATCGACACATACAATATCCTGCAGGCGACCATGCTGGCGATGACCAGGGCTTTGAGGAAAGTACAGAAACTGGCTGATGTACAGCTGGTGCTGATTGATGGCAACCGGGTTCCCGCCCAGATTTCCGACGTTCCCTGCCAGGCAATCGTCAAAGGAGACGCGAAAGTCCCCCAAATCATGGCAGCCTCGATCCTGGCCAAGGAAGCCAGGGACCGGTATATGGACTATGCGGCAAAAAAGTGGCCCCAGTACGGATTTGAGATCCATAAGGGCTACCCTACCGCCCTCCATCAAAAAAACCTGCGGCAATATGGGTTCTGTCCCATCCACCGCAGGTCATTTCACCTGAAACACCAGGAACATACGCAAGAGCCTTCACTCTTCTAGGCTCTGTCCTTCCCCACTCGAAGCCGCGGGGTTCTGTTGCTCCTCGCCGGTCGAGGACGTCTTTCTGCGCACCACGAAATGACGCTGGACCTTGACCGCCTTGGACGGGGTGGTTGATTTCTGGGAATGGATGTGGATGTAGTCGACGGCTTCCTGGAGCTTGCGGGCAAACTCGCCGAGATCTTCCTGATAGACCTTAATCGACTGGCGAAGGTTGTAGGTCATGTCGGCGCTGTTTTTGCGCTCGGTGATGGTCACCGAGAGATCGCCCCAGTCGTCCTCGTTGGTCTTGAACTCATAGACGCGACCGATGACAACAGGTTCGTCCTCAGCCGGAGCTTTCTTCTTGCCGCCGAAGTGCATCGGTTTGAAATCAAGCGGACGCCCCTTTGGCGCATGAGTCTTCACAAAGTCAATCTGTTTCTCAAGCCCCTGCAGGAAGTCGTCAAGCTTCTCCTGGTAGACGACAATGGCCTGACGTGCAAAACGCCCACCATCTTTCGTGCTTTGCGCGATGTTCAGGAACATCTCTCCATAGATATTTTCCTTCACATTGAAAAAATAGGTCACGTCATCCTTCATCACGCGGGTTGAGAACACCTCGCCTCTCTGTCCCATAGCATCCTTCCTTATCGTGCACGACTCTATACGAAAATTCCGCAAAAGAAAAGGGGATACGCTTTTTCTCCGCTACAAGTCTTCAACCAGGCAGCCACCCCGACATCGGAGAAGCGGTCACCCCGAAGCACCATTGGAAATATGCTACCTGCCTACTGTCTTCCCCCTGCCGAAGATGCTACGATTGGAAAGAGGTAATTGCCCATGGGAAAAATGAAAGGAAAGAACCATCACCCTGTTGCCACAAAGGTGGTATATGCATTCTGTGTAGGCTTGAGTGCATTGGTTTTCCCTGGTTGTGCCACAGAGGCACAGGTCCGATATACAATCCCGGCAAGCGAAGCGATTCGAGAAAAAGCCGTCATCGCTACAAGGAAATACCTAGGCATGCCGTATGGATGGGGCGGACAAAGCTGGTGGGATGAAGCGGATGGTTCCATCGATTGCTCTGGTCTTGTGGTGAATGTGTACAAAGAAGCACTGCAAGCATCGGGATTCTCGCTCCTGTTCGATGACACTACGGCAGCAATGCTTGCCAAAGCATACACGCAAAGGCTCCGTTCCCCAGAGCCTGGCGATCTGATTTTTATGGGAGATGACCCGCCCCATATTTCCCATGTGGCCATCTGTCTCGAGGACGATGATGCATCCTATTCGTTTATCGACGCGTATTCGATAGACGGCATTGTGGAACAGCGGTCTTATGCGAAGGATAACCCGAAGATCATCAGCTTTGGGAGAATTCTTGTCTCACCAACAAGGTAAATTTAGGTTAAAGAGAAATAATGAGAAACCTGACTCTGTACAGATTTCTGTGGAATGGAGCGGAAACCCAAGGGCATGCAAGAAGGGAATGGAACCTCATGATTGCAAGTAACAACTCAAGCAAGGAAACAACATCCCCTATGAGCTACAGTGTCACTTTGCCATGACCGTCCAGCCGCATTTGTGCGCAACCAGAGACGGCTGGAAGACGACTGTAGCGGAAGAGGTTCGGACACACAACAACCAAAGTTACGGTACCAGAGATATCCGTATTTTCCGGGTACACGGAATACCGGCCTATTGCTCATAGTCGGGTACGACCCGATACGTTCCCCTCAGTCCAGCACCTCTTCCTTCCAGTCCTGGACGGTGTGCCCCGTGGAACTGAAGGCGATGCCCAAGAGGTGGATCGTCTTCCCCTTCTCCAGGCGGAACTTGTCGGCGTAGCGCTTCTCCTTGATCTGCCTGAGCGCAGCCTCCGCAGACTTATCCACCTTGAATTCCATCACGTACACATGCATGCCCGTCTCCACCGTGAGGTCGATCCTTCCCGCGCTCGTCCGGTCCTCGCTTGCCATCCGCACTTCCACGCTCATCGCCGCCACCAAGGCGTCCACAACCTGGGCG
>Ga0256404_1010908_pt1 | contig 12386 bp, 10 predicted proteins | sample RumenRJG_01DNA_FD_185990 | JGI IMG/M metagenome (GOLD analysis project Ga0256404, IMG submission 185990) | Bovine rumen microbial communities from Lethbridge, Alberta, Canada - RJG_01 | ecosystem: Host-associated > Mammals > Digestive system > Stomach > Rumen | place: Canada: Alberta | collected...
GATTTTACTGCTGCTCATGGACGGGCTCTCCTTCCTGCAGTCTCCAGAGTCTGTCGTACTCTTCACATTGTTTTCGAAGCGCGGCATTCGCGCCGATGAGCGCGCTGCTGCCCTGCGCCGCGTCACCGGCCAGCCAGATTACCTTTGCTGTCCGGTCAAAACAATACAGCCTGTGCGAAATCAAAATGACGATGCTGTCCCGGCACAGGGACTGTATGTTACGGAAAATTTCCTGTTCTGTCTCTTTGTCCAGCGCGGAAAAGGGATCGTCGAGAATGTAAACAGGACGGCGCCCTGCGAGCGTCCGCGCAAGAGCAAGCCGCTGCGCCTGCCCGCCGGAGAGACGGACGCCGGTGCTGCCGACAACGGTTTTTTCTTTCTGCTGCATCGCAAGGACTTCCTGATCGAGACATACAGCGCGCAGCCACGGCCAGACGCTGCCGGGGCGGCCCATGAGAACATTGTTTTCGATGGTGTCGTTCAACAGCTCCGGATCATGCCCGAGATACCCGAAGAGTGTGCTGCGGACAGCCCGCGGAAGAGAAGAGAGTTCCTGCCCGTTTATCTGAATGGAGCCTTCATAAGGGTGTTCGCACAGAAATACTTTTCCGAATGTTGATTTGCCGCAGGCGACAGGACCGGTCACGCCGATAATTTCACCAGCCTGTGCGTCGAAGCTGATTCCTTTGAAAATCCGGCTGCCTCCGTCGTAGGAGAACGAGAGGCCGCGCACGCGAAGGCGGGCGACGGCGCCCTGCCGCGCCGCGTCATTGTCCGAAAGCGCGCTCTGCCGCGCCGCGCGCTGCATCAGCGGGCGGATACGACGCCACGAAACCTGCGCCTTCTGCACACTGTTGAAAAGCTTGGCCGCTTTGGACGATTTGAGAGAAAGCTTCGCGTAACAGGACATAAATGTTGTGAAAGCGGCGATGTCCCAGACCGCGTACCCTTTCCCAAGGACATTCCGGGAGCCGAAATACAGAATCAGGACCGAGCTGAACATCGAAATGATCTGATAGAGCGGCGGCATCGCGGATACAAAGACGCCGGCCGCGGACGCGTCACGCTCATAGTCGTCAAGGCAGGCTTCATAGGCCTTGTCCCGTAAAGGCTCGACGCCGAACACGCGGTAAGTCAGAGCCGCACTGACACGGTCCAGCGTGGCGGAGGAGAGGCGGGCGGATGTTGTTTTGAAGCGGGACTGCGCCTTTTGAACAACGGCTTTCATTTTCTCCGCGATGAAATAAGAGACCGGCGGAAACACAAGACACAGCAGAGCAAGCCGGAAATCATAGTAGAGCAGCATGGATACATAACCGGTCAACGCGATGCCGGTGTCGAAAATCTCGGTCGTGAATTTGCGCATCCCCTCGGCGCAGTCGTCGACGTCGGAAATTGCCTTTGTGATCATGTTTCCGGTATCTTCTTTCGAGAGGTCGGTGGCGGAAAGGTCCACGAGTCCCGCGTACAGAATCTCTTTCATAGAACGGTTGGTATGATTGCAGAATTTGCGGATATAAAGGCGTTTTACGAATCTTGCGGTCTGCACCGCCGCGATCGCCAGAACATACCCTGCCGCAAGCACAGCCATGGAACGGAATGTTTTTCTGTGCCGGAAAATATCCAGAAGCCGCTGTGCCATATGCCCCTCGAACCAGGGACCGGCCAGCAGACCGATGTTGTAGATAATTCCGGAGACGGTAACGATCAACAGCGTTGGCCAGTCGGCTTTGAAATAAGAAATGATCTGCGAAGGATCTTTAACCTCATGTTGTCTCATGATATGCCCGTTGTTTAGTCGGGGCAGGAGATCTCTGCCACGTCTTCTATGGTATGGTGGAGTTTGAGGACCAGCTTTGTATCGGCCGCCCGGTAATACATTTCCTTGCCTTCCCGTCTCGATGTCAGAAGGCCCGCGGATTTGAGAATCCGCAGATGGTGCGAGACCGCGGGACTGGACATGCCGGTCAGGGCCGCAATATCAATCACACACTCTTCGGTATGGCAGAGCAGCCAGAAAATGCGCAGCCTCGTCGGGTCACCGAGCTGCTTCATCGCTTCGGCGACAGCGGCGATTCTGGTTTCGTCCGGCATTTTGTCGACAATTTTCTGTTCCTCTTCGATATCGTGGTGATGGTGGGGAAGGATCAGTTCTCCGCTCATGGCGCGCCTCCATTGGATATATTGCTATTATTATAAACCATCGGGACAGAAAGACGCACAATACTGCGGCGCAAAATGGAAGATCTGCGGCCGCAAAACCGATTGACAACAGCTGCGTGCGGGAGTATATTCAAGCTATCAATTAAACAAACGTTTAATCGTATACCGTAAACCGCAATACACAGGAGGCTTGTGTTATGAAGAAGAGTTACAAAATCGACGTGGACTGCGCGGCATGCGCGCTCAAGATGGAAGACGCGGCGAAGAAGACCGAAGGCGTTGCGGACGCGTCCGTGAACTTCATGGCTTTGAAAATGAAAGTGGATTTTGCAGAAGGCGCCGATCCCGCGCAGGTGATGGAGAATGTCCGCAAAAACTGCAAAAAGGTCGAGTCCGACTGCGAGATCTTTCTGAAGTAATGATTTGCCGCACGGCAGCTGCCGCGCCCTGAAAGGATTCCCATGACTGCAAAACAAAAGAAAAACCTGCTGCGCATCCTGCTCAGCGCAGCGCTGATCATCGCATTGCATTTTGTGCCGGTGACCGGGTGGCCCCGCTTTCTTCTCTATATGATTCCATACCTGATCATCGGGTATGACATCCTGATCAAAGCGTTTAAGGGCCTTGTAAACCGTCAGCCGTTTGACGAATGCTTCCTGATGGCGGTGGCGACGATTGGCGCGATCGCGCTCGGCCTTGTAAAAAGCGGGGATTATACCGAGGCGGTCGCGGTGATGCTGTTTTACCAGATCGGCGAGTGGTTCCAGTCTTACGCGGTCGGCAAAAGCCGAAGAAGCATTTCCGACCTGATGGATATCCGCCCCGATTACGCGAATATCGAGAGCGGAAACGGGGAACTGACGCAGGTCGACCCGGATGATGTGGAAATCGGAACGACAATCGTCGTGCAGCCGGGGGAGAAAGTACCGATAGACGGTGTTGTTCTGCAGGGCACATCGAGCCTTGACACCGCCGCGCTTACCGGCGAGTCGATGCCCCGCGATGTGGCTACGGGCGACGAAGTCATCTCGGGCTGCATCAATTTGAGCGGGCTGTTGAAGATCCGGACGACAAAGGAATTCGAGGAGTCCACAGCATCAAAGATTCTCGAGCTGATCGAAGACGCGGGCTCCCGCAAGTCGAAATCCGAGGATTTCATCACGAAGTTCGCCAGAATTTATACGCCGGCAGTGGTTTATGCGGCAATTGCGCTCGCGGTACTTCCGCCGCTTCTGCTCCTTGCGCTTGGCATGGACCCCGCATGGGGAACCTGGGCATACAGGGCGCTTACGTTCCTGGTAGTCAGCTGCCCTTGCGCGCTGGTCATCAGTATTCCGCTTTCGTTCTTTGCGGGCATCGGCGGCGCGTCGAAAGAAGGCATTCTTGTGAAAGGGTCGAATTATCTGGAGATTCTTTCGCAGACGAAGACCGTTGTTTTCGATAAAACAGGCACGCTCACACGCGGTAAATTCGCTGTCACCGCGGTGCATCCGGAGCGGCTGGACCAGAAGGAGCTGCTGCATATGGCGGCGCATGTGGAACGCTATTCCACGCATCCGATCGCGGCGGCACTGCGGGAAGCTTATCCTGACGAAAAAGACGGCTGCAGTGTTGAAGATGTGACAGAGATTGCGGGGCGCGGCATCCGCGCGAAGGTGAGCGGCAAAACTGTCTGCGTCGGCAACGCGCGCATGATGGAGGACATCGGCGCGAAGTGGAAGCCCTGCGAGCAGAGCGGTACGATTATTCATGTGGCGATTGACGGAGAGTACGAAGGTCATATCGTAATCTCTGATGTCATCAAGGAGCATTCGGCGCAGGCCATCCGGGAGCTTAAGAAAAACGGCGTCACGAAGACCGTGATGCTGACCGGCGACGCGAAAGCAGCTGCCGACCAGGTCGCTTCGAAGCTCTCTGTCGATGAGGTGCACGCGGAGCTGCTTCCGGCGGACAAGGTCGCGAAGGTCGAGGAGATGATCGCTTCGAAAAAGTCGCCGAAGGACAAAGTGGCCTTTGTCGGAGACGGCATCAATGACGCGCCGGTGCTTGCGAGAGCGGATATCGGCATCGCGATGGGCGCGATGGGGTCGGATGCGGCGATTGAGGCGGCGGATATTGTTTTGATGGATGATGATCCCCTGCGGATCGCAACCGCGATCCGGATTTCGAGAAAGTGCCTCCGCATAGTCCGGGAAAATATCTGGTTCGCGATCGGCGTCAAACTCCTCTGCCTTCTTCTGACTGCGGTCGGTATCGGCAACATGTGGCTTGCGATCTTCGCGGATGTCGGCGTCATGATCATCGCGGTTTTGAACGCGGTGCGCTGCCTGCATGCGGCGAAGTGAAGTCCGGAAGCGGCGCGGTAAGCGTGCAGCAACCGGAACACAGACAGCGCGGCAGCGCCGTTCCCGGCCTGCCGCGGAAGGGAGCACGGATGAAACTACTGATCGCGTCGGACCTGCACGGCTCGGCTTATTACTGTGAGAAGCTGCTGGAAGCCTTCCAGCGCGAAGAGGCGGACAGAATTCTGTTTCTTGGGGACATTCTATATCATGGCCCGCGCAACGATCTTCCGGAGGGATATGATACAAAAAAGACAGCCGCGATGCTGAACGCACGGAAAAACAAAATCTTCTGCGTCCGCGGCAACTGCGATACCGAAGTGGATCAGATGGTTCTGCAGTTTCCGGTACTGGCGGATTATGCTGTTTTGCAGGCGGGAGACAGGCTTATTTACGCGACGCACGGGCACGTTCATAATATGCAGAATGTGCCTTTTCTGCAGCCGGGGGACATCCTGCTGCACGGGCATACCCATGTGCCGGCGTGGACGCCTTTCGGTGATCACAACCTGTATCTGAATCCCGGATCGCTTTCTCTGCCAAAACAAAACTCCCCGCACAGCTATATGACGCTGGAGGATGGTGTGTTCGTTTATAAGGATCTTTCGGGCGGCGCGTATCATGATGTGAGGATATAGGGCGCGGCGGGCGGATGCTCAGTGGCGCGATGGGTGGCGGCTCGACGCCGGCGCGGATTGCGGCGCGGCGGACGGATGCCTGGTGGCGCGATGAGTGGCGGCTCGACGCCGGCGCGGATTTTACATAGACCAGTTGTCTCGGGCGGAGGCAACTGGTTTTTCTATATGAAATTTTCTATATAATATACATCCATATCACCTGATCTTTGCTATAATGTTTTCAGGCAGCGTTCTGCTGCCCCGGCTGCGGCGTTCTGCCGTAACTGATTTCAGCTTATAGGATGAATGAAAAGAGGCTGTCCCGCGACCTGCCGGCTTTGTCTTTACTTTTCGCGGAAGAGGATCGCCTGTCTGCCGCGGCATCGCAAGGCTTGGGAAATTTCCGGCGGCTGCGTCCTGCCTGCTTTTCGGAAGGAGGGTGCATTGAAGTATTGGGAATTCAGCATGCAGGTGCAGGACTGGCTCAGCGCGAACGCAGAAGAGGGAGTCATCATCGAGGAGCGGACTTCAAAGGAGTCGCAGATTCCGCTCCCTGCGGAGTTTCTGGAGGAAGGGATCGACGGCGATGATGCGGCCGTGGTGCTTTCACTGGTGAAAGATCGTCAGGAGTATATCATCTTTGCGGATATCATGCTGAAAGATCTTTTCCGGCAGTATCGCGTGGAGAACTGGAACGCGGTTCTTTCAGTTCTGCGGAAGATTCTTTCGGAGGCAGGCATGCTTCGCCGCAAGGTAAAAACATTAGACGAATGCAGAAAGCAGCTTCCTGCGGAGCTTTTGCCTCTCTTTGATGAGCTTCGCAGGGTCCGCGCGAAAAAATCGCGGGAAACCGGCATGCCCGCGTATGCCGTAGCATCGAACGTATCGCTGGAAATGATCTGCCGTGAGCTTCCGGATTCCATGGAAAGCCTGCGGAAGATCAAGGGGATGGGGCCGAAGAACAGTGCTATCTGCGGCGAGGAGTTCCTTTCCTGCATTGAGAAGCATAAGAACGGAGCCGGCAGCAAAGAAGCCGGCAGCAGCGAAACTGCAGGATGATTTCATGGTGGCGCGCGGCGATTCTTCTCGCATTTCTATGCAATGTCGGCGCGACTTGCTTTCCTGCATAGATTATTCAAGACATATTAGCAAAGCGGACGCGTATTGCATAGATTTTGCCTTTTTCTATGCAATATGCGCCCGCACACACAATTCGTCTTGAATTTTCTATGCTGTACGCAGAGTTCCGCCAATATTGCATGAATTGAGAAAACAAGTGAAATATACGCAAAAACAGCGTTAAAACATATGCAATATTAACTTGACATGAGGCAAGATGCCCACTAAGTTAAAAATATGTATGATATTATTATGAAAAAGAACAAATAAATACTTATTATTAACTGACGGTGGAGAAATGAATCTTTATTATGAATTGCTTCAATTTCCTGTTTTCTCTATGAAGGAAGTCAATGCTTTATATTCAAGTGAACGTACAGCAAGGACTGCTCTAGGAAAACTGGTTAAGAAAGGTATGGTTTTGAAGATACGCAACAGTCTTTACACTTGTGTAAGCGGCAAAAATGGAGGACCTGTAGCTGATCGATTTCAAATAGCCGGTGCCATTCACCCTTCCGCTTATGTGTCCCATCATTCTGCGTTTGAGTTTTATGGCATTAGTGATCAGGTTTTTTATGATGTATATGTAAGCTCTGAAATGCGCTTTCATGATTTTGAATTCGATGGTTATACCTATCATTTTGTAAAATCCCGGATGCAGCAGGGCGTGATCTCCCCCCGCTTCGGGGGCGGAGTAAAAGTGACAGATAAAGAGAGGACTATTCTGGACTCTATTAAGGATATGAATCTGATCGCAGGGTTGGAAGAAACGATCACATGCATCAGCTCTGTGACTGATATGGATGAAGCGAAACTGTTAGAATATCTTGAAATCTATAGTAATCCATTCTTATATCAGAAAATGGGTTTTATAGCCGTTCAGTACCAGGATGAGTTAAATGTCAGTGATGATTTTATAAATGTATGCAAACAGCGGAAGGGCAGTTCTAAAAGATACCTTGTTAACGATATTATAAATCCTGCTTATGCGGGAGATTGGAACCTTGTTTATCCGAAATATATAAAAGAAATGAAGAACGGAGTGATGGACGATACTGCAATTTAACAGACGAGAATTAGATAAGAGATCCAGACAATATGGGTTTAATCGCGATACATTCGAGAAGGTTCTTCGGCTTAAAACAATACTGGAGTATTTAAATTCACAGGATTATTTGAAAGAGCATCTGCTTCTCAAAGGCGGAACAGCTATAAACATGACCATCTTTAATCTTCCAAGATTGTCGGTAGATATTGACTTGGATTTCGTGCCCAATCTTCCCCGAAAAGAAACGATGAGCGCACGGGAGATGGTAAGCGATATTATACGCAGACACATGACAGAACAGGGGTATATCCTGTCCGATGCTTCAAGATTCAGTCACAGTCTGGATGCATTTCATTATTATTACATAAATGCTGCCGGTAACAGAGATATGATTAAGATTGAAATCAACTATTCTCTTAGGGCACATGTGTTTCGGCCGGAAGAGAGAGGACTGCTCACCGATGCTTTTGGAGAACCGATATCAGTAAGAACAGTTGCGGCGGCGGAGATCTTTGCGGCTAAAGTAAATGCTTTAATGAGCAGAGCTGCTGCAAGAGATTTGTACGACTTCTGTAATATGGTTGATCAGAATACCATCTGTGGGCAGGAAGATATGTTCCGAAAATGTACGGTATTCTATGCTACGATTTCTACCAAGGAAGTTAATCTGTCATTTAGCACCGAAGCAATCGACAAACTCAGTTTTTCAAGAATCCGAACAGATCTTTTTCCGGTACTTGGAGTTGACAAGAAATTTGCGCTGGAAGAAAAAAAGCGGCAGGCAAAAGAATTCATTGCCTCTGTCATGAAGCTTCAAAATGGTGAGAAAGAATATATAGAACGCTTTATTTCAAAAGAGTACAGACCGGAATTACTATTCGGAGATTATGAAATTGTAGAAAGGATCAAAACGCATCCGATGGCTCTTTGGAAATGCAGACTATAATGTTTGTGTGAACTATTATTCCAAAATACCGCAGGAGAGAAGCAATAGAGTCCTTTATTGAGCCCGGCAAGACGCGCCGGAATCCTCCGACACGCCATTGACCTTATCGCGCGCCGGAAAAGCCTGTCCAGCGGTGGCTTGTGTGCAACCTGGCACCAGCGCCTTTCCGCTCACCCAACACAATTGTAAACCATACAACAAATATAAGTTGACAATCGACCGCCCACATGCTATCCTTCGCCTGTGTCATAAGTGCGGCGGCTGTGAAAAGCCACGCCGGCAGGTAATGCGGCCGACGGTGAAATTATACCGGCAGTTCATCCGGCCGGCTTTCGAAGCCACGCCGGCAGCTTACGCGGGGCAAGATAAAAGCTCTGCGATACAATATCCTATTTCAGGGGGCAGATCTGTCATGAAGACTTCTACGAAAACGATGGTAATGTGCGCGGTTTGCACTGCTTTGATTTGTGTGCTCGCGCCGATCGCGGTACCGATCGGACCGGTGCCGATTTCAATTTCCACATTTGCGATTATGCTGTCCGCGGCATTGCTCGGAGGCAAGGCAGGAACAGCTGCCACTGCGCTCTATCTTCTGATCGGTGCGGTCGGGGTGCCTGTTTTTGCGGGATATTCCGCAGGACTTGCCAGGCTTGCAGGACCGACGGGCGGGTATCTTGTCGGGTATCTTGCTTTGGCTGCCATTGAGGGAGCGATTTACTTCCGGTTTGGCAAAAAGAGGAAAGGCGCGGCCAAATATGGTGTTCTGCTTGGAGGAATGGTTCTCGGAACAGTTGTCCTTTATGTGATTGGAACGGCCTGGTTCTGCGTTCTGATGCATACAGGTCTTGTTGAAGCGCTTGGTATGTGCGTGATTCCGTTCCTTCCGGGAGACGCGATGAAGATGATCGTCATTGCACTTCTGGTTCCCCAGTTGGAGAAAGGGCTCGCGCGAGCAGGCGTACAGGCGGCGCAAAACAGCTGAGTTTGCAGAGCTGCAAAGGAGGCAGCCACACAGCTGAGTTTGCAGAGTCATAAAGCAGTCACACAGCTAAGATAAACAGTAGATTCCGCAGCGTATGAAAAGCATCATATGCTGCGGAATTTTGTTGTATAATCACGTCATAATGCCGCATGAAAGACCGTGGCAGTCAGAAGAACATCAGCGGCATTTGAAACCCGAAGCGGCGGGAGTTAACAGGAAATTATGATGACAGACAAGAAAAACGATTTGAAGAAAACATACACAGATAAACTTTGGGACAACGAAGAGGACTGGACAGCCGCGAAAGACATTGATGACAGTGAGGCGGATGACTGGGATCTGCCGGAGATCAGCGATGAGATCGATCCGGATGAAGAGGGGCAGGACATAAATTTCTATGGAAAAGAGCCGGAAAAACACTCCGCGATGCCTGAAAACGAAAACCATCCGGAACATACCCGTACTCCGGGAGAGCAGGAAGGAAACTTGCGTCCCGTGTATTCAAGCTCTGCAGCCAGCGCACACTCTGTATCACAGAACGCCCCGGACAGCCGGAGGCACGAAGAGCAGGCCGCGCAGGAAGACGGCCGTCCGCTCAGTGCTTTTGCGTACTTTGGGTATGCACTGCTTTTCTGTATTCCGGTGGCAGGAGTCCTGCTGCTGATTATCATCGCACTGCGGACAAAGAACAGGAACCTGCGCAGCTTTGCCTTCGGCTTCCTGCTGTTTATGGCGGCTGCGCTTGCGGTTTTGTGCTGCGCGGTCATGCTGGGAGCGTTTGGCGGCGCGCTGGGCCGCGCGTGAGGAAAGCCGCCGAGGTACATGTGCCGCGGCCGGCGCGCGCAGCCTGCTTCGCGCGTAAATTCTAGAATGAGGCATAACATATTCGATGGGCAACATACTCATTTTTGACAATGTATCTTTGAATTTTGGCATCAAGCCGGTGCTGCGGGGTGTCTCGTTCGGCATGGACGAGCACGACAAGGTCGGCGTGATCGGTATCAACGGCACCGGGAAATCCACCTTTTTAAAGCTCGCATCGGGGGAGCTGGAGCCGGATGAGGGGAGGATTGTTTTGTCGAACGGGTTGAAGGTCTCCTGCCTTCCGCAGAACCCGGTTTTCGACGATGATCTGACAATTCTGGAAAACGTCGCCGCACGCGTATCCGGCAAGGAATCCCACTGGGACACCGAAGGCGAAGTCAGAGTCATGCTGCAGCGCTTCGGTATCGCCGATCCTTCGCTGCACCCCGCACAGCTTTCCGGCGGGCAGAAGAAGAGGGCGGCTCTGGTGGCGGCTGTTTTGACGCCGTCGGACCTTCTGATCCTCGACGAGCCGACCAACCACCTCGACGAGGACATGATCCTCTGGCTGCAGGATTTCCTGCAGAATTACAGGGGCGCGCTTCTGATGGTCACGCACGACCGTTATTTTCTGGACGAGGTGACCGGAGAAATTCTCGAAATCGACAAGGGCAGCGCGTATCGTTACGACGCGGGATATTCCGGCTATCTGGAACTGCGGCAGCAGCGTTTTGACTACGCGCTCGCGGCGGAACGCAAGATGGCGGCGCTTTACAAAAAGGATCTCGCATGGATGCAGCGCGGCGCGAGAGCCCGATCGACAAAGCAAAAGGCACACATCCAGCGCTTCGAGGCACTGCGGGACCGCGACAAAATCGTGCAGGACAGACAGGTTGAAATCAATTCCCTGCCTTCCCGCATCGGCGGAAAGACGATCGAAGCGCATGCGGTTTCGGGCGGGTACGGCGGACGCGTTCTGTTTCATGACTTTACTTATATGTTCACCAAAACAGACCGTGTCGGCATCATCGGCCCGAACGGCTGCGGCAAAACAACACTCCTCAAAACCCTTCTCGGCATAATACCGCCTGCAAGCGGCAGCGTGGAGATCGGACAGACGATCCGCATCGGATATTTCAGTCAGGAAAATGAAGCACTGGATGAAGACAAGCGTGTCATCGACTACATCCGCGATACCGCGGAGTATATCCGGACGGCGGACGGACTGGTGTCGGCTTCTGCTATGTGCGAGCGTTTTTTGTTTTCGCCGGAGATGCAGTATGCGCGGATCAGCAAGCTTTCGGGCGGAGAGAAACGAAGGCTGTATCTGCTGCGTGTTCTGATGGAAGCGCCGAACGTGCTGGTGCTGGACGAGCCGACGAATGATCTGGATATTACGACATTGCAGGTGCTGGAAGACTACCTTGACAGGTTCGCAGGGATCATTATCACGGTTTCGCATGACAGGTATTTTCTGGACCGGGTTGTGACGAGACTCTTTGCCTTCGAGAAGGACGGAACGCTCTTTAAGAGCGAAGGCGGATATTCGGAGTACAGGGAACACCGGGAAGCGCTTCGCGGCAGGGAGGACAGCCTCTGGAGCAGCGCACCCTCCGGGCCTTCCGGCAGCAGAGAAGCCTCTGGCGCGTCCGGAAAAGGCAGTTTGCAGGGAGATGCTTCGGGAAAAGGCAGTTCCCGCGCGGACGCACAGGGGCGGAAAAATCCGTGGGCAGGTGCCGGAAACGCTCCTGCCCGCAGAGGAAAGTTATCCTATAAAGACCAGCGAGAATACGATACGATTGAGGAAGAAATCGACAGACTGCAGGCGCAGTCGGACGATCTTGCGGCGCAGATACAGGAAAACGCGACAGATTTTGAAAAGCTCGCGGAGCTTTCCGCAAAGAAAGACGAGACAGACGCGGAGATCGACAGGAAGATGGAGCGCTATCTTGAATTGCAGGATATGGTGGATGCGCTGCGCGGTGATACGTGATAAGTGTGGCTGGACGCCGGGCTGCCTGCCGAAAGATTGCGAGCCTTAGCGGCGCCGGAGCACCGCTGTGGCTCACGCTGAGGCTCGCGTCGCGGCAAGCCGAAGCATCGTGCCGCGACGCCGGACACGTACCGCGGGCAGCCACAACCAATAAATGGAGGCAAAGACGTGGAAGAACAGCATAAAAGAAGAGCACACTACAGCGGCCGTTATCCACGCCGCTTTGAAGAAAAATATAAAGAACACAACCCGGAGAAATATCAGGGAGAAATCGAGAAGATCATCCACAAGGGAAATACGCCTGCAGGCATGCATATCCCGATCATGGTGAACGAGATTCTGCAGGTTCTCCGGATTCAGAAAGGCGAAACC
>Ga0256404_1010909_pt1 | contig 12385 bp, 12 predicted proteins | sample RumenRJG_01DNA_FD_185990 | JGI IMG/M metagenome (GOLD analysis project Ga0256404, IMG submission 185990) | Bovine rumen microbial communities from Lethbridge, Alberta, Canada - RJG_01 | ecosystem: Host-associated > Mammals > Digestive system > Stomach > Rumen | place: Canada: Alberta | collected...
ATTGTCTCTAATTTGTCAACAAAACTCTCAGAAACAGAATGGATGAGGCGGATTTGACAGAAAATCCATACCAAATATGATGTGGCGCGGACAATATGGATACAAGATATAGTTGCGCTTATAGAGTTTGAGTAGCTTGAAAAATCGCGGAAAAGCCCATAAATAAAGGCTTTGCGGGGTGTCGAAAAGACCAAATGGAGTGCAAATGGAGTTTAAAAATTATTTTTTTCTCTTGTTTATATTCCAGATTCACCTGCAAATTTCGTGAAATCGGTTATTCTCATAAAATAAAATTAGAGTAAATATGAAGAACAGTTTGTTTTGATTGAAGTGATTTTCGTCAAGGCAGACTGTTTTTTTGTTGCCTGCATTTAGAAAACAGATACCACAGAAAGGTTCTTTACTTTCGATGAGCTTAAACTCCATGACACAGTAATCACACTGATGGAGAATTAAAAAACAAGAAAATTTGATAAATTTCGGAAAATGATGTCCGATTTTGCATCTGCCAGTACAGAGTATATGAAGAGATAAATATTCAAAACACAGGAGGTACTGATTATGCAGAATAAATTATTTTTAAAGGCAGCCGATATATGTGAACTTCTGGAAGTAAAACAGACATCGGCTTATGAAATCATCGGAAATCTGAACAAGGAACTGGAAGAACAGGGCTACCTGACGCTTAGAGGAAAAGTTCCGACAAAGTATTTTGTGAAGCGTTTCTACGGAGTAGAAGATACTTGTGAGATTCCACAGGAAGAGGGAAAGGAATGGTTTCATGCGTAAGAGAAAAATGTATTTATCAGTGGAAGACATTGCAGAACTCTTTGGATTATCAGTTTCGTTTGCTTACCGGGTAGTGGAAAGAATGAATGCCGATCTGGCAAGCAAGAACTATTATGTGATTCTCGGTCGGGTGCCAACCCGCTATGTAGAGGACAAGATCTATGGTCTGGAACATGTTGAGCAGTATTTGAAGGAGGATAAAGCGGTATGAGTATGATGCAGGAAAAAATGTATATGGATGTGGATGATGTGTGTGCAATTCTTGGAGTTTCAAAAACTTATGCATGAGATTCGTGTCCTCAATAAAAAAGAAACTATGCTGGCATCACAGAAACAGGATGCCATGAAAGCAGCATTTAAGGATTGGATTTTCAAAGATCAAAGTATATGCCTATCTCTAAGGGACAATCGCACAGTATGAACGGACTGGAGGTGTATGGTAAAATAAAAAATTAACGAAAAATCCGCATTTATTTTTCGGCAGGTAAATCTTGTCGTAAGAGAAAATCCACAAAGGCACATCGTAGAGATACGGTGTGTTTTTCAATTTTTACAGGAGGAAACGCAATGATAAAGTCAAAATTCAAAAGAGTCACGTCGCTTTTCTTGGCGACCCTTATGTGTGTGACCACTTTTGCAGGCATTGGCTCGACAACAGCATATGCTGCTTCGGGAGAAAAAGCCGATGTTTATATGGTCGATTTCCCTCGTGATGGCGATGCTAATTACGATGGGGTATGGGGACACAGCAATTTGACCTTGAAAAATGGTTGGCATACCGGACGTTCCAATTTTACCAATCTTAAGGCTATTGGCTCATACTCAGGCAATGTTGCTTATTGTATTGAGCCGGGAATTTCGCTCAAGGTCGGTCAGACAATGAATAAGTATGACGAAAATTATTTTAATAACCTTGCAGCCAATGGGGTTATTTCCGGAGATGAAATCCGTCTTTTCGTTGGTCGTATTTTACAGTATGGCTATTATTCCAAGAAACCGGATGAACTGCAGTGGCCGTTTATCGAAGAAGTACTGGGCTGCCAGCAGGTATTGTCTTCCGGAGATCAGAAGGAAGTGTTCCAGACTCTGATCGCAGATACATTGGGAGAAGACCGGAGTTATGAGATTGTAAAAAATATCCATGAAAATCTGAACGAAATGTTGGAGGCAAATAAAGAAGACCCGGAGCCGCTGGCTCTTGCCAAACCGGATGTGAAGCGGCTGCTGGAAGAGAGCGGTGTGCCTTCAGAAAATTTGGAACGGTTTGAAGAAGAATATGAGCATGTGGCGGGAGAAAAGGCCACATTGCTTGCGTCCAACATCACCAATACCCGTCAGTTTGAGATCCATACGCCGGATATTACCATCAAAGTGAATCCGGATCGGACAGACTTGGTGGAAACCCGTGTGATCGACGGAAGACAGTGCCTGGTAATCGCAGTGGATGACCATGTGGAAGTGAATGGGCTGGATGTGTGGACCCTGCGACAGGAAGAGGATGTGTAAAAAGAACTTGCGCATAGGGTGAAAAATGTTGTATTCTTATCATATCTTAGATGATTTGTATGGAAAATAAACAGAAAAACACATAAAGGGGATAAGAATGGACAATATTACACGCAGGAAGGAAATCCTGGCAGCGTTAAAAAAACATGGAAAAGTGAATACCATTGAACTGGCAGAAAAAATGAATGTATCACCGATGACCATTCGGCGGGATTTTACAAAATTTGCACAGGAAGGTCTGATTACGGTGGAGTATGGTGGTGCGATTCTGAAAGAGGGATATCTGTTCGAAGACAGTATGGTTACGAAACAGGATCAGTATCCTGAAGAAAAGGCAAGAATCGCACAAAAATGTGCCGAATATATTAAAGAAGGAGATTCGGTGTATCTGGATGCGGGAACGACAGTCTGTGAGATTGCAAAACAGATTCGGGATCGGAGGAATCTAATCGTTGTGACGCATTCACTGTTAGTGGCAAATGCGTTGGCTCATTCTCCGGGAATCAAGGTGATCATGATGCCGGGAGAATACCGGGAATTTTCCATGGCATATATGGGAGAGCTGACCAATTCTTATATCACAAGGTTTCACATCGATAAAACATTTCTGGGAGTGGAAGGGATTGACCTGAAAAATGGTGTTACAGTTCCGGATATTATCGATGGAGCTTCTAAAAGGACGTTGGCAGAACATTCAGATAAAGTGATCTGTGTGGCAGATAGCAGCAAAATAGGGAAAACCACCTTTTTTAAAATCTGTGAGGTTGAAGATCTGCAGATTCTGGTGACAGATAAAGGAATTTCAGAAAAGGCAAAAGAGGAATTGATTTCCAGCGGTCTGAATCTGCAAATTGTATAAAATACTGAAAAATTGTATGTTAAGCATAAAACGACAAAAGATGAATCCGGGAAGGAAAATGAAAACAGGGGTGTGAATATTTTAAAATATCACAGCCTTGTTTTTAGTTGCCGGGCATACGACAAAAAAGGTTCAGGGCATCTTTTTTTAGTTTGTGCAGACAGCCACCTTTAGTGGCCGATGAGGCCACATTCGACGGCCAGTCAGGGCCGTATTAAACGGTCGATTTTCTGGTAAGGAACTCTATGAAATAAGGGTATCCCATAGAGTCCCCCGGACTGGCTGATATAGTTACTTTGATCTATGCTTTCTCAATGAGAACTGTAAAGCCGGTGGTGAGCCGTCGACGGATGCCATCCAGTTTTCCATAGCATTCTTTTTCATCACTGAGATACTTGCCCCATTCATCAGGACTGTACTGACTGGTGAATAAGGTTGATGTTCCAAGATCAGCTTTCATCTTGATGAGATGGTATAAGATTTTCATACCTTCCTCCGAATATCTACTTATAGCAAAGTCATCGATAAACAAGAGCTGGATCTTTGCGTAATACTTGATCCGTTTGCGGTATCTGGTTAGGTCTTCCTGTCGATTCAGAATAATTAGCTCATCTAGAAGATCAGAGTAGTCTATGTACTTGCAGCGATAATTACGTTTGCATGCTTCAACACAGCAAGCTGACAGGAAATACGATTTGCCGGCACCGGTCACACCATAGATGCCGACATTTAGTCTATCCTCAGCAAAGGTGAAATCTCGGATTTGTTCCACCACAGCATCATTATAGATTCGTCCGTTTCCAGTTTTTAGATTTTCCATCAAAGCACCCTTGTTGATAAGGCTGCTGAGCCTAAGATTGGTTTCAAACTTAGAGGCTACTCTGTCAAGGTACTGTGTTTCCAGTATTTCACGTAGAAACTGAACCGCATTATAGTTTGACAAATCAGGACTTCTCATCAGTTCAGCAAAACGGCCTGATGCAATCGGGAGATTAAGGAACTCCAGCATTTCATTGATGTCAGAGTGATCAGTCTTCATGATGTGCCTCCTTTTCCTGGCGCATCAGTAAGTTCTTAAGAGAATACTGACTATCGTCATCCTTGTATCGTCCTGTTACAGCTTCCTGATTCTCAGGAAATACATCCGTCGCATCTGGTTTAGTTTCTGTATGATAGGTTGATACTGTGTTGCTCACATAAGAATAGTTGCATTTACCGAAGTTGATTGCGTCTCTGCAGCACTTTTCTAATGCTTCAGGACTATATTTCTCAGCATAACGAAGGATACCGAAACAGCTGCGGAAAGCCTGTACTGGGTAGGCATATCTTTTGATCACTGCATCAATCAATGCTCTTGTGCTTGGCCCGATCTTTGATGCTTTCTGCTGGAAGTATGGAACATTCCAGTAGCCGTAATCACCGTATTCTGCAGGCATATCGGAAGGAATAATAACCCATTCCTTAGGCGTATAGCTTCTTTTATGCGTACGGATATGATCTCCGTTTTTGTTGTAGACAAAGATTTCTTTCTCTCCAACACGTAGCTCAACTTCCTTTTTTAAATACTTTCTAGGCATGCTATAATGGACCTTGTCGAAGGTGAAGGAGAAGTCTTGTGCTACTTTAACAAGCTTTCGCTCAAGGTACTCGAATTTATTGAGCGGAAGAGGCAGAAGAGTCTCCTTCTCTTCTGTTTTAAAGAGGTCAGCACGAGAATACGATAACCCTTCGAAGTTTCTGTTGTTCTCTTTAGCTACTTTCTGTTGAAGAACACGATTAAGTTCCTCGAGAGAATAAAAGATCATTTCCTCCATCTCTACTAAGATGTGCATGGTCACGATCTTTACATGGCCTTCGACAACCGGCTTCCAGCGAGGTGACTTAACCTTTGCTGGAGTGATAACAGTATCATTATGTTCAGCCCATGCCTGATAATCCTTGTTAAGTTCAGGACTGATCCAGTCCTTGTTCTTGTTTACAGCAACCTTGCAGTTGTCTGGAGTGATGGTTGGTGTAATGCCACCAAAGAAATCCAACGCATTGTTGTTGACTCTGATCCAATTCCGAATATCGCAGTCAATCATACCTTCGGCATAAAAGTAATCACTGTAGGTAAGAGCTGCAATAAATATGGTCACCTTCGTTGTCTCATTTGGATACCGGCGGTTGTGGATCAGAAGCTGCTTGCCGGCATAATCGAGTTCCAGGTTAACGCCTGGATATCTCTGGATATGAAAAGTGATGTGTTTTGAATCAGTCCATTCTGAGTAACGCCTGCAATACTGCCGATAACTGTATGGTTTCTTGCCGTCAACCACTCCAACAGCATTATATTTCTGCCAGAGATGTTTCAGTGTCTCGCCCTTGCGAGCCAATGCTTTATATACGGCTTCTTTGTTGAAGTCGCGGTAAAGCTGCAGATCGACGGAGACACCGGATTTTTTATAGAGCAGAGACTCTATATACTCATTGGTAACATCCTCTTTGAGAGGATAAGAGAGCTCCTGACATTCTCTGAAACGTCTTAGGAACTCATTCACTGCTGATTTGCTGCAGTCTCCACAGCTATCAGCGATTTCACGGCCGCTGAGATTATTCACGTAGTGAAGTCTCAGTACTTTCTTGTAATCCATTTCGGACCTCCTAAAAATAGTATTTCTTCCGGTTCGGAAGATACTACTATTATAAAGGACCGAACTGGCCGTTTAATATGGCACATGCCGACCGTTAATTATGGCAAGGTGCGACCGCCTAATATGGCACAGCTGGCCGTTTCAGGAGACAATCTGCAGTTTGGCGATGAGCAAAAAGTCTAAGCTTGTTTGAGTACTTGGTGACCGCATATAATCTTGGAAGATGCCCGAAGGTAAATGCAGTGATTTACGTGCCGGGAGAAACTTTATATGAAAAAGATTTAGGATATAAAATTGTGAAAAGATCACGAAAAAACAAAATAGAACGAAAAAACACATATAAATATTGACAATGTAGTATGTGAGGATTATAATTAGCACATAAAGAAACAAGAAAAAACATAAAAGCACAAAAGGAGGAAGGAAATGGGAAAATATGAAGAGATGTCGAAACAGGCACTCCAGTATTTAGGTGGGGTAACGAATATTACAAACATTGCCCATTGTGCAACCAGACTGCGTATTAAATATGCAAATAAGAAACTGGTGGATGTAGAAGCGTTGAAAAGCGTTCCGGAAGTTGTTGGAGTCGTACCAAAAGATGGATCGGTTCAGTTGATCATCGGAGCCGGAGTAGAAGAAGCTTATCAGGAGTTTCTGGATATTTCGGGATGGAAAGACGGTGGAGAAGTTGTACAGGTAGAGACAGAGGATTCGGATGAAAAGAAGGGTGCTCTGCATTGGATGAATCGGTGGGGCAATTTTATCGCACCGGTGTTCATGCCAATTATGCCGGCTTTGATCTGTGGAGGAATGGTGCTTGCAATTCGCAATCTTATGATTAACTACATGGGTCTGGCGGCAGACGGTGGAGTGGCGCAGATGTTACTGTGTCTGCAAAGTGCAGCGTTTCCGTTTATGACAGTTTATATTGGCTATACGATGGCCAGTCAGTTGAAAATGCCGCCGATTTACGGAGCGATGCTTGGAGCGGTATTAATCTGTGGTCAGTATACCAGTGGAGCAGTTACTGAATTTCTGGGGCTGCCGGTTACACAGATTGATTACGGCGGATCCGTATTCCCGATTATGTTGGGTGTGACATTTGAATGGCTGATTTATAAAGCAATTCATAAATATGTACCGGATGTGTTGAAATTGTTTTTGACACCTCTGGTGGTTATCGGACTGGCAACTCCGGTTACATTGATTGCGTTGGGACCTGTGGCAACCTGGCTCAGTACCTATGTTGGAATGGCAATGGGATTTGTACTGGAGCATTTTCGATTTATTGCATATCCGTTGTTCTCCATGTTGAATCCGTATTTTGTTATGTTTGGACTGGATAAATCCAATACAGCCATTGAGATGGCATTGTACGATCAGCTAGGTTATGATCCGATCTGTGCAGTTATGCAGTTTATTTCCAATATCTCTGTGGGTGCCTGCGCGTTGGCAATTGCGACAACTCTGAAGGATAAAGAGAAGAAAGGTATGATCAGTGGTTTTGGATTCACCGGACTTTGCGGAGTAACAGAGCCTGCATTTTACGGATCCATTATTATGCGACCGAAGGCACTGATTGGTACTGCAATCGGTTCTTTCTGTGGTGGTGTTGTGGCAGCATTGTTTAGACTTCGGGTTTATATCCGTATGGGATGCCCGGGCTTTCTGACATTGCTTGCATATGTAGATAATGATGGAAGACTTACCTATGTGATCCGCGCGATTATTGTGGGAGTGGTAACGGTGATCTGTTCCTTTATTGCCACAAGAATTCTTCTGACAACAGAGAAAGGAAAGGGGAAAAAATAATGAAAGTACTGACGGGATTGTTTAATACAGAATCAAATGCCAATGTGCCTGTAAAATGTACACTTCGTCAGTTTGATGTTGCCTATGGCGATGCTTGCATCGCCAAAATGGCAATCGGTGAAGTGTTTGAAAAATATGGAGTGGAATTAATTCCGGCGATTTATGCATCCAGCAGTTCAGCGGGTGTGATCGAAAAGGCAACTTTTGATTTTATCGAGGCGAAGTTTTTAAATACATTAAAAGAAAATCTGGATGAACTGGATGGAATCTATATTCATTTACATGGAGCCAGTGAAGTAGAAGAGATCGGCTCCGGTGAACACCATATTTTAAGAGAAATGCGTAAAATTGTAGGACCTTATTTCCCGATTATGATTTCCTGTGATCCGCATGGAAATCTGTGCAAGGAATATGTGGAGGCTACAAATCTGATCAGAAGTTTTCGGGAATCTCCACATGTAGATACGGCAGCAACAATGCAGTGGGTAGCAGGACAGATGTGTGAATTTCTGGAAAATCGACGGAATATTCATTCGGTTTACCGCAAATTACCTTTGATTTTGGGCGGAGAACAGACGGTGTCGGCAGATGAACCGGTTGCATCGATCAATCGGTTTATGGATGAACTGGAAAAGGATGAAAGGATTTGGAGTGTTTCCTGGCATGTGGGATACATTCGTCATGATTCTCCGGTGGCCGGTTGTGGAATTGTGGTAGTTCCAATGACAGAAAAAGATCAGGAATATGCGGAAGAGATCGCTGACAAACTGGCGGAATATGTCTGGTCAAAACGACGGGAATTCCATTATACCGGTCGCACTGCGCAGCCGGATGAAGCACTGAAAATGTGTCTGGAGCAGAGAAAAAAACCGGCAGTTCTTACAGATTCTGGAGATAATATGACTTCCGGAGCGGCAGGATGGAATACTTACGTTCTTCGACAGGTGCTGGAGCAGAAAGATTTAAAGAAAACAGTACTCTTTGCGGGAATCATTGATCCGAAAACATATGACAGACTGGTAAAATTGAATGAGGGAGAAGAAGCAACCATTCAGTTGGGTGTTGGTTATGATGAATATTCTGATCCTGTGGATCTGGAGGTCGTAGTAAAAGGAAGCGGATCGGTGTATGTTTTACATGTGGCGGATTTGGTTGATGATGGTGGAAAGTGTGTGTATGTGAATGTCAAGGGTACTCCGATCGATATTCTGATTCAGAATACTAGTGTGCCGTTTGTGACAAATACACAGTTGGATCTGTTGGGGATTGACTGGAAGTCTTATGATCTTGCCATATTCAAACAGGGATATATTTTCCCGGATTATAAAGAAGCAGCGGCGTTCTATGTGATGTCCCTGACGGGAGGAACTACGCCTCAGGATACAGCATCTTTAAAGTTTAAGCGAATCATGCGTCCGATGTTTCCAATCGATGATATTTAAAACGGGGGAGAAACAATGAGGGAAATAAAATTATTGACTGTACCGCAACCGGAAAAGGATTGCGCCAGCCCGGTGATGCTAAATGATCAGACGATGGAGGAAAGAAAAGAAAAAGTACTTGCCAGAATGCATGAACGGAATCTGGATCAACTGATCATTTACGGGGATGTAGAGCATGGAAGTAATTTTATGTATCTTACAGGATATTTTACAAGATTTGAAGAGTCTCTCTTGGTGATTCAAAGAGAGGGACAAATGACTTTGGTTTTGGGAAATGAAAGTCTGAATAAGGCAGAAAAAGCACGAATGAAGGCCAGAGGAATCCATGTTCCGCAATTTTCTCTTCCAAATCAGCCGGATAAGAGAAAAAAGACCATGAAGGAACTTTTAAAAGAGGCTGGAATTGGAAACGGAAAAAGAATCGGGATCGTAGGATGGAAAAATTTTGCATCTACGATTGAAGACGGAAAAAAGATGTTTGATCTGCCGGAATTTATTATGACAGCAATCCGTTCTCTGGTTGCGAAGAATGCAATCATTACAAATGAGACAGATCTGTTTATTGGAGAAAACGGAATTCGTACCACGAACAATGCAAATGAGATTGCACACTATGAATATGGAGCATCCCTGGCATCAGATTGTGTGTTGGATGCGATGAATCAGGTGACAGAAGGCGTTTCGGAGCTGAAACTGGGAGACTGTCTGATGAGAAACGGACAGTATACCAGTGTTGTGACTATCGCAGCAGCGGGAGAACGATTTGTAAAGGGAAATATGTTCCCGACAACGAATACTGTGAAAACAGGAGATTCCATTTCCCTGACGGTGGGATATTATGGAGGACTGAGTTCAAGAACCGCTATGGCAGTGGAAACAGAAGAAGATTTGCCGGATGGACAGAAAGACTATCTGGAAAAAGTGGCAGTTCCTTATTTTAAAGCCTATGTATCGTGGCTGGAATTGGTGAAAATCGGAATGAAAGGAAAAGAGATTTTTCAGATGGTAGATGAAGTACTGCCACGGGATGTCTATGGTTGGACGCTTTGTCCGGGGCATCTGACAGCGGAAGAAGAATGGATGTCATCCCCAATTTATGAAGAATCTGAGGAACGATTAAAAAGCGGAATGATTTTCCAAATCGATATTATTCCGTCGATCAGGGGATATGTAGGTGTTGGTGCAGAAAGTACGGTTCTTCTGGCATCAGATCAATTGAAAGAAGAGTTGCAAAAGCTATATCCGGAGATGTTTGAAAGAATGTTGAAACGTAAAGCATATTTGGAAGAAGTACTCGGAATTCGAGTGTCGGATGATGTTTTACCGATGTGTTCCACGGTTGCTTATTTGCGACCATATTTGCTGAACCACGAAAAAGCATTGGTTCAGGTGTGAAACAAAAGAGGTGTGAAAACATGACAGACCATCAGAAGTTACTTATGCATTTTGAACAGGAAAGGATCAAAGACAAAAGATTTATGAAGCAGATTCTGAAAAATTGTTCAGAAGCAACCGTGGCATTTTTCGATGAACCCTATCCCTATATTGTTCCGGTGAATTGTGGCTTTGAATGGAAAGATACCTTGACTTTTTATTTACATACTGCACCGGACGGACATAAAAATCAACTGCTCCAGGAAAATAACAAGGTTGCGTTGAATATTTATCAGTTTCTGGACCGGGTGGGGTATAAGAAAGCACAATATCTGTTGCGTACGATGGAAGACGTGGAGATTCCCCGAATGGCATGAAATAGCGGGGGATAAGAGAAAATGAGTGAACAAAAAATTATATTTTTTGATATAGATGGAACTCTGGAAGATCAATACGGTCATATTCCGAAGTCCGCAAGTTCCTGTATTCGAAAGCTGAAAGAAAAAGGGCATATGGTCTGCATTGCTTCGGGCAGGCCAATGTGGCAGATTCATGATCAAATCCGGGAACTTGGGTTTGATGGATATGTAGCCAGTGCCGGGGCTTATGTGGAAGTGAATCATGTGGTAAAAAAGGATATTCAGATGAATCGAGAATCGTTTGTTCAGCTGGCGGGGTATTTGGAGAAGCATCGGACCGTTTTTCTGGTAGAAACTACCGAGGCGAGTTATATGTTGCAGTCGCAATATGCAAGAAGCAAAGAATTTGCCGGAAGGGGTCCGGATTTTGTGGAGATGGAAGTTCCAGTATTGGTGAAGAAACTTTCAGAAATTATCGGGGTGAAAAAAATTCTTGCGTTCAGTGATGATCTTACCAAAGAAGATCTGAAAATGCGCTGGAGAGGGACATTTGATATTACAGGAATCAGTTATACCAGAGGTGCAAAATACGGTTATGAGATCAGCATGGCCGGAGTCAACAAGGCGGAAGCAATCGGGATGGTTTGCAGGAAGCTTGGGGTTGAAAAGAGCCGGGTGATTGCGGTCGGTGACAGTGATAATGATGTGGAAATGCTGCAAATGGCCGGAATCGGAATCGCGGTGGGAAATGCGACAGAGGCAGCAAAGAAAGCCGCAGATTTTATCGCGGAACCTGCAGCACAAGATGGAATTGAAAAGGCCTTTGTGAAATTAGGGATATAAAAAGCTTCTTGAATCAAGAAGAAACATTGATGATGAAAATGCAAGTATTGTGATTGGAAAAACCCTGCAAGATTTGGTATTTGCCGTAGAGAAACAATAGCACGCGCCAGACCATGTGATTTATAGCCTAAGGATATCCCGATTCGAACTGAAACATTGGTCAAAGAAGTACACATAAACGACGTTTCGAAATGTCTCTAATTCGTCAACTAAATCCTTAGAAAAGGCATGGACGAGACGGATTTGGCAGAAAAGTCATACCAAATATGCTGAGTTACGGACTATATAGATACAACATATAGATGTTCATGTTGAGTATGAATAATTAACGATCCCCGGAAAGCCTTTATTTATGGGCTTTCCGGGGATTTTTTATGCCCTTTTGACCCAACATTGACCCAAAATACCGACAAATTTGAAGAAAAAAACAGGGGGTTGAAAAGAATATTTGTCGGAAAATTGATGCTAATAAGGGCACCTATCAAGCAATAACGAATGGTGAAAAGCACCTGCCCGTGGTATGCCGGCAGGTTCTTTTTTATGTACGTCACGCTTTGGGCTCAAAAATGCAGGTTTTCCGAGAAAATCTTATATATGTATATATGTAAAGGATGGCCCAAAAGAGGAGGTAAGACATCAATTGTCGTTGCTCCTTTAAATTAGCAGAGAACAGATCTTCTTGATTGTCTCCGAACTGCTCTTTATAATGACAATCATCATTATAAAGAAAGAGGTCCCGGGGAACCTTCCTGCAAGATCGTATCC
>Ga0256404_1010910_pt1 | contig 12383 bp, 11 predicted proteins | sample RumenRJG_01DNA_FD_185990 | JGI IMG/M metagenome (GOLD analysis project Ga0256404, IMG submission 185990) | Bovine rumen microbial communities from Lethbridge, Alberta, Canada - RJG_01 | ecosystem: Host-associated > Mammals > Digestive system > Stomach > Rumen | place: Canada: Alberta | collected...
TGAACGCATCATCATTGGTCAGCAAGGGCTTAACTAGTTTTTCAAGGAATGTGTCCTCACAGTGGTCGTCGCTCTCCGCTATCCATACGATCTCGCCCGAGGCCAATTCCATACCTTTCTTCCACTGCCTAAAAGGTGAGCCGGAGTTGGTATCATTATATACGATCTTCGTTACCTTCGGATTGCTCCGATATTTCTCTATTACCTCGCGGCTGTTGTCGGTCGAGCAATCGTCGAGGATGATCACTTCTATATTCTGATATGTCTGTCCCAGCACACTCTGCATGCGCTCATCTAAGAATCGTGCATGGTTGTAGTTGGGAATGATGACGGAGACCAATGGTTTGGTATTGCTCATTACACGAAGATATTATTTATATCCTTACTTAATTTGTTCTTTATTGACACTATTACCGTCATTTTAATTCTGTTTGGCCAGCTTGTTCAACAGGCTATCGCAGTCTTTGCATGACTTATAATATTTCTCAACGTGAAGACTTAGAGGGAAGTCCTCTTTGTCGAGCTGATTACGTAGTGCCATATTGCAGGACTCATCCCAGTCAGAGGATGTCTCTGCCAAGAAATTAAGATCACTCGCCAATTGTCCAATCCCATCATTGACATCAATATCAGTAATGACGAAATAGACAAGAGACGCATTTTGAAACAACGATACTTCTTGCGCGATGTCTTTACAAATCTTAAGGCTATCAATGAATTTACCTTTCAGATTATATCTGGATACTTGCTTGTGTATCTGCTCTTCCGTTAGTTTCTTTTCATGCCACTTGAGGAATTCTTTCCAACCTTTGATTTCTATAAAGCAATACTTACTGCCGCAGAATGTATACCCATCTGTAGAAGACATCGACTCAACCTTCTTGTTAGAGCAATAGAAAGTCTTCACTGCATCAAAATCTATCATCTTATACTGCTGGGGAGTCTCACACCTTCTAATATCTGCACATGGATGATGCAAGTCGCAGACCACCTGTTCCTTCAAGTGGCAGGTGCTCAATAGCAAACTGTATAAATCACTTGCCGTCATTACGCTTTCGCACTTCATCCACGTTCATGATATGATTGAGAGGCATCGCCAACTTTCGGAAGACGTCACCCAACCGGTCGTTCACATTCACGAAATCGACCTTATTGTCATTCCGTGCCTCAGCAGAATAGTAATTCACATATTCTTCTATTCCCTCTTCAGCGGCATGGTATCGCACGGACTGCAAGAAATAGGGACTGTGGGTGGTAATCATCACCGGCACACCCGACTTTGCTATCTGTACCAGCAGCTTAGCAAACTGCACTTGCCAGGCCGGATGAAGATGATTCTCGGGCTCGTCCCAAACCAAAGGAGCATTGGCATGGATAAACCCACCATCTAACAGCATCTGTAGCACGCCAAACGACTTTGCGCCGGAGGCCACGTTCAGTGGATAGAGTTTTAGTCCGTCTTTCCTAAAGACGATAGCCTTACGCTCCTCATCATAGTCAAACACGCCATTGATGATGTCTTTTGTAGAAAAAGACGGAGTGGCAGCGAACAAATCCAATTGATGCTCATGAGCTGCTATCATTTTCAAGGCAAAGTCCTTGATATGGTATGGCACCATACCGAACAGGCTGAATCGTGATTTGCTGATTTCACGATAATCAGAAGCATTCCGCAGGACATCCAATATATGCAAATAAAGTGGGGACTCTACGTAAGAGATGTCATCTAACATCTCTGAAGATGAGCGCAGAGAATTGCTATGCCCCTCTTCATTTTCAACAAGGAATAAAGGCCTGTCATCCTCGCCATCCAATCTGATAAGCCGGCGTTCGCCCTCCCCCTTCCAGTTAAGCTGATTCAAAAACTCAGACTCAACCAGATAGCCGAACTCAGTGTACAAAGATGCCGCCCGATTATCTTTATTGCTGATAGCTACCAATATACTATGCAAGTCGTCCTTCATTAATTGCTTAATGCGAGGCAATATATTCAGTGAATCAACAGCAGACTCTACGATTTTGATATATTCCAACGGAGACGAATCCTGCAAGAGTCTGTCCACGAACATAGAAGGCCGACTAGGCAGCTTGGGTATCAAGCCATCCAACTGGCGGTTAAAGATGGGAGATGATACGCTACTCAATCGTCTATAGAAAGAGTTGGCATACTTCTTAACCTGTCTTTCTACCAGTTTCTCATTGTTGACATTGGTATTGGCGAGGGCTTTCACTGCAGAAAACAGCAGTCTTCCTACCGTACTCTTGCCGGTATCATTTTCTCCGACAAGTACTGTCAATCCTTTCAGAGCAATGTCGGCTGAATGTATTTTGCTAATATTTGATATTCTTATTCTCATAAATTATTCTCCTATCTGCTGCTCACTCCCAACGCCCTCCTGTATATCTTCATCATCTCCCGGCCATACACCTCCTCGGTAAAGTGGGAGCGGGCGAAGGAATGGGCACGGGAGATGGCATCCGATATCTGCGCAGCATATTTATCCGCGTCCATCTCCATGCGCTCCGGCTTGTACATGAAGCCATCCTGAAAATTATACCTGAACGGCACCATCTTCTTACATTGACAGAACACGATGTTCATCACGTCTTGGTCATGGTATTTGATGCGCTCGGGATGGTGAAGGATAATATCCATAAACAAGTCCTTCGCCTTGTGCTCCCGCCAATAGTCAAGGTTGACAAGGAGCATGCCGGCATTGAAGTAACCTAACGAGGCCGGATAGCCCAACCGATGATAGTCGTGAATGCGCTCCGACATATCAGTCACCGCTCCAACGGCGTAACCGTCGAGGTCCGTTTCCCAAAGAGGTCGCAGCGGACCGGTGACAATCATGTTGCCGTCGAGATAGATGAGACGATGGATGTCCTTGTCAAACAAGTCGGTGAAAAGCAATCTGTGGTAGGTCGCCTTCGTGATATACGTCTTCGTAATGCCCAACTGCGGAAAGCCGCTGAACATATTGCCATCAACAAGATGAAACAGTACGTGATGCCGGTCATGGCCTTCGACAACCTCTTCTAATTGTTTCCGCTGCCTGGCGGTAACCGATTCATCCACAATAACATGAAAGCTGATGCCCTCATCTCTGTTGCTTATACACACCGACTTTATCATCACCCCCGTCGGCATGATGTAGTTTGCGTCGGTAGAGCAGACGATGTGAATCATGTCCTTCAAATTATCAATACAATTTAAATTCAAAAATATCTTGTCGCTTCGTGATTGCGAGCTGCATCTCTGTGGAGTAGTTAGCACGTTGGATAGAGTTCTTTCCCAACCATACCCATCTTAAAATTATCTGGTCTATTCACCTCCTCCTTGAAAGCCCACTCATACTCCGGCAAATTCTCTATTGAGAGCATATCCTTCATAAAGCTACCATCCTTATCAACAGGAATGAAAATCTTACTACAAAAATCCTCCCACCATCCATTCTTAATATCCTGATAATATGAATGCAACTCATCCGAAGAGAACGAAGGCGAATAATCTGCTATTCTCCAACCTTTTTCTTCCAGTTCCCTTCTATTTCTCAAAATATTATCGTGAGGATTGTTTCTTGCATTATAATCATATGTTACTTGAGAAATAACATTACTAGATCTATTTTTCCAATGCTTCTCCAGAATGTCTATAGGGAACAAGTCTTTTCCACCATGAAACTTATCAAAAATCTTCTTAGAAATGCTAGCGTTATGATAAAACTTAACGGCTGATACTTGTGGAAAATCATTAAAGTTCTCTGTTTTACTCATATCCCTCAAAAAACCTTTCTGCAAAAAACTTCGTGGAAACACTTGAAGACCTATTGTCCTAAGTTGATCTTTCCAAAAAGAATCAAATCCTATTTCATAATAGTATAAAACTCCAATACCGTTCTGTACATGTGGAGTGTAACTATCATTCTCAGCAGAATAATCAGTAACCGCAAAAAATTTAGCGACATCCTCAGAAGCGGTCAAATCCAGCAAACTTGTTTTATTGTAATAGTGCTGAGTCAGTCCATAGAGATTCATCTCGAAAGAGAATTTATGACCTTGCAAAATAATTCCAGCGTCTAGAAGTTGAACCAATGGATGAGAGTATATTGTATAGAACATCTCTTGATAAGCGATATTCTCCAACAAAAACCGCTGCGCCCCAGATCTAAACATGCTTGGCTTGGAGGGATTAAAATATTTGTTTTGTCCACGGAACAGATAATATCTGTTACGCAAGTTAGGCTTCAACGAATACCGTCCAGACTGCAAGCGAGTCACAACAAATTTGTCATCATCTGCATCATTAAAGAATACCTGAAAAGGATTGAATTTTAGAGCCCGACGAGGTGATATTACAAGAGGAGGACGTCTTTTTTCCAAAAGATTTTTTTCCTTATTGAGTACAAAATTACAAGCATGATTAATATCCTTAAAAATATGGTCTACTATCATATTTTGAACTGTTACATTGAATTTTACGAAAAGCCATCGATAACGATGCAATAAAGAGGAAGGCAAATGCAGAAGACTTCTGAAGCCATATCCGGTGTATAAGTGAGATGTCTATATCCTGTAGGCCATCGAGGTGAAGGCGCAGGCGAGGAAGACGCGAAGCCACGTAAGCGGATGGCCATAGCCCCAGGTACGCAACACCTTGCGCCGTATCTCCTCTGAATCGAACTCATAGCCCATCTGCCACATGATCCTGTACTTCTGCAACTCCCACGCCTTTCCCCTATAGATGAGCCGGTGGTCACGCAAATACAACCATATTGCGTGGTCTTCAATCATGTCTGTGCCATTGCGATACAATTTCTGCGTCGTATTATTACCATGTTGTCTAAAGTAGTTCATGGCCCGGCTGTCAAAGCCCACATTACCTTTTTCGGCCATCTCTATCCAGAACAGCCAATCGCCCGACCCATGCATCTTCTCAAAATTGTGATCCACGGTCAAGGCAGTCTCCTTGCTAAAGATAACACAACTAGCGTTCATCACCACGTTTGCGGCTGACAGCTTGTTCTTAATGAACTCCGTACCTTTCCAGCATTGCACCACCTCGTCGCTAGGCAGGGTTTCGTGACCCGAGCCGAAAGCGGAACCATCCTCATAGGTAAAGAGTGAACGGCAGAAGCAGAAAGTGCAATTATGCTCAACATATAATTTTACAAGCCGCTCCAGCAGCTGTTGTGCACATGAGTCGTCGCTCTCCGCTATCCAAACGATCTCTCCTTAGCACAGTTGGAATCCCTTATACCATTGTTTGAAAGGTGACCTAGAATTGGTATCGTTAAATACGATCTTACTCACCTTCGGATTGCTCCGATATTTCTCTATTACCTCGCGACTGTTGTCTGTCGAGCAGTCGTCAAGGATGATCACTTCGATATGTTGATATGTCTGTTCCAATACACTCGTCATGCGCTCATCGAGAAACCGTGCATGATTGTAGTTGGGGATGATGATGGAGACTAATGGATGATTACTTACCATAATATTAACTATCTTTCAAGCTATCAAATGAGAGCTTATATGATGGGAACTGAAAATATAAAACCTACCCGCTTAGGCCGAAGGAAAAGTACGTCCCTCAACGAGCTATTACAGACTTAATCTAACTTGCCATGAATCTTTGCCCTGTCTTGGAGCGTAGCTCCCGTCGCACTTTAATCTGATCGGGAGTTAGCTTCTGGACTTTAAATGCAAGTTCCAGTTTGAGTTCATAAACTTGTCATAGTTGACACCATACTCGGAGCAGAACTCCTTCAGATCCTTAGTCTAACTGCACAGCTGATACAGATCGTAGACTTCCTGATAATTGACTTTTTCTTTCGGCATAACTTTTCTGTTTTAAAGTTGATGCCGCAAAGGTAATATTTTTATGTGCCGGTGTCTAGGCGGAAAATAAGACGTTTACAGCAATTAGCAATGGAACGGAAATGAATCCGTATATTCCATTAACTATATTTGCCATCGTTGTCCAGATTGCGCCTCGTGCTATTTTCTTTGCACTACCTATTAATAACGTTTTTTATTTTGTTGATGCTTTTACGTACCAAAGTCTTTGGAGTAAGATCCTTGTCAGAGTTTGCTTTTATCAATTTATGATATGCTACAGCATCATCAATATCGCTTGTAAACACCTCAAAAACAATTGGCTTAGAACTCTCTGATAGGAAAGCTTCCTTCTGCTTTGTAAATTCTTCCTTAGTTTTGGCTGACATATATTTGAAGCCACATGTCTCAGCCCATCCTTTTGCATTCTTGAAATGGTTGGCAGCAGCTATAAATCTATCTATCGTTTTATTAGCCTTAGCGTTTCCACCCAATTTAAATTCTACTCCTCCATTGTTGTTAACAAGCAGTATCCTTACATTATTTCTAACACCACGTATTCCTAAAGAATTAAGGTCATAGAAGAATGCCAAGTCGCCTGTTACAAGGTAATGTAGATTGTCATCTGAGAAACTTTCTCCCAACATCATAGATGTGCAACCATCTATTCCGAATGCTGCTACATTTGCAAAGCACTTTATATCAGGACTAAATGGGAATAAATTCCAATTCCTTATGCTGTTCAATATAGCAAGATTAACAGTACTTCCGGCCGGGATATGATCGTGTAACTGCTGGGCTAAATATGCATTTGACAAGGGAAGTTCAATATCCCAAACATATTTACTTTCCAATTCCTTCCACGTATCAAAATAGTTATTGACTTCTTTTTGAATCGTATCAGCTTGTTGAAAAAACTCTTTAGCTGACATCTGATAGACTCTTGTAAGTTTATCGTACGTGTCTACGATTTTACCATCAGTAGAAATCTCCCAATGCTCAGTTTCCAACTGAGTTTTAGAAAGCCAGTTGTATAAAGGATAATCTCCTGTCTGACCACCAATACTTATTATAATATCAGGCTTAATTTGATTCCACTTTTTGTCCGTATGATACCCTGAAAGAAACAGATTGCCTTCAATGCAATGCTTTGTATGTAGATTCGACAAATGATTCGTATATATCGCGCAGTTGTGATGCGAAGCAAAAGCTTCTATTAGCTTCTCTGTCTCGTTATCATAAGATCGAGCCTCACCTGCAACAATCAATACTTTCTTTTCAAGAATACTTTCAAGTCCTGCGGGTTCCGAATATCGCTGTATGTCCCTTGTATGACTCCTGACAACGTCATATATTGGGAAATCTTGTATTTGTATATTGAGTTGTACGGGTCCTTTACTATTTCGTGTAAGTTCCAAAATAGCCTCATTTGCCATCCTTGTAGATGCGAGATAATCACTCGTGTCTTTTACCTGCGGAAGCGTAAATGATCTTTTTACACAATCCTTTGGAAGGGATGTTTGGTCTGGTGCCTGCATATAGTTCTGATATACAAATCTTTGCAACTTGGAAGTTGTTATTGCCAAGATAGGCACATGCTTATAATAAGCTTCCGTTAGACCAGGAATATAGTTTCTTGTTGCTTGTGCACTTGTACAAGATGTTGCTACCGGTTCTCCTGTGGATAAATAGATGCCAATAGCAAAGTACATTGCACTTCGCTCGTCAACAACGGAATAGCATTTAAAGTATTCGTCTGATTGCAATGCATCTACCAAAGCTATGTTTGTTCCGCCCGGACTGAGAACTGCGTATCTTATTTTATGACTCTTAAGGAGGTCAACTACTATCTTTATATTTTCTAAGTTATTCATTTTACTTCAGTGTGTAACCGCCATCGCAAACGATAGTCTGTCCGACGATAAAATTAGACAAGTCTGACATCATGAAAATTGCCAGTTGCGCAATTTCTTCTGGAAATGCAAAACGCTTTATAGGATTTTCATCACTATAAACATTATCACCTTGCCGGAAATAATGTTCCTGCATTTCCGTTCGTACTACACCTGGAGCTATTGAATTAACTATTATGTTCTTGTCAATGAGCGATAACCCCAATCCTCTTGTGAGTCCTACTATATCCCACTTTGACATTCTATAGGGATAAGTAGCTCCAACAAAACCTCCTTGCGAGGATATATTGATTATCTTATGCTGCTTACCAACCTCATGCTTTGTCTCCCAATACTTGGAAAACTCTTGGCACATAAAGAATGTTCCCTTTGAATTGACATCATAGATGCGGTTCCATTCATCTTCTGAAACATTCGGAAAGAATTCTTTAGGCTGGATGCCGGCATTATTGACTAATATGTCTATTCCTTTCTTGTATCTTTCATTAAGTATACTTATCTGAGCCGGAATTTCATTTGTCTTGGTAACGTCCCAGACAAGATAAGTTATATCACCTTTCTTATTTAACTCTTCGCATGTTTGCCTGAGCTTTTTCTCATTTCTACCTGTAATGATAACACTTGCTTTCTGCTCTAAAGCGGCAATTGCAATGTTTTTGCCAATGCCAGAGCCACCACCAGTTATTAGAACTGTTTTGCCATCCAAAAGACTCCCGGCAGAAAGATATGATACATTGCTTTCCTTTATACCACCATACTTGAAAGTCTCTTTGAAAGCTTTCATCGCCCTAAAAAGTCTGCCTAATAATTTTCTCATAATCAAGCAGCTTTGATGTTTAATGGTGTAGAAATAAGGGGATAGTTTGTACGAGCTTTAGCGAGTACCCCCCCCGTTTTGAAGACTGTATACATGCTATATTTATTTTTTATAAACCTTTTAACGGTTCCATATAATTCTTTCATTCCTCTTTTCTTATTCGATTTTAACATCAAGTTTAGCAAACCCAGACCTCTGAAATGAAGAAGCAATCCGCTAAACACATTGGCTGCAAGAACACGCCAAGGTACCATATGCCTTCTGTCATACTGATATGCTTGCATATACTTGACTTTTTCCGCATCCAGTTCTCGACATTCTATATATCCTGCTTTTACAGCGTCATTGAATAGTTGCAAACCAATCTGTGAACGTAAAAAACAAAAGTTTCTTCCATCAGCCTCTGTGAAGTCGGGATAACCATTTTTCGTATTCCAAGAATCTCCAACAGCTATGTCTGCCAGCATTCCTATTCCATCTGGGCATATCTTACAACGAAAGCCCAAATTTCCTCCTAAGACCTTACCCCGACTGTCATTATAGCTAATTTCGAATTTTGTTCCATCTTTCCATACTGCCTTAAAGTTGCCTGGCCAGCCTTCACCTCTATATTTTATAGAGATAGGTTCTTCTGTCTTACCTGACTGCCTATAAACTTGTCGAGTTGCATTATAGCTCGGCATCCCCGCACAAAATATGGATATTGTATATTTGATGCGTTCTTTGTACTGAGGGTAAGCTAATAAGAAATTTCGTATTCCTGCTATGTCGCAAGGCTTACCAATATATGCATATATTTCATCACTTGAATCCAGAATCTGCTTTATTCTACTTAATGTCAGCGATGGGGCATATCTTGATTGTGCGTTGTTGGATATATCCTCTCTATTATGCGAGACTTTTAACTCGTTATAAATTGAACTACCCTCCACTATGCCTGTTTGGAGGATCCCATCTACCTTCGTTGACTCTAACAGGTATAATGCTAAAGCAGAAGATACACCACCTGATGCCGCCTTATACCTTAATGCATTATCTGTTGACCAAGCCTCCTCAACTTTTTCGACGTATCCCCAAATTCCGTGTTTACGATTGTCGTTAACTTTTATACCTGGGCAAAGATGTTTAAGTCCTTTGTCATCAAAGCCTGTCTTTTTAACAGGATAGTAAAAGCCATCCGAAAACAGCTTCATCTGACAGTTGTCGCTGCCATAAATAGATTCGCATAGTCCACAACCTACACAAAAGCCATCATTCACGATTCTCCCTATCATATCCCGAAGAATTTTTTAAGGTCATCAACTAACATTTGTTTTCTTTGTGCTACCACTGTATTATTCAGAATGTCAATCTCCTCCTTTAACTGTGAGCGGTTAGCAAAGGCATCCTTAATCTTGGCCATAATATCAACTTCGGCATCGGTTTTAAGATCAACTAAATGATTGTAATTGAGTGTGTCTATGAACAGGCCATTGAACTTCCTGCTATAAGCCATTGGTACAACAGAAACGCCAGAAGAGAAAGCTGCTATTGTAGAATGCATTCTTGCTCCCATGAAGAAGTCCATACCGGAGATGTAATCCTTGGCATCTACTGGACTGAGAAAGAACGGAGCCAAAACGAGACGTTGCTGGTGGTATTCTTTCTGAAGGTCAAAAGACACTTCATAGTCATTCTCAATATCGCGTTCTCCGATAACCACGTGAGGAATAAGATGGACAATAACATTTGGTATTGCCAGAAAATAATCTATGATACTTCGTATGCACTTTTGATAATCGCCTTTCAACCCAAACTGATTGTCCCTCGTATAACCACCATGCCAGAGAAGTGCTGATATGTTAAGACCTACATGAACAAACTCCTTGTCAAAAGACATTCTCTTGAAAGGAAGGAAGAATGCTACATCTATATATTCTTTAAGATTCTTTTGTAGTGGAGCAATTTGCTTAGTATAGTCAAAGCTCTGCTTGTCACGAGTCATGACAATATCAGCATTTGAGATAGCCTTTACAGCCTCAGCTCTTATGACGTCGTCTTTAAATGGACCCACAGTCTGTGGTAACAAGCAATAGGGCTTATGAAGTTTCATAGCCTCCCTATGTATCAGATTAATGCTATCAAATCGTTCTTTCCCATATATATCAGCAAAACTATCACCCTGACCAATGTCTAATATATAGTCGGATGATTTATAAACTTTTATAATGTTGGATATATTCTTGTAGTTAATCAGTCTCTTTATGATTGTCTTTACTTTACCTATGGCTCCAGATACAATTATATGACTAATAGCCATATAAGGTACATCTTTCCCAGCTACGTTTAAAACATAGTTACCTGCTTTTACTTGACCTGAGTCTGATGTATAAAGATTATATTGGATGCCAGCCTCGCTCAGCACCTTATCAATAAGGTATATAGAAGTATAGCTTAATGCTACACAACCTCTATTACCATTGTTAATTAGCGCATTTCCAAGTATGATATTTAGTTTTTTAACCATATATAGTTATTTGTAATATGAAGTGACTATCTTTTCTTTTATATTATCGTATGCTATTTGACAGAGAAGTGGTACTGCAACTCCAACTAATGTGTAAGCAATCCACCACCATGAATTATTTTCTTCGATTACAGGGAACTCCGCTAATCTTTCTATCGGCAAGCCATAAACTCTTATTTTTAACAGACTTACAATCTTTAGGCATGTAAAGTGCAGTGCCAGAATAATCATCGTGTTGTTTCCTGCATAATAGAGGAAGTTTTTGATGTACTTAGTTTTTTCTATCAGTTTACTAAGGTTTAAAACCATAATAACGCCTGATATTGCAACAATGGTATAGGGAAACACATATTTGTCCATTATGCCTAATACACCCGTTACTTTGTCAAAGTAAGTCAACCCAAAGAAAGTTATAAATGTAGTAACAAACATTGATAACTTTGTGTAGTACTTTTCATTTTCTATCTTTCTATAGCAAAATCCAAAGACATAGAACATTGCAGAAAAGAGTATTAGTCCTAAGCTTCCTATCCATGGGAGATTGATGTTAAAGTGTACTGTAACGTATGAACCAATCAACAATACTAAGAACATCACATATCTGTTTGTGATCTTCCATTTGGAAAAGATAAACTGTATAGTAGCTACCATCAATGAAGCGATAAACAAAGCCCGTATAAACCAGAATGCTCCTAAAAGTTGTTCATTTTCCGTTAATCTAAAGATAATATTAAATGCCTTCTTAGCAAAGTCTGTCCAAGTATATAGTTCAGAAGTTGCTCCTCTGAATCCGTATTGGCCATTATATAAATTAAGATGGAAACAGACATTATGTAACACGAGAAAAACCAAGGACCACTTTACAAAAGGAATGTACAATCCTTTAATTCTTTTGATGTAGAAAGTCCTTAACTCTTTTATTGTCTTTGATGGTTTATAGAAATACCCTGATGTAAAAAAGAAAAGCGGTACAGCGAAGAACATAGTAAATATCCCAAGGCTCTGTGGTGGACGAGAATGCCAAACAACGACTGCCATTATGCAAATTGCTTTAGCAATCGCTATGTAATTGTTGTGGTTATTACTTCGGGGGGGGGTATTGCTAATCTTCATATTTGTCTTTTAATGTCTTATTCTTTTATATGTTAATTGTGTAAGCAGAATTTTCTTGTAAACGTCTTATTGTAAACGTTCTATTTCCCGCCCACACCCACTTTAACCGCCTTGTATAAGGCGGTTGCAGTGATGAGGGAGGCAATAAACTTTTTCTGATTTAACATTTCTCCTTGTAGTAGCAAGGCAAAAGTGC
>Ga0256404_1010912_pt1 | contig 12380 bp, 12 predicted proteins | sample RumenRJG_01DNA_FD_185990 | JGI IMG/M metagenome (GOLD analysis project Ga0256404, IMG submission 185990) | Bovine rumen microbial communities from Lethbridge, Alberta, Canada - RJG_01 | ecosystem: Host-associated > Mammals > Digestive system > Stomach > Rumen | place: Canada: Alberta | collected...
TTCTTTGAACCGTATCGTCGTCGGCGGGACCCCATGGCAGATATGCGGTGACCTCCGCATCGCTTGCGTATGCTTTCACTGCATCAAAATCGTCGATATTGTATTCGCGCACATAAAGCCGCTCCGTTTCGAATAAAACGAAGTCTATCCCGGCTTCATCGAGCACTATTTCAAAGCCCTCTTCAAATCCTTCGCTCATTTTTCAACCACTATCAGCCCGTAATTGCAGTTTTCGCCCGCAAACGGGTATCTGTCGTAGGGATTCTCGCCCCAAACGCCCGAAGCGATTATCTCGGACCTCACGACCTTGAACCCCGCGTCCACGAAAAGCGCGGTCAGAAGCTCTATATCCATGACCCTTCCAAGCCCGAAGCGTTCCTGAAGATCGCGCATGCCCTCGCTCTCGCGGTCCATGAAAAGGCCCTTGTAGATGAAGCTGCCGCCCTTTTTCAAAATGCGGTAGATTTCCGAGATGACTTTTTCGGGCTCTGGCATATTAGCAATGCCCACGAAGGAGAAAGCGTGATCCACGCTTTCATCTTTAAGCGCGATATGCCTGCCGTCGCAGCCCACGAAAGCAACGTTTTCGCCGCAGTTTCGCACGAGCTTGGTCACGGCGAGAATGCGCGCGTCGATATCCGTTCCGATCAGGCTTAATTCAGGATTCCACTCCATAACTCGGCTAAGAAGCATCCCGCGCCCCGTGGCGATATCCAGAGCGATGCCGCGGCAGCTCTCGATGTGCTCCCGCACCGCATCGTCAAGCCTTTGCTCAGCCAGCTTACAATCACTTGTGAGACAGCCCTCGTACTTCTCGCGGAACGCGCGGTACTCGTCGGCACTTTTCTGAATATCGCTTTCATCAAACTCCCACGCGGAAAAGCCGTAGTCCTCGCCCATATCCTCGTAAAGAATGCTGTAAACGCCCATCCTGCGCTCGTATTCGCTGCCGCAGGCAAGGCATTTGCAGTCTTGGCCGAGCTCGCCGCCGCAGCGGGGGCACATAAGAAGGTTTGAAATATCCATTTTTTCTTGCTTCGTTTTTATCATTCCAAGCTTAAGCCTGTTTTCAAGCTCGAAAAGCGCCGTTTTATTGCTGTCGTAGCGAAGCAGCTCTTTCGCTGTTTCGTAATCCGCCCAGCAGTACTCGGTATGCTCGTTTGATATGCAAAGCTCCTTATTCTCAAGCTCCACCGCAAACGAATATTCGGGGATAACGAGGCAGCTTTCGCCCCAAAAGGCTCTCGCCTTGGGGAAGCATTCCGCAGGGATGCTGCAAAGCGTTTCAAGCGGGAAGAAGCGGCAGCTCGTGGAAATGCCCGCTTCCTCGAAGGCCTCGCGCTTTGCAGAAGCGAGCGCCGAGCCGTCCTCGTCCTCTCCGCCGCCCGCGATGAACTGCCAAGCGTTCATATCGCTGCGCTTGAAAACGCAGTAAAGCACGCTTTCGCCCTCGCGGTGATAGGGGAGTATCAATACCTGATATTTTGCTCTTGCCATGTTTTTACTTTGCAGCCGCTTTCTTCGCCGTCAGCTTCTCATAAAGCCTCTCGATGGGCGCAAACATCCTTCCCCAATGGAATTTCTTGCATACAAAATACGCCGCTGCCGCAAGCGCGATGCCCGTGGGGATATCGAGGAAGAAGTGCTGCTTAACGAACACGGTCGAGGCGTAGATGAGCAGTGTGGTGATGAACGAATACACCCTGAACCACAGGGGCAGCTCCCTGCGCCCCGCAACGCCGAGATAGCAGAGCGTGCTGTTCAGACAATGGAAGCTCGGAAGCAGGTTGTATGCCATCTCAGAACCGTCCAGCGAATACCAAAATTCGCGCAGTTTGTCGAAGATCGTCGGGTTCTCAACGGTTTTATAAAGCCCCTCTTCGACTCTGTTCATATAGGTCGGGAAAAGGGCGAGCGCCACAACGCCCGCAAGGCAGGCAACGAGGCAGGCCGCCATAAAATCCGCAAAATGATTCTTTTCGCATTTGGAGACAGCCATTGGCCCCATCGCCCAATATGCGTAGGACCAAATGTACGGAATTATGAAGATGGAAAGCAGCGGTATCTTATCGTCCAAAGCTATCTTGGGCGAAAAAGGCGTAAAGCCGATCAAAAGCGCAAGCTCGTGCCCCGCAAGATAAAAGGCGTGCTGAAGGATAAGATACGCTATACCGAGTATGATCGCCCATCGCTTGAGCGGGCGTGCGTTTCTAACAGATTGATTCATTCTTTTCCCTCCTTGTGTTTCGCCGAATTTCTCGGCATTGTTGAAATTATACTAAAAATCGCGGCGATGGTCAAAACTGTTTTTCCGCTTCCTCGATATGCCGCCTTATCGCGGCTTCGTTTTCGGAGCAATATCGATATGAAAGTTCCATATAGTCGGTAATGCGATTGCAGCGGCACATTTTCATCAGCGTATCGAGTATGGGCTCGCCATTGATGACCATATTCTGAAAATACGGATAAACACAGCCGCCGTTTTCGCGCGGATAATAGGGATTTATCGAGGAAAGCCTTTCATCGCTCATTATGCTTTCAACCACCATTTCGCTCAATATCCACTTTAAAGAAGGCGTTTCGTATTCGGAATAGTCGTCGCCGAAATGCCCGTTCCAAACGTGGAACCAAAGATAGTGGATGATCTCATGCAGGCTCAGCCCAATTGCGCCGCGCTCGCTGTTTTTATGGAAAATATCGAAATACCGCTCCTGTAAAAACCGCGGACATATCGGATTAAGGCTTATATTGCCGACCAAATCATTGAAAATTGCGCCCGTGTCGATATCGAACGCCTCCGAAAGCGCATCCTCTATCTGACCATGGTATTTCATAAAATGCGCGTTGTAGGCTTCCACCTTGCGCTCAAGCTCATCGCCGATCTCATCCCAAGCAGCCTTCAATTCGCGGGTGAGATATTCCCTTTTTTCATCGGAAGAAAGCCCGATCAGCCGTTCTCTGCTTATCTGCGGGTAGAAGTAAATAAGCGCATCCGACCAAAACGGCGCGGTGCCGTCCTCTTGAAAAAGCAGGATGCTGTTTATCGAGTGTTCAAAACCCGGGTTTTTATATGTAACCAGCATAGCGTTCCTCCCCGGCAGCCGCCCATCATATCAGTCCGAAATGCCTTGCGAGCTTTTCCAGGACCTCCTCGCGGGTGTCCCGCCCGTCGTCCTGCCGAACGAGCGTGAAAAAGCCGCTGTTTGCGCATTCGTCGTAGTGCTTTTGGCTGTTTATAAGCTCGAGCCCGCGCCGATAGTTCGCCATGGCGGCCTCGGGATCGTCGCAGCTCTCGATAACTTCGAGCAGAAAGCGTTTATCGGGGTCTTCGCGGTCAAAAAAGCGATCAACGCTCAAAGACTGCGGCGAAAGCATAACTGCAACACGGTTGTAATCGGAAATTTCTTTAAGAATATCGAGCGGGATATTCGTATCGACTATCACTTTTCTTTCCTGCGATATCGCGATAAGCTCCGCAACCTCGAATTCCGCCGCCTCGCGCCCGACCGCGAATATCCACCTCTCGTACTCCTCGGGCGAGCGAAGCACGAACTGCCGCCAATCGGTCAGCTCGTTTATAAAGCTGATATCGGGCTGCGCTTCGCGCGTCGCCACAACGTCCGACACCCTGCTGTGGTAGTTTTCGCCGCAGAGTATAAGCCCGTACCGCTCGGAAAGCAGCTTCGCCGCCGTGGACTTGCCCGCGTATGCCGTGCCGGTGATAAAGTAAACGTTTTTAAGATAATGCTTCAGTATGTTGTTTTCTATCTTCAATGCCTGTGCTTCCTTTCCATAAAGCCGCCGCTAAAGGATTATTTCAGCCCTGCTCTTGCGGTTCAAATGCCCCTGTCGGGGCTTCGCGGTATCAGCCCTGTATCCGGCTATAAGCAATGCCACGGGTTCAAGCCGCTCGTCCAAACAAAAGGCTTCCTTCATCTTATCGGGATCCCAATACATCACCCATATCGAACCCAAACCGAGCTCTGTCGCTTCAAGCATCATGTGGGTTGTCGCAATGCTTGCGTCGATATCTCCGCTGGGCTTGCCATCCATCGGGCGAACCCAACAGCTTTCCCTGTCATAACACACCAAAAACGCAACGGGAACATAGTATTTGCTCGGAACCACCTCGTTGAGCTTGGCACGAAGCTCGTCGCTGTCGATCACAAGTATCCGCTGCGGCTGGTTGTTGCACGCGGTTGGAGCCGCGATCGCCGCCTCGATTATAGCGTCTATCTTTTCGCTCTCAACGGGTCTATGCTCGTATTCAAGCACCGAAAACCTGCTGCGCGCCAATTCAAGAAAACTCATTTTAAAACCTCCATAAACCCTGCCATATAATGCTCCGTTTGGCGAAGCTCAGTCCATATAGCTTATAAAATCAATATCTGCGGTAAGATAATGCTCTATCCGATCAAGACAATGCATTATTCCGGCAGCATCATTTCCCGCCTGCTTGAGATCGTAAACCCGCGTATACCAAAGCGGCTTGATGCAGCGATAGAGGGGGAGCGCCGCCGCCTTTTCAGCCTCGGAAAAAGCATAGTGCTCTTTGGCGATGGTCAACGCTCGGCGGATAAGCTCGATCTCCTCCTCAAAATCGGCGTAGTTCTCGCGCATAAGATAGTTCAGAAAAACATCCCTGCCGCAGAGATTGAAGTCGTAAACGCCGCGAAAAGCGCCGCTTTCATCGATGAGCAGATTGGTCGGGTTGAGATCGGCCTGAAAAACCGAGGTCGGAAGACGGGAATAACGCTCCTTCAGAGCCTCTCTGTTGGCGCTCCAAGCATCCCATATCCTTTGCACCTGCTCCAAAAACTCCACGGGAAGCGAAAGGGCATACTTCTTCCATTCGAGCGCGTTTTCCATGACCTCGTCGATCCGATCGCTCGGACAGAAGGTTTCAAAAAGGCAGTAGCCCGAAGGGTATTCCGTATGATCGAGCTTCTTTGCCGCGAGCTGTGCGCTCATGCTCCAAATATCCTTGAAATAGGCTTTTGCGCTTACGGCTTGATCGTTTTCACCGTCAGCCGCGCGATCCGACAGGGGCTTGAATATCGAAAACTCCTCGGCGTATACGATGCAGCGCTTGCCGTGATAGTCGATAACGGGGAAGCCGCCGCTTTTATCGCAGAAGATACGCGGGCAGTAATACCCGAGATCGCGGTAGTCTTCGACCGTCCGCTGCCACATCAGTATCCTTTCGGGGAAGGTGAAATCGTTTGAAACTATCTTCAAAACGCTTCTTTCGCCGCCGTCGGTCGTTATTATAAGCGTGTTTCTAAAGTCGTCCTCGCCCCTGCTCGTATCTATAAGCTCGGCGGAAACAGGCTTGCCATCGAAGAAACAGGAGAAAAGCTCCTTAATTGCGGGATCTATGTGCGTACTTTTAGTGTTGTTCATTTTGTTCATCCGATTTGCCTTCTCTGATTTACCGTTTTTGCGATCGCCAAATCGCATTCGTCAACATAACCGATATCTTCCTTTAGATCCCACAAACGGAGCCGTGTCATTTCATCGCCCTCGGAGTGAATGAATGTCTGCAGTTCTGTCAGTTTGCCGGTAAATACTGCCTGATACTTGATAATTCCTTTGGGATCCATAACCTTGAACAAGCCTGCGAATTTCAGCTCCCGTTGGGTCTGATGAGTCTCTTCAAACAGTTCACGAATAGCCGCTTCGCGGGCAGTTTCTCCTTCCTCAATACCTCCGGCAGGGAATTCCCATTGCTGCCTCATAGGATTAAAGCCGACAAGGAACTTATCACCGACCTTTATTATGGCAAATGCGCCCGTGACGTTTTCATAGTCGGCGATTCTTTCCTCACCAATATTCAGGTATTCCAGCAGTTTCCACCCGCTTTTGTTCTGTGCCAACATTTTTGTTCCCTTCCAATTCCTTATTAGAATTGCTCCTGAACGCTCAAATCCTTTTTGCCAGCAGCACAAAGCCCTTTTCATCATAAACAGGCCGCATATCCGCGTCCATCGCGCAGGGGTCGTAATGGCAAGCCTTGATCTTATCGGTGAATCCGAGGCGACGATAAAGCCGAAGGTTCTGCGGCTCGTCTGGGGAAACGCCGATGGTCGCGCGCGTGAAGCCGCGTTCCTTCAGCTCCGAAAGAACGGCGGTCATAAGCCTTGTTCCATATCCTTGCCCACGATACTCCTTCTTCACTCTAAACGCGCATAGATAGGCGGTGCTTTCGCCGTTTGCAAAAGCTCCGTCCTCAAGAGCGAAAAAAGCATATAGCTCACCGATAAGATTTCCTTGAACGTCCAAAGTCCAAAAAACCGCGTTGCCGGCGGAGATATTCTCATAGAAGAATCTCGCGGTGGGTGAAGCGGTACGCGCGTCTTCATAGCCCCACAACGCAAGCATTTCTTCTCCACTCGCTTTTCGTATCAGCATAATACTCTCCAAACGCCGTTATGCATGCATCGGGGAAACGGCGCTATACCACGAAAATCGGTATTAGAACAGATTACAGCCCGCGCCCTACCTAACCACCGACGAATGCCGATAGATATAAAATTCCTCCTGACTCGGCATCCATTTCTTTTCCTTGGGCGGGAAGGTCGCATCGAAAGCTTCAACGGCGGTCGTATCCTCGCAGCAATCGGCGGCGGTGCTTGGGATATACATCCGTTTTCTGCCGTCGAGTGCGCCCTCTTTAAGCTCGCAAACGAGCAGGGCGGTGGGGAAGTTGCCGTCAAAAACGAAGCTGATATTCTTCTTTTTGCAGCTCACGAAGCCGCGCCCAACGTAGTTCCCGGGGTTGCCGAAATTGATATTCACGCCGTACCCGAGCTTTTTCGCCGCATCGAACGAATGCTCGATAAGCATTTTGCCGAGCTTTTGCCTCTGAAACTCGGGGGCGATGCCGATGGGGCCCATGGAAACTATCTCCATGCGCTCGCCGCGCTCGTCTTCAAGCCAAGCTTTTGTAAACATGATGCTTCCAACGATCCTGCCGTCCTTTTCAAGCACGAAGTCAAGCTCGGGCAAAAAATCGGGATGGCTTCGCATCATGTGAACGTAATAATGCTCGTCCGCGCCGGGCTTGTACACGTTCCAAAACGCCTCGCGCGTCAGCTCCTCGACTGCGCGGTAGTCCTTTTCCGTTTCGTGTCTAATAATGATATCGTTCATACCAACCTCATGCTCGGTTATTTTCAAACAGTTTCCCTTTTCGTCGAAGTCAAATTCAACTATCCATGGCATAACGCCCCGTATCCGCTCAAAACCCTTATATCCGAAGGAAGTATCATAATAATTTATTATCGTGCTGAGCGCCGTGCCGTGGCTCCCCACGGCGATATTCTTGCCCGCATATTTCTTTAAAGCCCTCTCGAGCGCGGCGATATTCCGCTTTTGAACCTCGCTCAGGCTCTCGCCGCCCGGCAGGTGATGATCGTGATCCGCCCATTGCTTCTCGGAAAACTCGGTGAAGTTGTCGATCCAGCCGCCGTCCGAAACCTTCCGTTCGCGAAAATCAAGGTCGATCTCGATCTCAAGACTGTGCTTTTCCGCAAAATCGGCCACGGTATCCACCGCGCGCTTATACGGGCTTGAAAGCACCGCATAGATACCTTTATCGGCAAGAAACCGAGTAACGAGCGCCCGATCCGCCATGCCCTTGGGCGATAACTCGCGCAGCATATCGTCATGGTTCGCGCGGTTCGGCGTGGCGTGGCGAATGAAGAAAACCTTGGTCATTCCGATACGGCCTCCTCCGTCGCATTGATCCAAAAGCTGAACTCGCCGTTCATGCATTCGCCGTCCGTTTCAACGATGATATAGACCGTGCCGTTATCAACGTATCCGCTGCGCGAATCGAGTTCCTCGCCGCCCTTTACGGAAAACAGCTCCTGCTTGCCTGCCCAGTCGTAATAGACCGTTGCGCTTCCGCTTTCGAGCTTGGCTTGATACTTTATATCGCTCTCGCGGGTGGTGTGGAGCTTGAAAACCATCCGTCCTTCAAAGGAATAGAAGCTCATGTGTGCTGAATCGCTGTCGTTTGAATGAACGAAGCCGACCGCCATGTATTTTGAAGTGTAGCCGCCGCAGCCAAAAGAGCAAAGCAGCATGGCGAGCGCGAGCATAAGCGCGGCCGCCGATCTTACCAAAGACTTCGATTTAACCCTGTTGTTCATAATTTTATCTCCTTATCTTTATGCTTATTGTTTTTCAAAAGCGAAAACATCGTTGCCCGAAAACCGATACTAATCGGCTTTGCTTTTCCGCCAAAATAACTTCGGCTCCTCCGATTTTTTCCGTTGGAACGGGGAATCGCGATAAATGGGAATTTGACCGTATTCATACTCCCTATGTGCTTCTTCGATCGTTGACAAACACATTACGGATTCATTATTCCTTGTATCAACGGTACAACGCGGTCAAGCGTTTCGATCATTTTTAATAATCTGCCTGAACAATAATACTCGGGTATGTTTTCTCTCGCAAACTCTTCTCCCCATTGTTTTTCGTCCCAAATATTATCCGCACGGTTGACGGAAAAACGGAAAAATAATCCTTCCGTGCTCACTCTGCACATAATGGCACTTGATGCCTCCGCCTCGGAATAGACCAGATAATAAACAAAGATATTATAATCGTTAATGCTGTTCAGCATCAGCAGAAAGAAAACCGTTTCAAGAGAATTATCCGTACACAAAACGATTTCTTCATGAATCCACGGCGCATATAATAGTCCTGCAAAGGACTCCTTTTTCCACTCTATCGCCTTGTTTGTCCAATATTGCTCCTCCTGCTTCAATTTATCTCGCATATCATCATAAGAAAGCAGCTCATATTCTAAATGCGGACAATCCACACCATGCCACTTTCTATACGGAAGCGTGGCATCTATCAGCTGCCAGCGCTCCGCGCTCCAAATTGCCGCGCAAATATGATCCTGCGGGTTTCCGTAACAATCAACGTGAACATAGGCATATTTCGTTTTATATCCTAACCTCGTTAAAACCGAAACTATTAGATTTGAATAATCTCCGCAAGTTCCTAATCTCATTTTCAACAAGTCAAGATCGCTTCGTTGAAGGGGATAGTACGGCGCATTCAGTCTGCTGTATGCTATGTTATCATCAAACCAACGCAGTAGCGTTTCAACAACGCTGCTCAGCGGTAAATTCCATAAATGCAGTTCGTTTATGAAGCCTTCTATTTCGGAAGATCGAGGATGTATATACTCGTCGCTGTTAAACATTTTTTTATCCTTAAAGCCGTATTCAGCATCATTTATCCCGGAAGGCAAAACGGAAATATCTTTTATCAGCCTGAAAGTCAGCCCATCATATTTCTGTCCGTCAACCTCCAATTCGCCCACTTCTCTGTCGCATTCCACAAAACCGAGCTTTTCGGCGCAGCGGATCATACGGAAATTGCCCGACCAAGTTTGCGTGTAAAGCTCGTTTACGCCGTTCTCAAAGAAATAGTTGATAAAGGCGCGGAGGGTGCTTGTTCCGATGCCGTTGCCATACAAACCCGGTTCACAAATGTTAATACCAACGGCACGATAAACTTTCTGACCTTCCTTGACTTTTCTAACCCATTCGTAATTTCCGTCAATATGGTAGGAGTTTACCCAGCCAATGTGTCTGCCGTTCCATTCGATCTCAAACCTCGAGCGGGGAGCATCATCGGGACGATCTTTCGAGGATTCATAGTATTCAGTCCATCTTTTACGCTCGGCTTCTTCGCAAGTATCCTCTTTTTTCCATGGAGCATCCCAGTTTGCCCATTCCAGCTTCACGGTGAACCAACGCACATAGTCCGCTATGTCGGCCTCGATCATATCTCGAAGAATAATGTTGTTTGATTTTATTCTCATCATCCATGCTCCATCAAATCCCGATTTTCAATAGCCCTTCGCCGCATCACATAAAGTTCAGCAGCACTTCATTCTGAAAATCAAGCCCGCGCCTCGTCAAGAATATCCGCTCCTCGGTCACTTCCATCATGCCGTCGAGCGTTGCGGCGCTGACCGCCGAGGCGAACTGCTCCACGGGGTCTATTCCGAACCACGCTTCAAACTCCGCACGGCAAACGCCCTCTATCTTGCGAAGCCCCATCATGATGCATTCAAACATCTCGTCCTCGCGCTCGACCTCCTGCGTTTCCGCAAGGGGAAGCTTGTTTTCTCCGAGAGTTTTAACATATTCCTCGATCGTTTCATAGTTGCGGAAGCGCACCCACTTATCGCGGATATGCAGCGCCGAATGTGCGTTCACGCCCAGCCCGAGATAATCGCCGTTGTTCCAATAATTGATATTGTGGCGGCATTCAAAGCCCGCTTTTGCAAAATTGCTTATCTCATAGCGCTTGTAGCCGAGGCTTTCCAATAGCTCTATGCCCGCATCCTGCATATCGGCGGTGTCGTCCTCGTCGGGAAGCGTGATCTTCCCAGAAACGACCTCATTATACAGCCGCGTATGCTCCTCGAGTATCAGCGAATATGAAGAGATATGCTGCGCGCCGAGCTCGGCGGCAAGGCGAACGGAATCAAGATACGACTCCATGCTCTGCAAAGGCAGCCCGTGCATAATGTCTATATTTATATTGGTAAATCCGGCGTTTTCCGCGAGCGCGTATGCGGAAAGAAACTTCGCCTTATCGTGTATCCTGCCTATCGCGGAAAGCACCTTATCGTCCGAAGACTGCATACCGATCGAAAGGCGGTTCACGCCGGCAGCTTTATACTCGTTGAGCTTAACTTCATCCATTGATTCGGGGTTGCACTCAATAGTTATCTCCGCATCCTCCGCGATATCGAAGCATTCCCGCGCCTCGTCCATAATACGCGAGATAAGCCCGGCAGGGAGCAGGGAAGGGGTGCCGCCGCCGATGAAAACGGTATCGAAGCTCTTTTCCTTGATCAGCGGCGAATAAAGCCGCATCTCGGTTATGAGCGCGGCTGTATAGGGGAGAAAGTCCACGCGATCGGCGAAGCTGACGAAATCGCAGTAGGCGCATTTTCTCCTGCAAAACGGTATGTGTATGTAAAGTCCTGCCATCAGTTTATCCTTAAAACGCTCATGAACGCCTCGCTCGGAAGCTCGACCGAGCCGATCTGCCTCATGCGCTTTTTGCCCTCCTTCTGCTTTTCAAGCAGCTTTTTCTTTCGGGTGATATCGCCGCCGTAGCATTTTGCAAGAACGTCCTTGCGGAGAGCGCGAACGGTCTCCCTCGCGATTATCTTGCCGCCGATAGCCGCCTGAATGGGTATCTCGAACTGCTGGCGCGGGATAACTTCCTGAAGCTTCTCCGCAACGGCTCTGCCCTTGGCGTAGGCCTTGTCCCTGTGAACTATGGTGGAAAGCGCGTCGCACATATCGCCGTTCAAAAGGAAATCGAGCTTAACAAGGTCGCTCTGAACGTAGTCGCTTATCTCGTAGTCAAACGATGCGTAGCCCCTCGAGCGGCTCTTGAGGCTGTCGAAGAAATCGAAGATTATCTCGTTCAGCGGTATCTGATAGGTCAATTTAACGCGGCTCTGCTCAAGGTAGACCATGTCCTGGAAAATGCCGCGCTTCTCCTGGCAAAGCTCCATGATCGTGCCGACGTATTCGGGCGGGGTCATGATGTGCGATAGGCACATCGGCTCCTCCATGCGCTCGATATCGGTGGGCGAGGGCAGGTTCGCGGGGTTGTCGATCATAACGGTGGTTCCGTCGGTCAGCTTAACGCGGTAGATAACGCTCGGCGCGGTCGTAACAAGGTCGAGATCGAACTCCCTTTCAAGCCTCTCCTGCGCTATCTCCATGTGTAAAAGCCCGAGGAAGCCGCACCTGAAGCCATAGCCGAGCGCCTGGCTCGTTTCGGGCTCGTAGCTTATTGAGGCATCGTTCAGTATCAGCTTTTCAAGCGCTTCGCGAAGGTTTTCGTATTCCGCGCCGTCGGCGGGGTAGATGCCGCAGAACACCATCGGGTTCGCCTGCTTGTAGCCGTGCAGGGGCTCCTTTGCGGGGTTCTCGGCAAGGGTGATCGTGTCGCCCACCTTCGTTTCGGCAACGGATTTAATTGAAGCCGAGATATAGCCGACCTCGCCCGCGGAAAGCTCCTTAACGGGCTTGAGGCTCGGGGAGAATACGCCGACTTCCGTTACGTCGAATTCGCTGCCCGTGTGCATGAAGCGGATCTTATCGCCGGGGCGCACAACGCCGTCCATTATGCGAACGTAGCTCAAAGCGCCCTTGTAGTTGTCGTAAAAGCTGTCGAAAATAAGAGCGCGAAGCGGAGCTTCCGTCTCGCCCTTGGGGGCGGGGAAGTCGGTCACGATGCGTGCAAGCACCTGCTCCACATTGAGCCCCGTTTTCGCGGAGACCTGCGGCGCATCCTCGGCGGGAAGGCCGATTATGTCC
>Ga0256404_1010914_pt1 | contig 12380 bp, 10 predicted proteins | sample RumenRJG_01DNA_FD_185990 | JGI IMG/M metagenome (GOLD analysis project Ga0256404, IMG submission 185990) | Bovine rumen microbial communities from Lethbridge, Alberta, Canada - RJG_01 | ecosystem: Host-associated > Mammals > Digestive system > Stomach > Rumen | place: Canada: Alberta | collected...
ATCAAAGGCAGCCATGCCTAGCTTCACGCAACCATACACTACCGCGCCCAACAAAATCAGGGCCACAAGTTTTTCCAAAAATCCTGCTGCCTTCAAAATCAGGCCGTAGATTCTGTCCAGCCAATTTGTAATACCTCAGATTAAAGTTCCCACCTACGGCAAATATTCCGCAGATTATTTTCGGAACTTCCCATACTGTGTCTATCTTAACGTGCAGGCTTTTGCCGCACGTTTTTTTCTGCACTTTTCTTGACGTCCATACCCCTTAATGATGTATACTCATAAATCTGTATACAAAAAGAGGAAGAACCCACCGACCAAAGTTTGTTCTTCCTCTTCCAACTATACAATCGCCGTCAGGTCCGGTACAGGGTAATGCCCTCATTATGGTTGCCTGAAACATGCGATTCTTTGCGGTTATACGCACATATAACCCTAAGAATTATCCCAGAGTCAACACCCAAAGCTTGTGCGCAACAACCAGCATCGTTATGATAAGGAAAAACTTACTTCTTGGCAAGATAAAAAATATAAAAACTTCATCAAAAATTCTTTTCGACAGATACATGAAAAAGTTCATTCCCGAGAAAGAAACCTGTCCCATATGCAAAGCAAACGGCAAATGCCATGTTCACGCCTACTACAATCGCACTATCACCGACTTTATCAGTGGAAAAAAGGTCACCTTTTCTCTCTGCGTTACAAGAGTGATCTGTGACAGTTGTGACCATACCCACGCCATCCTTCCGGATCATCTCATTCCATATGGAACTTACAGCATCTTCTTTATCATCAGCGTTTTATCCGAATACTTCTGTCGTTTTCGACCTATTGAAAAGATCTGCGAACGTTTTGATATATCTGTCAATCTGTTTCACAAATGGAAAGATACTTTCATCCGGCATAAGCATCTTAAGCTTGGAAGTTTGCTAAACGTAACCACGTCTACACAATCTTTTCTTAATGACCTGTGTCAGAATCCTTACTCTGATTTCTCGTCAGGTTTCATCAGGTGCTTTGCGTTTTCTTTTATGCAAGTCCATAAAAATCCAGTCATCTGTTTTAAAAATACCGCAGGTTACTGCCAGGATAAATTCGCGCCGGATTACGATATTTCCTGACCACACAACCGGTGTATGGCTGTATCCGGTCTCTTCCTTTAAGATGATGAAAACCTTAAAGGAGGAACAAATTTATGCACAACGAAACAGATATATCAAAAAAAGCTGCCGAAATCGCACAGTTCCGGTTTGCTCTCATCGCTCCTGTCGTGCAGGGGCTTTTTCCTGACCCTTCCGCAACTGCCTACTACAAGCGGGTGACTCAGAATCCATTAACACTTCCTGATGGCTCAACAGTTTCATACAGCTACAAGACGTTAGAGAAATGGAAATCCCAGTACACACTCGGTGGTCTCGATGCACTTTTACCAGGCAGACGCTCCGATCTCGGCACTTCCCGCACACTTAATGATGAAGCCATATGCGAGATATACCGGATAAAAGAAGAGTATCCACGAATGAATGCAACACAGATCTACTATCACCTTGTAAAAGAATCATTTATCCCTTCCAGTGTGAGCGTCGATTCTGTACAGCGTTTTATCAAAAAGAATGACCTGAAATCTGCCCGTAATCCTAACGTTAAAGACCGTAAAGCCTTTGAAGAGGATGCCTTCGGCAAATGCTGGCAGGCAGACACCTGCTATCTTCCATATATCACAGAGGACGGAAAAACCCGCCGTGTTTACTGCATCATGATCATTGATGACCACTCAAGGCTTCTGGTCGGCGGCGGACTCTTTTATAACGATAACGCCTACAACTTCCAGAAAGTTCTTAAACAGGCTGTCGCAACCTACGGTATTCCAGACAAACTCTATGTCGATAACGGCTGCAGCTACTCTAACGAACAGCTCTCAATGATCTGCGTGTCACTTGGTATCGTGCTCCTGCATACCAAAGTCCGCGACGGAGCCAGCAAAGGTAAGGTAGAACGTCATTTCAGAACACTTAAGGAAAGATGGCTTTACACTCTGGATATCAATTCGATAACCTCACTTGCCCAGTTCAACAGCCTCTTAAGGGATTACATGCGTACCTATAACACCACTTTCCATCGTGGCATCAATGCCATTCCCATGGACAGATATTTGAAGTCAGCGTATAAACTCAGATCTCCACAATCTTCCGAGTGGCTTGATGAATGCTTTTATAACCGCATAACACGCAAGGTCAGAAAAGATTCCACTATCACTATCAATAAAGACTGCTTCGATGTACCCATGCAGTTTATCTCAGCCACAGTTGAGATCCGTTTTCTGCCGGATGACATTGATTCCGCTTACATCCTGTTTGACGGTGAGCATTATCCTATTCGTCGCACCAATCGCAACGAAAACTGCCATACCAAGCGTCAGAATCCTATTGATTACTCTAAACTCGGAGGTAACAACTAATGTACAACAGCTTTTACGGATTATCTTTCAATCCCTTTGATAAGCAACAGTTAAAAGAAAAAGACTGCTTCATTTCAAAGGATTTCACCGAAATGACCAATCGCCTGAATTACCTTAAGGAAATCCGCGGTATTGGCGTCTTTACCGCCAGACCCGGTATGGGTAAATCTTACGCCTTGCGCTGTTTCGCCAAGAGCCTTAATCCAAACATGTACCACATGGAGTATATGTGCCTGTCCACTATCAGTGTCTCCGATTTCTACAAACAGTTCTGCAGTATACTCGGTGTTTCCGACAAAGGTGGAAAACCTGGCATGTTCAAAGCCATCAGAGATCAGATCTCGTATCTTTACAACGAGAAACATCAGCCTCTGCTCCTTGCCATAGATGAGGCACAGTACCTCAATACCGGCATCTTAAACGACGTAAAAATGCTCATGAACTACGGCTATGATTCGGTCAACTGCTTCACACTGATCCTTTGTGGAGAATCTCATCTGAATAACACCCTGCGTGGTCCGGTACACGAAGCTCTTCGTCAGAGAATAACCGTACACTACAACTATTCCGGACTCGATGACAGCGAAGTTTCTCAGTATGTACTTCACAAGATCAAGCTTGCAGGTGCATCAGAAACTATCATCGATACTGCTGCTTTATCATCGATCCATAGCTTTACTCAGGGTAATCCACGACTGATCGACAATCTCATGACAGATGCCATCACCATCGGTTCTCAGCGTCAGTGCAACACAATAAATGCAGAGATAATCCACGATGCTGTCGATAATCAAATCCTCGGTTGATGAAGTTTTCAATGTACAAGGCTGTGACATTTACGTCATGGCCTTATTTCAAAAGTACAAGTTTTTGTACTCCTGAAATAAGACTACGACAATCTGCGGTCATGCCGCTGATAGCCTGCGGTCGGAGTTTATACCGCACGATCGGGGAGAGAAATCCGCCGAAAATAATCTGCGGATAACGCCTCCCACAATGTGCCGCCGGACATCCATCGTGTGAGAAATGAAGATAAATTGACAATCACTCCTATATGCAACAAGATTATTCCATATTTTGTTATATACCGCTGGATTTAAATGATTTTCCGGTTCATCTACAATTATAAAGGACTGTCGCGGAGCAGTTACTACAGTAGCGATGTAAAAGAATGCAGCACGTTCACCATCACTCATACCATTAAAATGAAACGGCATTCCCCCATTTTTCTTCGCTCGTATTTCCTTCTCAGAAAATCCAGAATCATCAAGTTCAACCTCGAAATAGGAATCAAACATTTCTTTAACTGTCTCATATGTTGACTTTCGATTCCTTTCCCCTGTTTTCATATAGTCTCTTGCTATAGAATCATGTTCCGAGCATATTCCTATTATCAGTTTTTGTAGCAAATCTTGATTTAAAATGCCACCTTTATATAATTCCTTATTGTAATTATCCAGTGAAGAATTATATAGGTTTGGTATATACCCCTCTGCTCTGATAGGCTTTGAGGCAGGAATGACTTTCACATGAGTATCTATTTTCTTTAAGTAATTTGCAAATGATGTCTTTCCACATCCGTTAGGACCAATTATTAAAAGTGTTTTACTATGTCCGTCTAGATGCTTCAAAACTTGAAACGCCTGAATCGTGTTTACATTTGTTTCATTTTTCAAAATAGCAATTAATCGATCAATGTTGCTGACAACTGCATTGTTATGAATCGAATCATGATAATTCTTTATACGCAAGGAAAGATAGTTTAGAAACTCTTGGTCAAGTAACTGATCCACACTTTCCATAATACTTATCACTGCACAAACTAACGTGACTAATGGAGTTTTATCCACACTCCTTCTACTCGATTCAGCATTGTATTTGTTCAATACATTTGTATTTGCCTCATCCTTAATAAAACCAAGCATCGGTTCTATTGCCTCATCTAATCTTTTCATCAGTACCAAATAATTTTGTTTTTCTTCAATATCAACCAACTCTTTTACTAAAGATGACAACTTCTCTATTTTTCTTTTTGTAACCAACATGTCCATTTTTACTATCCTCATCTATAGCTACGAAAAAATCATAGTAGCGTTTTCTGATTCCTTAAATACATCCGGGTACGTCCTATACCAACTCAAACTCCTCTAGTAATCTCTTCGCCTCTTCCACCGAATTGAACATCAAAACATCGATAATAGACAATCCAGATATCGGCTCATTACCAAACTGCTGATAAGAGATATCTCCTGCCTTTAGGAAAGATAATTGAATACCTTCGGCAGCGAACTGATCCTTATCGTAAAGCTCCCGCCCGCCAATCGCATTGTAATAGGCGTCCCCGCCTAGTTTCTTCACGATATGAATTACCTTATCCTGTCCTTTTAATTCATTGTCCTTATCTAATTCCGAAGAAACAATAATCTGCGTATCAATCCCTAAATAATCACACACTTTTAGAATAGACTGTGTATTTAGTTCTGCTATAGTAGCACTATGTAAAATAAGGTCTTCCACCCATGGCATCACATCCGCGTAATAGGGTGCTTTCACGTATGCATTCTGAATGGTTCTGACTAGTTTTTCTCTGGCCTTCATATTACCAGTGATGGCAATCTCATTTATCTTTTTAAATGATGACGGATTTTCCAACGGTAATGTTATTAGATGCTTCTGCCCATTCAGCAAGATGTTATTACGTGCTATCCATCCGCCCTTGATGTAATTCACATCATCATATACTACATATTTATCTACAGCAGCCAATAATTGCCAATATCCCAAATACGGGAAAAAGTATGGCTGCATGATTCCGATTTTCACTATTTTATCTTCTCCTAAATTGTTTTTATTAACAGTCCCTGTGTTTTAATCATTGTAATTGATTCTTTATGCTATCTATGCTCCACCAATCACCTTCTATACGACGTTCAGCAGTCTCCACTAAAACTACATCCGGTTGAATGGTTTCCAAATAGTATTGATAATCTGGCAAAACACTGGCTGTTAGAAATGTCACTTCTGCGCCAGTCATTGCAAAGCTTTCTGCTACACCATATCCTTGATAATAGGAATCTCCTATAAGAAGTATCGAAGGTGCAGTATCTTTTGTCGCATCATAATGCTTATATTGCATTTCTGGTATTTTTATCCCATGTTGCTGAAAATAATCTTCTGCATTATCTTGAAGTCCATTTACTTTTAGAATCGGCACCGTTTCATTTATTCTCATTTTTGTTCCGTCCAAATGCACCGCAACGCCTTCTTCAAAGCAAGGATTACCCAGCACGGTATACTCTGGAAACCATTTATGAATAACCTGCATCGCACATCGATTTCCATAATATGCTCCCACCGCGTTCCAATGACCCGGATCATCCTTCACATTGTATACTTGGGTGGTTAATTTTTGCTGACACAATTCTTCCTTTGGAAAAACTGTAGTAATTCCTTCCTCATTCAATGCTTTCAGAATTAAATCCGTTCGATTCTCTCTGTTAGCCACATTATATCCAGCCGGGAAGTATTCCGGATAAACCGTTTCCTTATCAGGCGCTATAAAAAACAAGAACTTCGCTTGTTGTTTTGATGCTTCATCTTCTAGCTTAAATATATATTTGGCGAATAAATCTACATACTCTTCATCGACTTCTAGATGCTGATATGTTTTAAGATTCCAGTTATCATAGAAGTAGCCGTTTTGTCCCGCTATAAAACCTGGGTGTACCAACACTCCAAAGGTATGATAACAAGCCGTCTGGTAAGCTGTAATAAAATCTCTTCTAAAGCCGATTCGATCATTTACATATGCCTCTACCTGTCCGCTGTATCCAGGCGTCCCAAGTTTTGGAAACTCTACCAAGTATCGATTATCAAAATATGACTCTTGATTTCTCTTTATATTTGTACAGAGCATTGGTATACAAATCATGAGTCCTACCAATACCAAAAAACAAATAGATAATCTATTTTTCATCACTTAAGTAGACATGGGGATTACTCCCCATACCCCTCTCCAGAACCGTACGTGCGCTACTAACGCATACGGCTCCTCACATTTCTTATAATAACATTATCGATAATACAGACTAACACGCATGCGTGGTCTAGCAAGTGGGAACGTCTTAAGCAAACCATTGAAGAAAGTATCATTGTTGTAACTTCGCTTCTGACTTCTCCTGTTCAAATACTTGAGCAAATACCATGTTGTCTGTCTTAGAAATCTTTTACACTCAACTATGTTGTCAGTAACACCATAGTATTGATAGTGCCCTCTGAGTTTCTCATTGATTTTGGAAAACAACCAACCCAATGGCATATTATTGTGATTTCTAATCCATTCTTTCATCGCTCTAATCTTGCCGCGGAGTTTCTTCCTGCTGGTTTTCACCTTGCATCTGAAGAAGGTCCTTTGCGTGTTCATGCTACAATAAAAGGTAAATCCAAGGAAGTCAAATGTTTCAGGCTTCCCAAGCCCGCGTTCAGCTCTCTTTCTTGCCGCATATCTGCCAAATTCAAGAATCTTTGTCTTATCTTCAGCAAGCGACAGTCCATATTTGTCAAAACGCTTTCTAAGTGCTTTAACAAACCACTCAGCATCATTTGGATACTGAAAGCAGCATATGAAATCATCAGCATATCTGACTATATAGCATTCACCATGACTTTGCCTTCGCATAACTACATCAAACCAATTATCCAGCACATAGTGCAGAAATATATTTGCAAGCATTGGGCTTGCACCATTTCCCTGCGGTGTACCTTCAATTGTATCGCTGTAGATTCCGTTGTCCATTATACCTGCGTCAAGAAATTTCTCGATTATCTCAAGAAACCTCTTGTCCGCTATGTCATGTTCCAGCATCTTCATCAGCCATTCATGGGACACATGGTCAAAGAAGCCTTTTATATCTGCTTCCACCACCCAACTTGTTTTATGTAATTGCACATCCTTTACGACTTCTCTTACAGCCATATGACAGCTTCTGCCTGGTCTAAAACCATAGCTAAAGTCGTAGAATTTAGGCTCATAAACCATTGTGAGTATTTCAGCAATTACGGCTTCTACAAGTTTGTCCTCATAGCTTGATATGCCTAGTGGTCTCTTTTTGCCCTTACCATCTTTGGGTATATATACCCTTCTGGAAGGCTGTGGTTTATATGCACCCCTTTTCATGCGGTCAACAAGACTTGTCAAATTCTGTTCCAGATTAATGCTGTATTCATCCTTTGTAACTCTGTCGGTTCCTACAGCTTTTCTTCCATCCATCTTCTTATGAACCGCCCTGAGCGTATTCTCGTTGATGTACGATGCAAGATTCTGGACACGTCTGTCTGTCCTGTCTGCCTTATCAATATTGCGTTGTATCTCAGCTAATTCAGCTATCATGTTATTCAGCTCTCCATTGTCTGCATGAATGCCTCTTTGACTGAGGCGAAATGCGTATGCCCCTTCCCTCCATCTGCTTTCACAGACTTCTACAGTACTATGAGCATATCGGACTTCCTACCATCCATTGAAACGTCTTGAGCCCTTTCTGCTCTTGATTTTGTCTACCTCTTCATCATCTGATGTAAGGAGATGATAGGATCTCAGCTGTTCCGCTCTTATACTTATCAATGACCTCGCCAACTCCTACGGACCGGGGGATGCCACCTTTCGCTTGCTATTAACGTTCAGGTGATGTTGTCTGCGACCTTCTAAAAAGCCTCGACCATGTCCAACACATTAACTTCTATTTCCCGGCTCTATAAGTTTACTTGCGTTTCGGCTCTGCCATTCCCTGCATTACGCTTAGTCCTTATGTTACCAATTCAGACCCAAATGCTCAGTACGGGTGGATAGCCAATCCTTACCCGATAGGATTTTCCTACTGTATATAAAGCAGCTTCTCAACAAGCACGGCGCCCCGTGCTCGCTGAGGAAAATCATCCGCTTCGCGGCTGATTTTCTCAGCTCGCACTTAAAACCTAAAATAAATAAATGGACTATAGTTCCCATTTATCACCATGCTTAAACTAAAGAATAACACAAATAAGGCTCCCAGATATTTAAACGCCAACGCCAATGTATTATTTCTGGACATACTACTATTGATTCGTCTCGTCACTCCAGTTGCAAGTAAAACACCAACTACAGCCGTAGCTATTACTTGTGCATCAATATAATGCCAAATATTATAGAGTAGAAAATCATCCTGGAACTGATAGCCAAACATCAATCTGATGTAGTTTTTTGCATATGGGATGGAAACACTCCTAAAAAGCACCCACCCAAGAAGTACCACTATGCCTGTATATACTCTGCCTAAAAATTCCATGCCCAGGTTACTTTGGCAATTCAGAGTTTTTTTCAGTTTTCTTTCAAATAATACAAATGCGCCATGCCACAGCCCCCAAAGCACATAATTCCATTCTGCACCATGCCATAAACCTGTGACAACGAATACTACCGCTAGATTAAAATAAACATTACCCGTTCGACTGCCACCTAATGGAATATACAAATAATCTCGAAACCAGCTTCCAAGCGAAATGTGCCACCTTCTCCAAAATTCACTTATTGTTTTTGAGGTATATGGATAATTAAAGTTTTCACTAAATCTAAATCCCAGCATTCTCCCGAGGCCTATCGCCATATCTGAATATCCGGAAAAATCGTAGTAGATTTGAAGCATATACAAAACAGCTCCAATCCAAGCCACTGGAGTTGTAAGCTGTGTCACCCCTGTTGTGAAAATCTCATCAACTGTTTTGGCCAAAACATCTGCTATCATTACCTTTTTGCCAAGTCCATAAATAAAGCGAGATGCGCCTTCAGCCGTATTCTCTAAAGAAAGATTTTTTTTATCTAAGTATTTCTCAATCTCCGTATACCGAACAATGGGACCCGCAATGAGCTGCGGAAACATTGCTATATATAATGCAAGTTTTATTGGGCTCTTTTGCGCTTTGACGGTTCCTCGATACACATCTATTACATAGGACAAACCCTGAAATGTATAAAATGATAAGCCAATAGGTAATACGATGTTCCAATGCGGATATTTCCGGTGGATATGCGCGAAAGATAGCAAATCATTGAAAATATCAATGCTGAAATTTAAATATTTATAAAAAAACAAGAAGCCAATATTTAGAATAATGCCTAGTATTAACAAAAGCTTTCTACAAGCAAAACTTTCAAACGCAAGCCCCAAACCATAATCCAAACCAATTAGGGCTAACATCAAGAAAACTACTTTGGGTTCCCCCCACGCATAAAACACAAGACTCAGCAGCAATAGCACTATATTTTTAGCCTTTGCAGGAACAAAATAATAAAGAAGTAAAGTTATAGGTAAAAAGTAAAAAATAAAAATAACACTTGAAAAAACCATTTAGCTACCTTTATATTCCCATTAATGCCAATCTCATTTGCCTTTTCAAACAATCTATTTTAATTGAACCGAGTTTAATCCATAATATCCTGACACACAAGTATTGCCTTGATTATACTCTTTAGTAATGCCTAGACTTGGATACCAATACTGCTGCTTTTCTAAATCCACCTCTAGGTATAAATCTTTTCCGCTGCTTTTCTCTGATTCTATCTCATTTAGCGCGTTTTCCCATGCTTTGGTTGTTTCAAAAACACTACCATCTGCTATTCCTTTATAAAGAACTCCCGGCATCCATTCACTATCCTTTGGTAAAATCAACATACACGCAAAAGAAAATACTAAAAATCCTATTCTAATTGGTGCAATAAAGTCTATCTTAGCATGCGCGAAAAACCATTCGCTCGTATAATAAACTCCTACGATAAAAAAGACTATTACACTAATATCTTCTACGAACTGACAATGGCCCGGCATTGCCATCTGCGCTCCCATACCTAGAATAACCGGATATTGAGTAATTACAATCCCCAGGTAGCAAGCAAAATCTAATAACAAAACTCGCACCAAGGACATATTCACTTGAGAACCGTCTTGTTCGCTAATACTTTTATACACAAGTACTAGAATCACCACAAAAACAAACGGGAGTACCCCTGTTTTAATACCAACTTTAAGTTCAACATTTGCGTGATGTATGGTTTCTAGTACGGCATTTAAATAATCCAGTTTTTCACCTGGTTGTCTAAATAGTCTTGCACGTTCAAAATTCCCTGGTGCTAAAGCATTAAGTATTCCACCCAAAAAGGCAACAGCAAATACTACCTCCCTATAAAGAAAACGTCCATTCCTCAAGCAACCCTTTTCATACCGGAAGCAAATTGATATCAACAAGAGAGCGCATAAAAAGGCTGTAATATCCAGTCCACCACCAGCAGCTATGATAGCTGCTATAACACCAAGGATCCGTATATTAATATTATTTGTGTCAAGTTCACAGATACCTACCGTAACAAATGTCAGAGACAGCGGAATGGTATAAATTGTTATACCTGTCCACCACCAGAAGACTTCTTGTGGAAACTGATTGTTCAACATATACGCCACAATAACTAGCCAAAAAACGAGAATTTCCGTAAAGTCCCGTGTTTTATTTCTCATAGAAGAGTAAACACTAAAACCTATTGATAAAACCAAAATAACGACACTGCATACTGACATCACCCGTACTCCAGTTAAACCCTGGAGAATATACACAGGTACTCCCTGTAGTAATACACCTGAATATGTACCTTGCCACGTATGATAAATCGAAATCATACGCTTCCACGTATATACTAACGTGTTTCCATCGTATGCGGACCACGCCGCAAAATCATCTGCCGCTGGAAGCGCTCGAGCAGCTACTATAACAAACGGAAGCACGATTACCATTAATAATACAAGTAGTACTACTTCAATCCATTGTTTCTTTTTCACTCTATAATTACCACATCTTTCTATGTTCTGTTCATCAAGTCTATTGTAAATCGAAATAGTCTTATATCTCATTTATGGTGTGTTTATCCAAAGAATAGGGAAGTATTCGCATGATGCTAGTACTCCAGTTTCAACTGTAAACGTAATTAGCGTAAAAATTATACCTCCAACTATAGCAACCACTACCTTATCCCGCAAATAGGTCCAAAATGAACTTTCTAACATAGCAAAAACCATGGCGACACATGCCATAATATAGAACAACAAATAGAATCTATGCTCACCAGCTCCCGGAATGGTAAGAACACTTGGTGAAATCATCAACGCAACCCATTCCAATTGGCAAGGTGTGTATCTCTTTGTCTTAATCCTCCAGCTCGCGACTAGCGTAAACAAATACCAATATCCAACCCCCATTATCCCATTTAAAAGTCTACTTTTATGTAAGTCTCCAGTATACTGCTCTGGAAATAATGGAAACAAAGCGTTTATCATGTGTTGTCCAACAATAGATGCCACTTCAACAGGATAACTAACACATAGTTTCAGATATCCCCACACAGTATATACATCCGACTGTTTCTGTCTGTAAATATTTACGAGTGTTCTTCCTGTTTCATTTATAAATCTAACTCCACCTATTTGAACATCTTGATCAAGACCAGTAAAGGCCACATATCTAGTATATTCCAATCCCCAAAATAGCTGACTTGCATACCTGTTCTCGTTGTTTACCCAAATAGTGATTCTATTAGAATAATAGTAATTAATATATATCCATGGCACTGCTGCTATTATCATTCCCAAAAGATAGCCCACTGTCACTTCCACTATTTTCTTCCACTCTTTTTCTTGATTAACAAGAAAGAATACTAAAGTACCTATTAACGTAATGATATAAACACTTCGCGTAGTATATGCCAAATATGCAAAAAAACCACTTCCAACTGTCCACCATGTAGAAGTGTTTTCGTCGACGTATCGTGCAGCAAAGCAACCCGATATAATGGCTAATGACAATGCAAATAAATCAGATAAAGGAAAGACAATTATTCCTCGATAGA
>Ga0256404_1010916_pt1 | contig 12379 bp, 10 predicted proteins | sample RumenRJG_01DNA_FD_185990 | JGI IMG/M metagenome (GOLD analysis project Ga0256404, IMG submission 185990) | Bovine rumen microbial communities from Lethbridge, Alberta, Canada - RJG_01 | ecosystem: Host-associated > Mammals > Digestive system > Stomach > Rumen | place: Canada: Alberta | collected...
CTTGTCAAGCACATTCAAGGCCATAGTCCACTCGCTCTCATCAAAATTCCTGAGCCAGCGGAACACGTCATATTCAGTCACTGCGTGCCCGAATTTGAAGCATACACTCTCTATCGCCTTGTTATAATCCATTTACCCCTCGTAATACAGCGTATAAAACTTCTTACCACTCTTCTTGTCAACGCCACCCTCAATCTTAGCTTCAGGGTTAAGCACTTTCACCTCAAAGTCCGCCCCCAGCTTCAGTGTCGTCATCTTCGTCACCGGTTTCCTGATAGCGGCTTTCTTCACCACGTTCACCTCGTCTGCAAATCCGCCATTCTGCTTCTCAAACGCCTCTCTATAGGCAGCAAACTCCTGTTTCTGCTTATCATCCTGACAAATCATATCGGCAAGAGCATCCACCTGTATCGTTTCACCAGCGGCAAAAACATCGGCAGTTCTCTTCGCAGCAACAGCACGGTCAATATCCGAAATACCATCCTGCTGCTTCACAAACCCCTTACACATATCCATTAACTTCACCGTCTGATGATAGTCATCGTCACAATCCGTCACATGCAGGAAGCTATCAGTCCAGTACTGCGCATCACTACCATTATTAGTGTTGTCAACAGTCCCGACCACATAGCCATTCGCTCTGTCAACATTCAGTATCAGACATCCTTTATCCAATCCTTTCATTCCTGTACCATAGATTGTCCTGACAGAAATTTCCCTACCATCGTTATCTGTTGCCAAGAAAGGATCCTTCTTCTCCGATTTCAGAATAGCAATGGCCTCCACTGCATTCTTCTTATACTCACACTCCAGCAGCAACACATACAATTCTCCGCTTCTAATGTTGGGATGCACGCTCTGGTCATAGAGGTAAGTCGCCATGTTGACAGACTGCTTCAGAAACGCCTCATTGTCATCAAATATCTTCGATGCGAACTGATATACAGGATTCAGTTCCACGCTCTCTATATAGCTAAAGCACTTCAAATCATCCATCGTAAATGACTTCTCTATCAATTTAGTCAGAAAGTCACTCGATTCACTCACGTCTGCTAATGATGATGCTGACGACAGTCCTTCACCTCTAGTCTTGTTTCCCACTATCTGTATAGTGGCAGCTTTTATCTCGTTTACTTTTATCATGTCAATGGTGCTACATATTCGGGTATCAGCCCATAATCTTCTTCAATTGTAAAAACATACCGTGTCTCAAAGAAATCCAAATTCTCCCAATACTCTGGGTCGGCGTGTTCAATCAGGATTATCTGGAAACCAGACTCATCGCTTACGTTCTGACTCATAAAATTATTTATCAACCTGAACGCTTCCTTCAATTTGCTCTCATCATCTTTCACATGAATCTTCAAGTCACCAGCCACCTGCGGTGTCCGGCTGCGATTGTTTCCATAATATGGAATACTCGGCTGGTCTATAAACAGGAAATTGGGGACAATAGAATTTTCTAGCCCACAAAGATACTGATGCAGACCAAGGTAGAAACATAAGTGCATGAACATATAGTTCGACTTACTTCCCACATTCTTGATGGGGAAATACTCTCCATTCTTAAAGAGTTCCAAGCGTCTCCATGATTCACTGAATTTCACTTCGCATCCCCTGTACGATTCCGACATACCTGTTTGCTGCATATAATACGATTGTACATCATCGAGGTATTTCTTTGCTTTATCTTCATTCTCGTGATGAACGATGGTCAATTCCCTTTTCAGTTTTTCCAATTCATCACGCAGTTTGTTCAGCTCTACATCACCGATATATTTCTCTGGTTTCGGTTTCAATTCTTTTATATCATTACCCAAGCTTATATATTTCAGAAGCAAATTGGGATCAAAGAATGCTCCTGCAATCTGGTTGCGCTCCTCTATCTTGCATTTCACATCTTTCTCTTCAGCCTTCAACCGCTGATAATTTCTTTCAAAGTCTGAAGGCAGTTCATTTACCTCCCTCGGATTATTCTTTGCATGTCTGAAAGCATCATCAAGCGAACGATACAAAGCCAAAGCCTCTTCTCCCAACAAAGAGGTGTTCAAGTTCGCCTTAAGATACTCCATAGGTAGCAGGCTGTCCTCAACTTTCTTCGAGTACTCCACTGCGTTTTTATATTCTCGCAGAAGATTCCTATAGTCTATCAGAGTCTTACCAATTTCTCTTCGTCTTTCATGTAATAACGCAAGTTCACCAAGTTTCCGATAGCTTCTCTTCAGTCTGTCAAACTCGTTAACTTTCTCATTTACAAGTTCTACCAACCTTTCTTGTGTTATATTATCATTTCCAATCAACCTAAGCTCAACAGCCTTGTCTTTCAGGCTCTTAAGCTTGCTCTCATAATTATCTTTGTTGGTCTTATCTTTATCTTTATTGCTTTCTTCTGTTTTAATTCTCTTATCCAACTCTGCAATTCTCACCCTTAAGTCTTGTTCCTTCTGTTCATCTGTGCCGAGCCCAAGTCTTAACAATTTAATCACAAAAGGATCCAATCTAACATCTGTGTTCATTTGGGTATCGAAATAGGTTCCAGAAGTGGCAATTATATCTTCTGTCAGATAGTTGAGCATCATCATTTCCCTAAACGTCGGTGACAATATTTGCCTCCCTTCTTCCAACTTCACAGCAGGAACCTTCATTTCCTTACTGATAAAATCCTGAAGTTCTGCCCTACTAACTCCCTGAGATGGCCGTGGCACAGCATCTCCCGGCATTTCGTCCGTGTCTGCAGCCCAGTATATATCAGAACTAATTCTTCCGTGAGTAGGCGCTTTCCTCGCTATTACGTAGTCATGCCCATTTAGGTGGAATGCCAGCCCATACCAGGCAACATTCTCATTAATCACGTCTTCCACAATAGATGACTCTCTTGACAGCAGGCAATAGTCTATTACACGCAGAATCGACGACTTGCCAGTTGACGAGTCGCCTGTCACAACGTTTACTTTATTCTTCTCAAACGTATATTCCTTCGGCTGTGAGTGGGTACTAAACCACAGCTTTATTTTTTTGATGTAAAAGTTCATAGGGCTATCACATATCTTTGATCAAACATACTTTCTTTCATTCTCACAGTTTTCTCCATAATAACTGGCATGTCCTTCAAAATATTGCTTAGCATTTTACTTCGTCTGTCTTTCATCTGCTCGCACATGCTTATCCCGGATTGTGTCAACGACAAGTCCCCTTCTCCAAAGGTCATGCAGCCTCCCTGTATCATCAGGACAAGACTGTTCATGATGATAGTAAGCAGGCCTCCGTCAAGTTGGCCATTAATTGTGGCTATCTCCTTCTCATTGTCAGTTGACAACAATCTCTTACGCTCTTTTTCATGCATCAGTAGATTCGTCAACCCAACAACTGTCGACAGGCTTCTACACCTATTCCGCACCAATTGTGCCGCCACACAAGCGGCAACCGCTTCATTATTTATTCTGTAGTCCATTCTTTTCCATTATAAAGAGTTTCCCAATCAACACGCCAACCTATCTGTGGTGTTTCTCCATCCGAGAAATGATAGTAGCAACCGTTCGATTCAGCTAGTCCTATCTCATCTTGATCATATTTTAAGTGTACGCCTTTCACCTCATCAAGAACTTCCCAGCCAGCTTCCCGTATCTTTTCTTCTCCAGACATGAAATTGACTTTTCTGTTCTTCCTAACGAAGATATTCTTCCATTCTGTATGCATATTTTCTTCAAACTGTCGTTGCATCTGTGCTCCTGAAGCTTCATTGGCCGCATGATAGTCGTTTTCAAATCTCAGTTTTTGCTCTGTCATTCTCACAATTTCCTTTGGGTCATCACAAAGAGGATCATCTACTCCTTGCAGTTGCTTTACGAAAGTCTGTTCCATTGGTCTTACAGGTAGCTCCACCTTCCTGTTTAACGGAATGAACTTACGAGTACGCATATCGTTAAAAAGTGCAGCAGATGCCTCAGCAAAACTTTCCATTGTGTAAGATGTTACTCCTTTTACTACAGAATCTGTTATCTCACCTATTAGAATATATCGCATATCCGACACACGCTTTTCAGGTACGAATTTCTTATACTGAATCTCGCGGTTAATCTTTTCCCTCAGTTCATCATCACTTTCAAATTCCACAGTAACATGTTTCAGCAATTCTTTCTTCAGGGCATAGTCGTTCACATTCTTTGTGTACAGATAGATATTCTTTTTCTCTTCTCCTTCGCTTTCTTTCTTTGAATCCTTTGCCGCCTGATTGTTAACGAATTTCTCTAACTCATCCCAGTTGCTATCGTCCTTTTTATAAGCCTCAACCAATTCAAAGAACCTGTTATTCTCAGCGTTCTTATTGGATACAAGCACAAACTCGCTATTTGCAATCCATTGGCGTTGTACCGCCTCATCGCCCTGTTTCTTGACGATGCTCACCCACATGTTCAATGTTTTCCATAGGTCTGTATCTCTTTCCGTCATACGCTTTACAGCCGAAGGTTTCGAATTGATACTGTGTTTCAGCTGGAAATAGGTTCTTTTCTCTCCAGTCTCCGACCCCACATCATCAATCTTCTCCAGCGATACAGTTTCGCCATCCTGTATTGTCAACAGACGGGACAGAAAGTAGTATATTTGATAGACAAAGCCTACCAATGGTCCTAATGCGGTATAATCACTTATTTTGCTCATTGGTTTATTCTTTTTCTCTATTGTCTTTATTTCTGCAGGATACCAGATTTCTATATGAAACTTACTCCATGAAGTTCTCCTATTTCTCGCCCCAAAGGTAATAACTTTACTCTAATCCACCAAATTTTGGAGCAGTATTACATTTTTTCAAACTCCGACTTAAAGAAATCCATAATCCCCAATTCCGTCAGAATATCCCTCTTAAACTTGCTCAGAGGCCTCTCCATTCTTTCCGAATCGTACAACTCTCCACCGAACATTGACCGGTACGCATCGGCTTTGCCTATATTCAGTCCAGCCATAATCTTCACTAGGTATTCCTCTATATATTGCTTACCGTTTTTCTGAACCAGTCTCAACAAGTCATCCAGTTCTGTTTCACTATGTTTCTTATAAAAAGCCCTCAGTTGAAACGCATCAATCGTTTTCTTCTCCTGCCTGTCAGTATCATCAACTATCGTCACCTCCCCATGCACCATCGAATGGTCAATATAGTTGAAACTGAACCTAAACCGAGGGTCACTTTGCTTCAGATATGGATGAACATAATCGTTTAGGTTAAACACCTGTATACCTTTAACAGTCCGGTTGCAGATAGGACAACAAGGTATCAAGTTATAGTAATTCAGCGACAACAACGGATATAATTCCTGTGACAAGAAGTGATCAAAATCCGGTCTGGCTACATGTTTGATTCTATCCTCTGGTGTCAGATTTTCAACCGTATAGATATACTCTCTACCACAATAAGTACAGGTTCTGGCTCCCTTGGCTTTAGACAACCAATAGGCAAAATCCGAATTCCCCGATATCCATTGGTCATACTTGAATACCTCTCCCAGCCTTTTCAGCGTACTGTCATAACGTCTGAAGAGCTCCTTCTCTTCTTTTTTCTTTGGGCTTCTCATCCGCTTAATGCGCTGATAGTCGGCCAACTCACTCTCATTATACGTTTTCCTCTCTGTACGCAGCAGTTTCCTCATCAAGTCATTGCATAAGGCCAAAGCCTCCTGTGGCTTGTCTGTCAACAGGCGGCGTATTACATCGCGGCTTCCTCCTGACAGTAGTACCTTTTTCAGCGAAGCCTTTTTCCTTCCTGTATAACCATTAATACTGTCATACAGTTTCTGTTCCAACTTCTCTGTATAGATGGTCAGACTATCTTGAGTTGGTGGTGATAAATGCCACATATTGATTATTCTCCTCTCCTTAATTCCTCTAATCTGCGTTCCAGGCTGGCAATCTCTTTTTGACGTTCAAATTCTTCAGGGAACACCTCATAATACGCCCTCATCAGTTGCTGTCTGACAAAAATCTCGTCAATCATTTTGATGGATCTTCTCAATTTTTGCTCGTTATAGTCCTCCTCAAATCTTGAACAGTCCATAGCACCTAATCCCATAAAATACGATTTCAAGAATTCATAATCCCGCGATTCCAATTCTTTACTCTTCACATGAGTCATCAGTTCATCGTATGTCGGCGGTTCTCCCTCTGTATGCAGGTATTTCCATACGCTTAGTGTAATGATTGTTCTTGTTATCACCCACTGAGCATAGCTTCCTATAGGCGTGCCCTCCAAGAAGAAACTGCTCTTCAGCATATCATATATATTGGCTCCGAATGTCTTCAGATTGGGATTCTTCTCAGCCCTACCATCATTCATTACCAGTAGATTACTCCTGGGTATATCACTCAGTATAAATGGCGAATGGGTCACAAAGCACAGGTTGATACCACGGAGATGGTTCAAATTCAATTGGGCAACACCGTCCAATATCAGCGAAATATATTTCTTCTGAAAGTCAGGATGGAAATATAGTTCTATCTCCTCCAGTATCAGGTTTACATAATGATAACTGATACGCTCATGAGAGGTATCTTCATTGGCAGAATTGATGTTCAATAGATGATACAGCAATCCGCAAACCGAGAATATCTGCTGTTTTTCACCAGAGCTCAACGTTTCAAAGGCAATTTCATTGCCTTTTCCATCCACCTCCTTCAAAATCATCTTGGCATCTAAGAATGCTGGTGGTATCAAATCCTCAATATCCCTGACATATGAATCGTAGCCATATCTTTCCCTAAGCTTTCCGACGGTCGTCTTAGCCTTTTCCGACAGTGTTTTCACCTCCAGCTTATCAACGACTTTTTTATACACATCTTCGTCTGGTTCTGTCAGCAGATAGGCCAGCGACTGTCTGATTTTTCTAGTAATATGCGACCTGTCGCCAATCAATGAGTCTATATATTCATACATATCCTCATTCAACTCCTCTTGCTCCGTTTTTCCAGTGAGATAGTCCTCTATACAATCACCCATCCATTTGTAGTCCTTATACTTGGTTGCAATCTTGATGGTCTTATATACAATATAGTTTAAAGCTTCTTTCCAGAAACATTTCCCTTCAGTATGTCTGCTCCAGTCATCCACGTCGTCAAGCACTTTCTGTTTCCACATATCTTGAATCATCAGTTGCAACACAAGATATTTTCCCTCATCTAGTGCTGTTATGTCCAGCTGGTTATTGATAAATTCACGTCCATAGTCCCCCTTCAGATGAATCTCGAAGTATTCCACATCCAGATGTCCGTTGATACGTTTAAAGCCACCCTTGTCATCATACGACATCATCAGCATTGAGATAAACCTTTCTCTCGATAGCGTATTCTCAATATTGATATTGATGTTTCCTTTATTCCTGTATGGGGTCAGCACTAATGGAGTCTTATAGCCGTCATTCTTATGGAAAATACCATGATACCAGTTACATTGCGACGAATCAATCTTTACCTCATTGGCTTTATTTACATGGGACTCCTGATAAATCTTCAGTTCGTACTCCACAGTATTGTTTTCGTCCAGGTAATCTAGGGTATTGTACGCATATATCGAATAATTGGAAACTACGGTATAGAAGAAATGCTCCAGATAAGGCATCATTTGTTCCACTTCACCATAGGCATCCAGTATGGGTTCTATATTATCCTGATCTACCACCAAGTTACGAGAGGGTACTATCTTATAGACATCCTGATCATATTCCTCAGCATCTTCATCTATCTCGTAACAATCCAACTCTACATGACGCCCAATGACTGTTAATCTGTAGATACATTCATCCATCGACCAATATAGTTCACCTCCTACACCATCAATATAATGCAGATGCTCCAGGCCTTCGCCTGCCAACTGTTCTCCAAACATCATAGCAGAAAAGTTGTTGATGAGTCTTAATACGAATTCCACTATCGTACTTTTTCCTGAGCCGTTCTTACCAACTATAGCCGATATGGATATACGTGGAACCGTCTTTGTTTTTGATGCCTTAAGTGATTGTTCAACCAAATAATCATTAAACACTTGGTCGCAATTCGAAAGCCCTCGTTCGCTTTTGATGACATTCCCGTCATCAATGATCTGATAGCCACGATAAAAATAATAGAGGTCCTCTTTTAAACCTCTCCTTCCAAAGTTAGTATTTTCAGATAACCCGACAGCAATTATCTGAAATCGGTCATCTATCAGAGTTGCATCCTGCATCCTTGGTTGTCTTAAATGAAATCTCATATGTTTCTCCTTTCAACTGCCTCTTAATTCTTCAAGAATGTTATTCCACAAGCCCTCAACGTATCTTCCATAGCTGCACGAAGATAAGTCTTTTTGAAGTCCTCATTGTGATATGCTGCCCTGAATACAATCTCTACCTGACTATAATCAAATCGGCTCGTTTCAGGTTTCCCATAGGCATTTCTCAGTGCTACTGCAATCACCTTTGTTAAGTCATGTCCTATCACAATATGAGCCACATGGTGATTTTCTGATCTAAGCTTCTGTATTTCCCTGCGTACTTCATTTGAGTCTAAATCAAGCCTTCTGCTATGCCCCTTAACTGCATTTATCAATTCTGCATCACCTTTATAGGTCATCGTTCTGAAATCAATAAACTTTTTGAAGTCCAAATCCTTTCTCGCCTCACTATCCTTAAATGACAAATACCAATTCATCCTCTTACTGACTATCCTTAATTCTCCAACCTTAAGTGCATAATTCTGTATTATCCTCGCTTTTTCTCTAATCGATCCTCTATCAGGTGTTTGTGATGCTTCAAACAACTGCCTCGCAATCTTATAAAACGCATCCGACCAGAATATCATAGTCTCAATGTCATTCGTGTCGGTATAGAGTGTATGTGTCGGAAGCGTCTCTCCCATTATTCTATTTTGGTCTGCGTCAACGATGGCAACTGTATACGCAGTTTTACCTTCTGCCTCCAATCGCCTCATCAATTCAATCACATTATTTCTAGAATTAACATGATAGATACTGCACTTGTCCTCGATGGTGAAGTCTTCCATCAATTTGGCATCTGTCATACCTTCAACAACAATGTTTATGGAATCATGACTATTATCCATGGCTATTTCGTTGTGGATATAGTCCAAATCAACATTATCTATGACACTCATTGTCAGTCAATATTAGCATCATTATTCTTATTGGCATCCTCTAAGTCTTTATCCAGCTCCTCTGTAATCCCCCAATACTTGCCAATCAGACTTGGTGAGTGGGTCGCAATGATAGCTTTCATTTGGTTGATTGTCATGATTCGTTTCATCTCAGGGATAAACTTCTTCTGCCATGAAATATGGAGAGAAATCTCAGGCTCATCTATCAACAACAACGTTCCTGCTGGAAATCTGAAAATCATATCATAATAGAGTACTAACAAATGCTGTTCTCCAGATGATAATTTGCTTAATGGTATTTCTTTATCATTCATTGTTGATACAACTTCAATACCACTCTCGTCATCAACAATCACCTTCTTTTTTAAGAATCTACTATTAATCAGTTCGCGAAATAGTTCTATCCTTTCCAGTTCTTCATCAAGAATTGAAAATTTCTCCCTCAAATCAGAAACAAATATTGAAATCGCTTTCAATACATACGGACTCTGTGATTCTGTCTTTAGGGGTTTCATCTCCAGATTCTTCAATTTCAACAAGCCCGCTTCTACCAGACGAATGCGTTTTGCTTCTTGTTCTTCCAACAAGGATGTCTGATTATGAAATTCTGCTTTAGAAAATTTAGGCGTTTCCAAATTCTCCACAAGCCTATAAGGATAAGTCTGGTCAAGTTCTGCGGCCCTTTGCCCGTATTGTTTCTTCACTCTTTCCAACCTCTCTTTCATCTCTATGGCTATTATATCAAGCGTATTCTGATATTCTACAATGCCCTTAGAGATTCCTCGTCCAGGTATCACAGAAGCTAATTGTGTTTGTAGTCTGTTGGTATGTATAAAATTAACATTCACATCATCAATCAGCCTATACAGGAACATCGGATATATTTCTTCTGAATCAAAACTTAATGAAGAGTTTTCTGAAGTTATCTGCCATATAAGCTCTTCCCCTGTCATCCATGCTCCTGTTTTCCTATCTATCCATACATCCTCATCATTTTTGTAGCGATCGGATATGTAGTTACGAGCATTTCGCAAGGCTGTTTTTACATTATTGGCTATAATACTGCATCTGGTTGCTTCAATCCAATCACCTGTTGAAAATTCATAGTCAAAAGCCTGCTCACTAGTACCATTAACCAACTTAATGATTAACTCCAGGTCATTATCAAAGACAATTGTTGTCTTTTTGAAAGGTATTTGCGTTAACAAACTCAACTGGTGATTAAACAGCATATCGAGTATTTTTAGAATAGATGTTTTTCCTATTCCGTTCTGTCCAAGCAAGATTGTTATATCTTCTTGTTGTTTAAACTCAATATGATGATTGTAACTACCAAATAGTTCTTCAATCGTTATTGACTTTATTGTCTTCATATGATTATGTTTTTATTGATTTTACTTCACTCGCCACTTCTTCCTCCGCGTCAGCGCAGGCCTGTCTTCTTTCTTTTCCAGCTATTATTCCTTGCTTCCGCCCTGTGGTTCCTTCCCCACCTCGCCACAAACACAAAACAAACCCCATATTATCTATAAGCACACCATCTATAAGCACACCCGTTCAGAGCAAGTTGTACTCCGATAATCATTCTCATACTTTTCAATATGCTTCTTCCCTATTTCTACCAACCCTTTTAATTCTTCCACAGCACCTATACCTGCTTTAAGCAAGGCAATATTACAATAGCCCATCTCCGCATTGAATTTGTCCTGTAAGAATTGTTCAATAGGACTTATCAACTTACCCTTTGTTCGTATCTCACTATTCAATTGAGTCAAGCGATCACTATAATAGCCTTTCACATCTCCAATCGTAACCACATCATTTACCTTAGAACCAAGAAGATACACTCCAACAGCAGCCTTAACGAAATCGTTCTTCACCAAGTCCTTCGCTTTTGAAACAATGTCTTCAGCAGACAATTCTTCCAGTTTCTTACATGATGGCAAATCTTTGATAGGTACCATTGTTCTTGCGATATCCTTTAGCTCACAAAGCATATCTACGATATCAAGCGTTGCAATTCTTATATCCAAATCATCTTTGGTTTGATATGCTTTTACCTTATTCACACAACGTTGCATGCCCAACATTGACGTTTCAAAGCAATCTTCGAAAACGTTGATTGTGTCATGACAATAATTTCTGAACAGGGCTCTTCGCTGGATATAGTCAACACCATTCCGGCTGTTATACTTTTCACACAATTTCGATATTTGTGTCTCAATATAACCGATTTCTTTTACGCCAACAAATATTTCGTTCATTTTAGCCATTTCCACGTCTATAACCCATAACCATCTAACCAATCTCCTTCAGCATCCCTGCCGGCACCCACGCTATCGCCACGCTGGCAATCCCTTCCAATTCAACAACTACACGTTTGCACCTCTTCACTCTTCTTATCACGCCTACCACACCTTCAAACGCGCCACCCATAATCTCCACACGCTTGCCCTCCTTACCTACGATGGTCTCATCATCCAGCCACATCACACTATCATCAGTCTGCGATGCCACGCGCATAAAGTTCTCCATCTGCTTGTCCGGCACTGCCAAGATCACATGCGGTCTCTCTGCGGTCTGATCTATGATATACCGCAACGGCTCCAGCACCTCGTTCCTTCTCTTCAGCTCGCTCAAGCGCTCCTGTGTCGACCGCACAAAAATCAAGTTATTGATAGCCGGCACCAGAACCCTCCGCAGTTCCGTATCCCCGTCATTCTGCGATTCCACCAACTTATACGTCATCGGAATGAAGCACTCTATTCCCAACCGGTCCAGTTCCGCCTTCACCTTCATCTCCCGCTGATACGTCACCCTCATCGGAAACCACGTCTTGGGGTCACCACACATACTTGTGTCGCGTCCCGATTCACTTCCCGTTTCTTTCGTCGTCATCATATCACTCTGGTCTTCATTCGCTTTATGACTTCAACATTTCATTATCGATGCAATGTCGGTGCCTCCCGACTTCTTGCCTTTCAAGGCACAAAGATAGTGAAATATTTCTATTTTTCTACAATCTTATGCATTTTTTAACATAATCTCTCATGCCATCCTTTTCCGCTCTCGTCAATCATCGCAAAAACCGTTATAAACAATTCGCCCCTGCAACTCCAACCAGAGTCACAGGAGCTGATTATGCACCATAAGTAGCCATTCAACATGAACCACCAGTATTCCACTTCTCTTCTTGCGTAATAGCCTCTATTTTTACAATATTCCCTCTTATTCAGCGTTATCTATT
>Ga0256404_1010917_pt1 | contig 12379 bp, 16 predicted proteins | sample RumenRJG_01DNA_FD_185990 | JGI IMG/M metagenome (GOLD analysis project Ga0256404, IMG submission 185990) | Bovine rumen microbial communities from Lethbridge, Alberta, Canada - RJG_01 | ecosystem: Host-associated > Mammals > Digestive system > Stomach > Rumen | place: Canada: Alberta | collected...
TCGGCGATAGGGCAGGATGCAAAGTAATCGCGAATGAGGTTGAGGCGGTGCGTCGTCTGCTCGACGATGGCAGCAGGCGCATGCTTTGCAGCGGCCTGCTTGCCAACCTCGGCGATGTCGCGATCCGCGGCGGCAACGATGGCATCACGCTCGTTGCTTTCCTCGGCGTCAGCTTCGACGTCATCGGATGCTTCTTCGGCTTCCGGCTCTTCGCACTCGGCGAGGATGGCCTCGGCCGCTTCGCGCATCATATCGTTGTCGCAGACAACCTCGCCGCTCTCGACGTCGATGTAGCACTTCGTGCTCTTCATGCGGCGAGCCTCGCTGTTGCTGATGGCCTCGCCGTTGAACGTCGAGACATCTTCGCTGCCCGTGCGGTGGTACGTGCAGGAGAGGCCGAGAGTGGAAGCGTTGACGTACAGGCGATCGTATTTGCCTTTCGTCCAGCGGTTGAAGCCTTTGCTTTCGAGCTTTGCGATGATTGCGTCCATCATGATGATTACCTCCATTCGGTTTGCTCCATCTCTTTATCTTGATTACATCATACTATACTTTAGCGCCAAAGTCAATACTTTAACGCTAAAGTTTTTAGATTTTTTTTGCTGGAAGGGCGGGATGCTCTTGAGCATTCAGCAGAAACGTCAGCGACGACGGCGACCGTGGATGTCCCAGGGTCGATGCCGACTATATGTGTCATCCTATGCGGATTCTATGCGTTTACGCTTTGACCGTGTTCTCCAAGGTCTTTTCCAGCACCTGGCGGCCGAGATAGGCGAGCGCGCGCAGCGCATACGGCAGGACGATGCCGTCGCGGATTTTGTTCCATCCCGTTTCTGCCTTCGCTTCCTCGATAAGACCGCCCGCTAGCTTATCGACCCATGCGTCGACGGCCGGCATGACGTTATCGACGAGGTTCTTTGTGAGTTCCTGCTTTGCTGTCTCGCTAATGCTCATGCTCGAGATGTCCGCTTCGATTGCGTCTCTAAATTCCGTCCACTTGCTCATGATAGATGTCCTTCCTTTCGCTGAATGTCAGATAGCAATAATAAAGGCCCATGCCGTGGCGCGTCGTGATGGTCGCGCGCGGCCGTTCCTCAAACCACACGACGATCTCCTCCCCGATGCGCCGATATACGTGCATGAGCTCATTTCCAGATGTGACTGCACTATGCCAGTCTCGTTCCCTCGTGAGGAATTGCTCGAAGCCGTAGACCTCGCAGAGAGGAATGAGCCCCTGATAGCCGTCTCGATCTCTTTTCTCTAGTGTGCGTTCCTGCTTTTTCTGTTTGCTGGTCAAAAGCATCGCTCCCTAGATTTTCCGATTTTCGTACACTCTGCTCTTTTCCGTGCCGAACACCGCACGTTTTCGCATTTTCCCCGTACAAAAATCGTACACTTTTCGTACACTTTTCAGGTAAGTGTATCAGTCCTGAAAGAGAGATTCGTCATACATATAATCGCCGTCCACAGCGTGATTGCCGAGCCACATGTGGTTGGTGTCCTGCCATACAAATCCGCCGAGGTCATCCGAATCACCCCACTGCGCATTCCATACCGCACATCCAAGCCCCTGCCAGCCGATGCGGTTTTCGAGCCACGAATAGCTCGCGTAGATTCCTGTGTTGAGCCCGATGTTTTCGAGCCATGCCGCACACATGGCCGTGACGTTCGATGGATTGAAGTCGAATCCGTGATTCTGTTTCCATTTGTCGTCGTCTTCCATATCGTAAAACACCGGCAGTTCTAGCAGCACGCCCGCGCGGTCGATGATGTCCGCGCACTGGCGTGCCTGGCGGGCGGCGTCATCCGGCGTGAGGCCGTAGTCGTAGTGATACGCGCCTACGAGCAGGCCGCGCGCGTGCGCCTTGTCAACGCTGTCCTTGAAGCAGCTGTCTTCATGGCCGTTTCCCCAGCTGGAACGAACATAGACAAATCTGCATCCGGCCTTGACGGCTTCGTCGAAGATTTCCTCCGGCACGAGTCCCGTCTCGCCGCTTGCATTGTTCTCTGAAATGTCAAACCCTCGAATCATTTCCGTTCTCCTTTCTCGCTTGAAAGCTGCTCGAGCGTCTTTCTCAATTTCTCCGGCACCGGCACACCCGCCTTCGCCGAATTTTCGATAATGGAAAGACCCTCATTGCCAATGAAGAACCATACCACAACGGACTGTACCGCTGGCACGCCCGTCGCCTTTTCTAGTTCATGCGCCAGGACGATGAGCAGGATGATCACGATTTTCTTGCAGATTCCTCGAAAGCCTTTGTGCGAGTCTAATTTCAAGTTCGGATTGATGTATGCTGCCAGCAGTCCCGTCGCATAGTCGATGACCATGAGTGTCAAGAGTGCTTCCAATGCATCATTCCACCCGATGAAGTATGTCAGCACGGCCCCGATGGCCGACGTGATGCTCCCGATCTGCACTTCCGTCCCCGTCGGAATCCACCCCCTTATCATGTTGAAAAAATTCATGCTGCTCTCCTCCCGTATGCCTACCCGCCCTCCCGCACGTCATGCGTCAGTAGTTCTCTTTGACCCACTCGGCGACGTCGGCGCGGTACGTCTCCGGCACATCGTCGATGGCCTTGCGACCATTCGCGACGAGGCGACCGTAGATGCGAACCATAACGTCGTAGAAGTTGTTGCTGTCCTTGTACTTCTTGTAAGCCATGATGTTTATCCTCCCTTACTTCGATGCGGCTGCGGCTTCGAGCGTCGCGACCTTTTCCGCGAGTTCCGTGACGATGTTCATGACGTCTGCTGTCGTCGCAGCCGCCTCCACTGCGGCGATGCTCGCGTCAAACACACCGTTGTTCAAGGCTTTTGCCTGCTTCTTTGCACGCTGACGCGGCAAATTGTCTGCGTTCGAGTAATACATAATGCTTCCTCCTTTACGAAATCACTCGTTGAAGATGCAAGTGAGCGATTCGAGGTAGTTCGAGCGGGCGGCCCACTTGTACGAAATGGAGATTTCTTCGTCTGCCGGTGCGGTAATCGTGATGACGTCGGTCTTGTCCTTGTACTTCCACGTCGCCTTGTCCGGCTTGACCGTGATGCTTTCCTGCTTCGCATGATGCGGGAGTTTGAATGCCTGCTCGCTACCTATGCCAGTCCCGAGCACAACGTCTTTCTCGCTGCCCGTGTTCTGCTTCAGGTCAACGCGAATCGCGCCGACTGTGCCGGTCGGGTCATTCGTGCCAGCGATGTAATCAAACTGGTCATCAACGAGCGTCGTGTCGTTTTTGTCTGGGTAAACCGTGTCGTGCGTCATCGGCGTCCACGTTTCAGCCGACCAACCTGCGATGTAGTCAGCCGTGACGGCAACGCCAGAATCCGCCGTGAACGTCACCTGACCGTCAGCTGGAGAGAACGAGTAGCTGGAATCATCCTGCTTCTCTCCGTCGAAATAGAGCACAAAGCCATGCGATGCGAGGCCGTCCGTGTTCGCGAGCTTGACCGTCTGCGACTTTCCCGTACCTGTGCCGAGCACTTCTCCAGAGACATACGTCGGCGGCTTGCGGAGCGAGACGTAGGCCGTGATTTCGGTATCATCGACCACAGGATGCTTCACCATGAGGTGAGCGCGGGTGATCGGATTGCTGAAATTGTACGTCTTGCTGATGCAAGTACCCGTACCTTCGGAGAACGTCGCAACGCCGTCCGTGCGATGGTTGACGCTGACAGAGTTGATTTTAGCGACGCTCGTCCCGATGTTCGGCGCGGTGAGCACTGCACGAAATTTGATTGCCGTCGCTTTCGTTGCAGGGCTTGTGATGTAGGTCGAGTAATCTGCATATTCGCCCCAGCTCGAACCATCATTGATAGATGCGAGCACTTGAACCGTGCCGCCGCTTTCTTCCGTCTTCGATACGTCAATAGCGAGGATTTCGCACGGCTTGCCGGAATCCGTGAGGTTGATGGCGTCGCTATCAACACTTTTCGTCGTGACCGTTGCGCCAGTCTCACCGGCGAACGTGATGCTCGTGAGGCTCGGTGCCTCCGTCGCGTCTGCGTCCATTTCCATTCCGACAGCGATGTTGACCATCTTGCCCGCAAAGGCCGCGAGCGCGGTGCTTGTGAGCGCCGTCACATCTGCCGTCGTGTTGCCCTCGCTGACTACGCTTTCTGCCGTAAGGCTCTGCGTCGCAACGTCCTTCCATGTCGAGCTTGACGTGTCGTATTTCTGCCAGTTGCCGTCGTCGGCCCTGAAAACGTAGGTGAGCTTCGTGTTCGTCGGCTCGCTCGCGACGATTGCGATGCTTGAAACCGTGCTGAAATTCGAGAGGTCTTTTGCGTTCGCGGTCGTCGTCTGAATGAGTGCTGTTCTACTCATTTCTTTTTGTCCTCCTTCTTGCTCTTTGAAAGCACGAGCCGCTTGAGCGCGGAACGTGTTGATTTGCTTGACTTGCAATGCCTACAGTAGCCGAGGAACGACGCGACGACTTGCTGCGCGTCCTTCATACTCGCCTCTCCGTATCGGTATCGCCAAGATAGGTCTTTGAAACGAATTTTCGCCGCCTTGATGTTGCGCTTGCGCGGGAGAACCTTGTCGATGAACGTTCGGTATCCCGCGAAGTCAACGCCGTGCGAGGCGGGGAATATCTGCGTTTTGGGGTTGAGCTTTAGTTTGAGCTGCGTCTCGATGAACCATGTCACATCTGCGAGCGCCTGCCGCAGATCGTCCTTGTCGTCCGAGACGATGATGAAATCGTCCATGTATCGCAGGTAGAACCTCTCGCGCATACATTCCTTCACGAAATGGTCGAGCGGTGTGAGGTACACATTCGCGAATAGCTGCGACGTGAGCGAGCCTATAGGAAGCCCGCGCCCGGTGTCCTCGTTGAAACTCTCGATGATGAGGTCAAGAACTTCGAGCAACCTCTTGTCTGCGATGGTGCGCCTGATTTGCTCTTTGAGAACGTCATGCGACACGGAATTGTAGTATTTCGATAGATCGGCTTGAAGAACATATACGCGCTCGCCTCGCGCCGCCGCCTTTCGTAGAAAGTGCTGCAAGCGTTCGCAGGCTGCGTGCGTTCCTTTGCCTATTCTGCAAGCGTAGGAATCGAAAATATACTTGCGCTCGAACAAGGGCTGAACGACGCGGTAGATCGCGTGATGCACGAGCCGGTCGCGAAAGGTCGGTGCGTGAATGAGCCGCCGCTTTACCTCCGTCCTGCACTCGAACTCGTAATATTTCGCCGGGTGCCATTCGCCGACATTGAGCTCGAAAATGAGCTGGTGGATAATGAGCTCCACCCTCTTTGCCGTTGACATGACCTCCGAGCGGTAGCGTCTGCCTTTCCTCGCGTCGAGGTACGCGCCGTAGATGTTCTCGAATGTGACGATTTCCTCCCACAAATCGTTGTATCGTTTCAAAGGCTTTTCCTCCTTCGTCCCGTGCCGCGTTATGTGGAGGCGCGGGATTTTGCTCTTGTTTCTCCATCCGTGGAGCGGACGAAACTCCCAAATAAACGGTGCTGGACAGGACGCCGCCTTTCTCGCGTCCTGACTTCTGACCGACGGGCGGCTCTTTTGAACCGCCTGCCTTTTCTTTATTTGCCACGCGGAAACCGATGTTGCTGTTCGAGTTGGACGCCCCGTTGTTCGCGTTGAAAGCAAACGCGCCCGCGTTCGAGCCGTTGTCCCAGTTCCCCGACTATAAAAGTTTCGCCCGATGGCGGGCGGCTTACTTCCTGCTGCTGCGTTGCGCCGCCCGTGCTCTGTAAAATCTCACGAGCCCGCCGAGTATGCGTCCTGCTTCGTCAACGTGCCCTGTCCAAACTCCGAGCGTGTGCGTCGAGATATAGCCGTAGTTCCGGCTTTCTCTTATCAGCGTCCGCAGGTAGTCTAGGCCGATGTCGATTTTCTGCAAGGTGTCTTTCTTGTACGTCTTGTGCTCGAAACGAATGATCTCCAACATCGTGTTTTCGACTGCCGTCTCGATTTGTGCGCACAGCAAATACCGCTCTTTTCTGGGGAACTGCAACAGCGCGTTGTGGGAGTACATCTGGACTTCCTCCCACTTCGTTCGCAGCATGAGCGGATTCCTTGCGTTGTCTAAATCTCTGTCCTTCATTCCCAGCCAACCTCCCAAAATCGCGCCCCCGCTGTCGCGGGGAGCGCCAGTTTTTCAGTCATCAGTTTCCAGCGTCACACTTTTGCCACGCGGAAACCGAGGCCGCTGCCCGAGTCGGACGCCCCGACGCTCGCGCGGAAAGCAAACGCGCCCGCGCGCGAGCCGCCGCCCCAGCCCCCCGACTGGTAAAGGACGCAATTCGCCGCGACCCAAGAATAATCGGAGTATGTGCCGTTGCTTTCCGTGCCGTCGCAGACGGAGGGAACGAATACGTCGCCGAGGTCGAAGCCGTCGCCGCTTGTGCGAGAAGTCTCCTTAATCCAACCGCCCGGCAGGACGACGCCCGTGTTCTTGTACGTACCGTTGCCCTGATTGTCGAAAATCTGAATGATGGAGCTCGCGTTCGTCTGGATGCCGTCTGTGTGTTCCCAGACATTACCCCAAAATTCGTGGATGCCGCGCCACTTCGCCGCCGTCGCGCCGGTCGCCTGCGCCGCGCCCGACGAAACGTTGCCGCTTGCGATGGCGGTCTGGACGTTTGGTGTGCCGAGCTCAATCATCATGAGCATGGCGATGGCTGCGCGTTCGTAGACGGTCTGCAAGTGCCAGCCGTACTGCTCCGAACCTGCCGCGCCCGTGTTGCGGGCCGCGCACGCCGAGATCGCCGCCGGATTCGTGATGTTGACCCACGGGCTTTTCCCCGACAGGCTGCAAGCCTTCGAGCCGCTCGCGCTCGCCTCATACGCGCCGATATAGAACTGGCCGATTTCCTTACCCTTCGACATGAACGCCGGGTGGACGTGGAAGCCGTCGCGCTTGATGTCGGACACGACGCGGCAGAACTGTCCTGCGTGTTTCGACGTGCTCGGTGCCTCGAACGTCTTGACGTAGAATTTCGGAATCTTTACCATCTGCTGCCCGTCGATGGTGACGGTCTCGATGCCCGCCCAAGGATAGGTCTTGTCAAAGTCGATACTCATTACAGGTCGTCTCCTTCCTCATCAACGCGAGCCCAAGTGCCGGAACCGCCGCCCGTCTTGACGAGCGCGATGCCAACAGGCGTGTCGCCGAGTACGAGCTTGCCGTTTTCGAGAACCGCGCCCGAGATCGTGAACGCGCTCGTATCCGTGTAGTCAAGCTCCGTCGAAACGTCCTGCTTCGTGTTCGTGCCGCTCCAAGACGTGTCCGCCGTCCATTCGTCCACGCGCCGATTGCCGCCGCCGTAGGCTCTGCCGTTGTAGATCGCGACGGAGGAACGGTAAAGTTTCGCTCTGCCGTCCGTGTACTGATTCTTGACCGGGCTGAAAAGTTTCACCCTGTTGATTTTCCCGCTGACTGCAATCGACTTGACCTGAACTTCCTCTAGGTGCTCGCCGCCGTCCGTCAACTGGTAATGAGCGCCGATAAGAAGTCCGCTCGCGTCCTCCACGTCTACGCTGTCGTCGCCGCTGACGACGGACGTAACCGTCGTGACGTTCTGATCTGTCTCAGGTGCGCCGTCGTCGAACGTCTCAACGAGCATACCGTCGTAACCGTCGGGGTCGATTTTTGCCATTTCAAACGCGAGATATGCGTTGGCAACAAGTCGCTCCAAATGGTTGATACGGTTGTTCTCGCTGTTGCTGTCGAGGCTGTCGATTTTCTTGATGATTTCCTCGTACTGACTTGTGCCGGATTGGCTCGCCTCGACTGCCGCCTGCAATTTGTCGTGGACGGTCTTGAGATACTTCGTGCGATTGGCAAGCTGCGTCGCCGGCAGGTTGAGCACGCCGTTCCTGCCGCCGAGCAGGTAGTCGCCCTGCTCAATCTGGTAAATTTCTTCCTCCCAGTCTGAAGTTTCTGGGACATGGTTGATGGTGTGCCGCGTGCCGCTGTCGCCGTCCGAGCTCGCGCCAATGCCGACATAGTCGTTCGTATTGACTGCCATCTTGCTTCCTCCTTCGTCTTGTTAGAAATGAATAATCCAGTACCCGCGAATCTGAATATCGTCCGCCTTTTCGATGACGCCTTTCCTTACGCGGTGGCTGAACATAGCCCCGTCAGCGCAGAATAACCCGAACTCATGAATCTTCAGGCCGTTGCCCTGCGTGTTGTCAATCGTGAAGTCGAAACGTGCGTCCCTGCCGTCTACGCTCGCCTTGTCGATTGGGAAAAGTGCCTGATTCGTGAGCTCCGTGTCGTCGTCTGCCTCCGTCGTCGCCCCCTCGCCTACGCCAATCTGAGTGATGTAGGCGGTGCTTTTCCCTGCCGCGAGCTCTGCGAGCCGGACGCGCCCGCGCTCCACGACGAGGTTATGATCGGAGATCGTCTTGATGGGCTTTCCGTCGCGGTAGATCGTGATGGAAAACTCGCCCTTACAAGGTCTCGTAATGTCTTCTAGCACCAATCGTTTCACCCCCTTTCGCGGTCGTCTTGCCGTCCGCTTTCAATCTGCCGTCGAGCGTCGGCACGCCTCCGAGCCCGCCGTCCGCCTTGCGCGTGCCGTTCGCCGTAAGTACGCGAATAATCGTGAGCACGCCGCCGGTGTCGAATGGCAGAAGGTTGCCCGCGCTCGCACTCGCGCCTCCGTCGGCTTTGACAAGGCCACTCGCGGTGAACGGTGCGCCTGCCTTGCTCGCGTCGTCATCGAACGTGTTGAGCTCTGCCGTCGCGCTTTCCTCGCCGTCGTCAACGGTCGTTTCATCGAATAGTTCAGGCATCGTCCATGCGAGCGGGGTGTGCTTTTTCGGCTTGACGAGAGAGAATTTCCCTTCGAGATCGTCAACATATAGCTCGTACCTCGCGTGATTCCCGCCGCCGTCGGCCTTAAAGCTGCCGTCCGCAAGTATGCTGCCGTTCGTGAGGTTGATGTCGCCTCCGTCGGCTTTCAGCTTGCCGTCGGCTTTGTGCGCCCGCTCGATGGTGAGCCGTCCGCTGTTGTCGATTGGGAGCGTCGTCTTACCCGCTCGCGCCTCGCCGTTTGCCTTGATACCCTCGCCCGCCGTGAGAACGGCTGCGACGTCGTCCTCTAGCTCCGTCGTCCCGTCTGGACGTTTCATCGTGATGATGATCGCCGAGAAGGTGTCCATGAAGCTGTTGTACTGTAGAATCCAAGGCCGCTCGCCGTTTGCTTTGAGATCGCCGCAGGCGGTATATGCTCCGTCTGCCGTCGCTCTGCCGTCTGGAATAAACTGCCAGTCGATTCCTTCCTGCAGCTTCAACGCGCCCGGCTTGATGATGTCTCCTACCCTGTGTTCGCCGTCGGCTTTCCATGTGCCGTCCGCGCTGAACATTCCACCGGCCTTATATGTGCCGTCTGCTTTCGGATAGGTCAGAACGTTTCCGTATGGGACGACGTCTCGCATACCTGCTGAAACAAATGCGTTGAGATCGTCGCCTCGAATGTCTAGCCCGTCGAGCGCGTCGTCCTTCAAGTCGAAAAGCGTGTAAATGATGTCGTAGCCGAGGTGTGCGGGCTTTGCGTCCTCTAGCGCCTCCTTCATTTCGTCTTTCCAAAGGAGATCGCCGAACGGGATTTCGACGTTGAAATGATACGTTTTCGGAACTTCGTGAACCTTCGCCCCGCCGCTCGCGGTGAAAAGGTTGACGATGCTCTGAATCTGTTTCGGTGTCATGACGGCAGGCCGCTGGAGCTTTGCCTTGATTTGCGCCTTGCGTAGCTCTAGGCTCGCTCCGTCTGCCGGTGTGAGCCCTAATTCTTCCTCCCACAGCTTGACGCCGTCCTCCGTCGCCGTATCGACAAAATACTGCTTCAAGACGTGCAAGGCTGCCTCTCGTATGGCCTCGATTTCCTCTGCGTCGCCTTTGATGATGCCATTCATGATCGCGCTGTCGCGGTAGTACCACGGGAGGAATGACATCATTTCTTCGTATCGTGTCAGATTAGCCGACATGGAGCGTCACCGTCCCTTCGAGCGCGACTTCGTCGTCCTTGAGCTCGACATTCGCCTCTTTGCCGTTGATGGTGATTTGGTTGTAATCGACGACGCCTGCTTCGTCCAGAAGCGTCGAGCAGATGCGCGAGTAGCGAATCGTCCCGACCTTGAACGCAAGACGTTTGAGGTACGCCGCGAGGTCTTTCTCGAACGCTTCCTGAACGCTCGCGAGTGCCGTTCCTTCTTCGAGTACGACCGTCGCCTCTACGTTGATTGGAACCGTCGTAGCCGGTACGACCGTAACCGTCGCGCCGATTGGGGCTTGCCGGTCGCCGCTGCCTGCGTCTACTGAAAGAAACTTTTGGACGGCCGCGACGAGCTCTGCGTTCGCGGGCTCTTTGTTTTCGTCAATGATGATGACTTTGACCGTCCCCTCGCCCGCCCACAGCGACATGACGTGCGCCTCTCCTACACCGTCTACGGAGGTCGCCCATTGCTCATAGTCGGCCTTGTTGCCAGACGTGCCGGGATTGCGAACCTTTTCAAGATAGCGAGAACGTAACGATTCAAGGCTTTCATCGTCTGTCCCTCCTGTTGTCGCTTGCGCGTTGGTGATGCTCGTGATGCTGTTGCGGCTCTGCGCAAGAACGACGATACTACCTGCCGCGACGTTTCCTGCCGTGCCTCCTTCGACGGCCTCGATAGGTACGTCGATGCTGCCGCTCGCTGGAATCGTCGCTGCCTCCGTCGTGACGAAATAGATACTCTCGATGCCGAGGTCGGCATCCGCCTCTGTCGCGAGCTTGATTCCTGCCGGAACAATCGCGCCCGGCTTGCCTGTGACCGTGACGGTGCCGGTCGCTTTCGTCGCGCTCTTTTGGTAAACGCCGTGCTCTGCCGCTCGCATGATGAGGTGTTCAAGATCGGTCGTCTGCGCGAACCCTAGCTCCAAAATTTTTTGCAAGGCCATTCGGACGAATACGAGCTCGATAGCGACTGGCGCGTGCGCGTCCCATACGTAAGAACCCTCGCTCTTGTCTACGCCATCGCTGACGTGAGACAAAAGGCGCGAGCGTATGACTTCCTCCGTCGTGTCCTCTGTGTTGAGGTAATTCGGCTCTGTGTTGCTCACTCTATCTCACCACCGTTCTTGTAATCGTCATGGCCTCGCCGAGCGTGTTCGTGACGCGGCAGGAGAACATAACGCCGTCTGTTATCCATGTGAAAGAAAATTCGTCTACGCTCGCCGTGCGCGGGTCGCACATCAAACATTCTTTCACCATGCGCCGTATCTCCGATTCGATGACGGCATGCGGGCGGCTCTGCCCAAGGAGCGTGTCAAGTTCCTCGCCGTAGTCGCTCGAATAGACAAGATACTCGAAACGCTCCGTGCAAAGTGCTTTGACGCACCACTCGCCCCAAGCGTCCGAACCGTCCGTCTGCTTCATCTTGCCCGTCGGGGACAAAATAAATTCGTGCTTTTCAAAGTCGAATTGAACCGTCGTGCCGTAGGTCGTCGTGTCGCCGTTTGCTCCGGGGTCGTAATCTGCCGCCTCTACGCCCGTCGTGGGGAATAAATCTGGCATGGCTTACGCACCCCCCGGCCCCGGAACGACGACGCACTCAACGACAAAATTCTGCCCGTTGTCGACCGGTGCGACGAGAACCCTGTCGCCGACGTGTAGTGGGAGCTGCGTTGCCGGGGTGATAACGGGGTGGCTGTGTGGCGCGTACTCTGCGAGGCCGCTGCCGCCGCTGACCGTTTCCGTGTTCGTGACGTATGGCTCGCCGTCGGTGAGAATCCTGTTTACCATGTAGCCGTGAATCACGGGCCCGAAATTGTCGAGTTTCAAGCCCATGCCTGCTACAATCGTTCCTAGTTCGTGTTGACTCCACTGCTTTGAGATCGCGCCCGAGGCTCGCGCCTGCATACGTTCGTCGAGGGCGGCAACCGCTTCTTTGAATGGATTATCTTTCACGGAAATACCTCCTTCGTATGTACTCCTTCGACGCGAGCTCCATCTGCATCTTGCCGGGGCTGCCGAGCTCGCGCCGAACGCTGATAACGTAAAGCCCGTCCGGCCACCCTTCGACGATGACTTTGTCGCCCTTGCGAATCGTGTTGATGTCAACCGCTTCGACGCGAACGGTCTCCTGAATCCCGCCTAGCATTTGGTTCGCCTTTTCGCTCGCCGTGCCTGCGTCGATGGCCTTTTCGTCTTGCAAGATGTCCTGTATCGTGCCGTACTTATCCGTGTCGGCAGATGTCTCCGAGACTACCGGGCTTAGTTCGTCCTTGCTCTGCTTGCCGAGTACCTTGACCTTCGTACACGCGCCGTCGAGCGTCTGCTTTTGCGACACGCTCCGTAGGTTTGACTGGAACTCGAAAACCCAAGGATCGTCGTTCGTCCCTATCTCGAAAACCTCT
>Ga0256404_1010918_pt1 | contig 12375 bp, 10 predicted proteins | sample RumenRJG_01DNA_FD_185990 | JGI IMG/M metagenome (GOLD analysis project Ga0256404, IMG submission 185990) | Bovine rumen microbial communities from Lethbridge, Alberta, Canada - RJG_01 | ecosystem: Host-associated > Mammals > Digestive system > Stomach > Rumen | place: Canada: Alberta | collected...
ATAGACCTGCGTATACATCTTAGGTTCTATATAATATCCGCCGTTTGCGATCGTGGCATAGGCCGCATTCAGCTCAATGTTCTTAACACCATATGTAATACCGCCAAGCGCAAGAGTCTGGTTGACATCCGTATAGGTACTGCCGTTAATATCAACTCCGTCGACCAGTGTTGAAATGCCGAACTGCTGCGCGAAATCATAGCCGACTCTGGGCCCCAGTTTGGTGAGGACCTTAACAGTGACGATATTCATAGACTGCACAATACCTTCTCTGAGAGTTGACAGCCCTTTATATCCTTTATACCAGTTTCTCACCGGTACACCGCTGTCATACTCGAAGGGCTCATCTTCCTCGGAAGAGGCAAGTGTGAACTCACCTGTTTCCAGAGCAGGAGCATAAGTTGTAATGACCTTGAAAGTGGATCCCGGCTGACGAAGCGTATCGGTCGCCCTGTTGAGCGTTCTGTTCGCTTCCTTATCGCCGCGTCCTCCAACCATTGCCAGCACATGACCGGTATACTGATCTTCAATGGTCAGAGAGATCTCAGGCTGAGGAGCCAGGTTGATGCTCTCCGTATACTTCTGGGTATCCGGATTGGACATAACCGAATACCGGTAGTCCTCAATATCACTGTAGGCGTCTTCTTTCGAACTGTACATCAGGTCGGCGTCCCATTCCTGCTCCACCAGCCAGTTCGCAAGGCTGTTGCTGTCATAGTTGGATGTGGTGCCGTCCTCGTTGATCACTGAGAGTCTGTAACTGAGCATATACTTGACATTTTCCGGGAAATTGCCTGAATCCTCACTGCATTCCTCATCACAGATGCTCTGGATCTCGGGATCGAGGGTCGAATAGATCTTGAGACCGCCGCTGTAAAGCAGTGAATAGGCCTCTTCCTCCGTCTTGCCCGCATCTTCCTGAAGATCCTTAAGGATCTGGTTCTGGAGCGCGTCGACGAAATAGGAGTTGATCCTGTTGTCCTCCACCTGCTTTTCAATATTCACTTCCTGAATACGGGAATACACATCATCCGCCATCGCCGATTCGTACTCTTCCTGGCTCAGATATCCCTGATTGAGCATGTACTGAAGAACGACTTCTCTTCTCTGCGCGTTCTGTTCGGGATAAATGACAGGGTCAAACTGCGTAGGGTTCTGGGGGATACTCGCGAGTACCGCGCATTCTGACACCGACAACTCGTTGCATGACTTGTCAAAATAGCGCTGAGACGCGGCTTCCACGCCGAGAGTGCCGTGACCGAGGTTGATCGTATTGAGATAATTGAGCAGGATCGTGTCCTTGCTCATGCTCTTCTCCAGTTCGATCGCAAGATACTGTTCCTGCAGTTTTCTCTTGATCCTCTCGACACTTGTCTCGTTTGTCCATTCCGTAAAGACATTATTCTTGATCAGCTGCTGGGTGATCGTACTGGCGCCTTCGGAAAAATTGCCCGAGGTCACTCCGATCACAGCAGCACGCAGAATACCTGGGGCGTCGATGCCCTTGTGCTCATAAAAGCGCTCATCCTCGATCGCCACAAACGCGTGAGCCAGCGAGTCTGTGATCATGTCTCCTGACACCGGAATTCGGTTGGAATCCGCGGAAACGAGCTTTGCGACCTCGTTATTCTGTGAATCATACACAAAGGATGAGAATCCCTTAGGGCTTACATCAATGACTGTCTGATTAGGCGCGCTGTCGATCACGCCGCGGAAAACGCCGGCTGCTAGGCTTGCTCCGGTAACACAGAGCCCGATCACGCCTACCAGCAAAAGCTGGGAAACACCAAGGATGATCTTCTTCATCCTCTTTCTGCTCTTTGATGCAAGATAGTCCTGCCTGCTGCGAATTCCTCTCCGTCCAAAATTCATATATATGAACCTATTCCTTTCCAAGATGCAAATTCATCTCTGTATTATAGCAAAAGAATTCTCCATAATAAAGGACTTCACAAAAATGTCACTTTATTTTGATTTTCTTTATGACCAAAAGCGTTATAATAAAAGTCCTGGAAATCACATGATCAGTGGTAACCTGCCGATATTAAATTATGAAGAAAACAATACCAGAATCACAAAAAACAAATAAAACATCCAATTCATTCAGGAAACGGTTCGCCCGCAGATGGTATGCAATATCATTTGTACTGATCCTGCTTTGGAGTATCTTTACGCTGCTCGACGCCTTTATCATCCCAAGAGATATCATAGCGGCGGAGGAATTCTTCGCGGAATCATCCTCTGAGGAAATGTCCGGCGGGGAAGTCGTGGATCCTTCGGATCATCTTACAGAGACTGATGAAGAGGAAGAAGAACGCATGAGGTTGTTGACCAATCCGGTCATCACAGATACTTCCTATAATAACGGCGAAGTTTCTATTGAGATCCGTTACATGAGAACGCTTTACACCGACGTGTATGTCGCGGATATCACCCTGCGGGATCCCTCTTACCTTGGAACCGCGCTTGCAGAAGGCGCTTTCGGCCGCAATCTGACAGACAGGACTTCAACGATCGCGGAGCAGAACGATGCCATCCTCGCGATCAACGGAGACTACTATGGATTCAGGGACACCGGTTATGTCCTGCGCAACGGCTATCTCTACCGCTCAGTGCCGGCTAAGGATCCGCAGCAGGAGGATCTCGTCTTTTATGAAGACGGTTCTGTAGGCATCGTGAGGGAAACAGACGTGACTGCTGAGGAACTCTGGGAAAAAGGCGCCGAGGACATCTTCTCTTTCGGTCCCGGCCTTGTGATCGACGGCGAGATCTGTGTAGAGAAAGGGGAAGAAGTCAAAAGAGCCCAGGTCACCAATCCCAGGACTGCCTTCGGTGTGATCTCCCCTCTCCATTTTCTGTTTGTTGTCTCTGACGGACGAACCGATGAGAGTGTCGGTCTCTCTCTTCTTGAACTCGCAGGTCTGATGAAAGACCTCGGCTGTGAAACAGCATATAATCTTGACGGCGGAGGCTCCTCGACCATGTGGTTCAACGGCAGGGTTCTCAATAAACCGACTACATTCGGCGACACGATTGCGGAAAGGAAAATCAGTGATATTGTCTATATTAGTAAGTGATAAAAACATTGAAGAACTGCGCAGAGTTTTCCTGATCTCGTCATCCTGCTCCGGATTCTGTCTGGTCTTTTTTCTTATTTATGATCTTTTCTCACATGGCGTGCGCTCCCCCTATATGACTTTTCTGTTCGCCTGGCCTTTGGTCCTTTGTGTCATTCCCTGTGGACTTATCCTGATGATCCGGGCTCTGCCGGGCCCCAGTCTCATCTCCTCCCTGCTTTGGAACACCGGAGCGGCGGCGGTTACTGTAAGCAGCCTTCTTCGCGGAATCTTTGAGATCGCGGGCAATTCCTCCGTTTATCAGCAGGTCTTGATGAATGCGGGATGTTTTCTTCTCCTGGCAGGCTTCATAATGTATGCTGCAGGCATTCTGATCCGCAAGTATATTTAGTTTTTTGTTACTAGCGTGATATATTTCGGTATAAAATAGAATATTTTTTTAATTTTTTCTTAACATTTCTGTAATTATATGTTATCCTTATTCTGCCACAAGTATAAAGTATCAGAAAATCCGTCCCGCCATCCGGTGCGGGCAGACAGGGGTAACTATGAACAGACATATAATCTCAGAGAGCAGGCATATCATTCTTAAAGCCGCACGTTCTCTCTTCACACTCCTTTTGGCAGCTCTCATGGCTTTCAGCGCTGCTGCTCCGTCCATTCCGGCCCGCGCGGCCAGCGGTAATATGCAGATCACCCCGATCGATTTCGGAGATTCAGGCAACTGGGGCGACTCAACGATGATCTCCAGCGGCGGAAAGAATCTTCTGATGGACACCTATATCAAAGATAATTACGACACTTTGATGAACTATCTCGATGACCATCATTTCTATACCTTCGACATCTATCTCTCCCACTATCATTACGACCACATGGACCAGATCCCGTCGATCCTTTACGACAGCAGGTTCAATGTGAGCAAGGTATATCTGCCTGACCCTGCCTATCTTAAAAAAGGAGCTCAATCCAGCAGTTACTGCAAGAGCTTTCTCGACGGATATAACAATATTGTAACCGCAGCCAATGATACGGGAACTCAGATCGTTTATCTCAAGAAAGGGTCTTCTTTTACCGTTGGCAATGCCAACATTAATATTCTTTGGGGATGCAGTTACAGCAGCGGTACTTACGATGCCAGTTACATTAACAACAATTCCCTCGTGGCCAAGGTCACTTCCGGCACGGTATCCTATCTCAACTGCGGAGATATCGAGACGCAGACCGAGAGCCAGATCGTCAGCAGCGGGATCAATATCTCAGCTGACATCTTCAAACTCAACCATCACGGCGGAAACACCAGTAATTCTGCAGCTTTTCTCAAAAAAGTGAATCCTTCCTTTGCTTACTATAACTGGGTGGGTGACAGCCCCTCCTCTTTCGGCGGCAGCTGGGTTCAGACCGCGATAAATAATCTCAAAAACACCTGCAATATATACAGCACCAGATACAACGGAATGCTCACCTTCTCCGTCAAGGCCGGTCATATCAGTGTTGCCGGCGAGAGAAATATGAATTCCGTGAACATCCAGATCAAAGACAGTTCGGGACAGGTCATCAATACCGTAAACTATCAGTTTAACAACGCTTTGGACTACGTCATCACAGCGAGCATGAAGAGCACCGCGGCAACTGTTTCTTCTGACGATTCCGCCACAACTCTGCCGGAAAGGTATGCATATGTTGCCAAGTTCATCGAGACCTCCGGCGGAGTCAAATACCGCAATAAGGATGGCTCTTACAGCGCGGGTCAGTTCCAGAAGATCGATGGCGAGACATACTATTTTGATGAGAACGGATACCGTGTAACCGGTTTCAGAACAATTGACGGCAAGACTTACTACTTCGATCCCGACGGCATCATGCTGCTTCGCTGGAAGAGAATTAACGGCAAAAAATACCTGTTTGATCCGGTAGACGGTCATATGCACACCGGATGGGAGTGGGTATCCGAGAAAAATGCATGGTATTATCTGAGCCCTCAGACAGGATACCTCCTTGAGGGATGGCTGGATTATAAAGGCAAAAAGTACTATCTCGCTCCCGTCGACTTCTACGCTGTCACAGGCTGGCAGAAGCTTGACGGCAAGTGGTATTTCTTCGACAAGACGAATGCGGATATGAAGACCGGCTGGCTCACAGACAATGGAAAGACCTACTATCTGGGTACGGACGGCGTTATGGTGACCGGCACACACAACATCGATGGAAGAACTTATACCTTCAGTGCGAGCGGCGCCCTCTCAGGACAGGCCCCCGCCGGCAGTACCGGTACTTCCTCAACAGGGACTTCTTCCGCTGCTTCCTCAGCAGGAACTTCTTCCGGCAGTTCTGTTGTCTCCAATGAGACAAAATGGGTAAAAGTCGACGGCTGCTGGAAATATCTCCTGAACGGGAAATATCTCACCGACTGCTTCTATAAGATCAGCGGATACACCTATTGCTTCGACGAGAACGGTAATATGCTCCTCGGTTTCAACGATGTCAAAGGAAAAACATACTATTTTGACGGCAGCGGAAAAATGCTCCTCGGCTGGCAGAAACTTGACGGCAAGTGGTATTTCTTTGACAAGACAAATGGGGCTATGAAGACCGAATGGCTCACCGACGGCAGCAGGACCTACTATCTGGGCACGGACGGTGTCATGGTGATCGGCACACAGACTATTGACGGTAAGACTTATACATTCGGCGCCGGCGGAAGCCTTATCGGAGAGGCTCGGACCGGCAGTTCCGGCACTTCCTCTTCCGGTTCTTCTGTTGTCTCCAATGAGACAAAATGGGTAAAAATCGACGGTTACTGGAAATATCTCCTGAGCGGGAAATATCTCACCGACTGCTTCTATAAGATCGGCGGATACACCTATTGCTTCGACGAGAACGGCAATATGCTCCTCGGTTTCAATGAAGTCGATGGAAAGACCTACTATTTTGACGGCAGCGGAAAGATGCTCCTCGGCTGGCAGAAGCTTGACGGCAGGTGGTATTTCTTTGACAAGACAAATGGGGCTATGAAGACCGAATGGCTCACCGACGGTGACAGGACCTACTATCTGGGCACGGACGGCGTTATGGTGACCGGCACGCAAACGATTGGCGGAAAGACTTATATTTTCAGTGCGAGCGGCGCCCTCTCAGGACAGGCTCCCGCCGGCAGTTCCGGCACTTCCTCAGCAGAAACTTCTTCCGGTACCTCTGCTGCCTCCAATGTGACCAAGTGGGAAAAGGTCGACGGATACTGGAAATACCTCCTGAACGGGAAATATCTCACCGGCTGCTTCCGGAAAATCAATGGAAAGACCTATTGCTTCGACGAAAACGGAAATATGCTCATCGGTTTTCATGAAGTCAACGGAAAGACCTACTATTTTGACGCCAGCGGAATGATGCTTATTGGCTGGAAGAGGATCGACGACAGGAAGTACTACTTTGATCCCATTGACGGCCATATGCACACTGGCTGGGAGTGGGTTTCCGAGAACAGCGCCTGGTACTACCTGAGCCCTGAGACCGGATATCTCCTCGAGGGATGGCTGGATTACAACGGCAAAAAATACTATCTCACTCCCGGAGATTATTACGCCGGGACAGGCTGGCAGATGATCGACGGCAAATGGTATTTCTTTGACAGGAAGAATGCTGATATGAAAACCGGCTGGCTCACGATCGACAGCTATACCTTCTATCTGGGTACGGACGGCGTCATGGTCACCGGCACGCAGACTATTGACGGAAAGACTTATACATTCAGGAGCGGCGGCAGCCTTATCGGAGAGGCCCCCTCGCAGGTTTCGACCGGTTCCTCTGATTCCGGAACCGTCTCTGCCGCTTCCTGGAGCTATGACATTTATACGACCTCCGGCCGCACAAACTCCTGGGATAATGCCAGTGACAGCGACATGCCTCTCGATTACAGCACAAAGAGGAACACTGCGTTTGTCAATAACATGATCGCGTACGCCACTTACTTTGTGGACAAGATCGACTACGCTTCATCTGTGACCGGAGACGATCCGACCGGATTGCGGTCCAAGAGACTCAGAGTCGGCGGAAAGACCGACTGCTCATGGTTTGTCTATCATGTGCTGCATAAGTTCGGTCTTGTCGGGGATGAGTTCATTCACTCCTACGAATGGGGAAATGACCCTGATACATACCCCGGCGGCGTCAACATCGGAACGGACGTCAGCAAAGCTTCCCCCGGTGATATCATCTGCACTGGCAGGGGAACTTCGGGCAGCAACAGTCATGTAATGATCTACATTGGCGGCGGAAAGGTCGTAGAGTGCGCAGCCGGTTACGGCGTGATCATCAGCGGAGCACCCAGTACCGCGCGGCAGATCGTCCATTTCACCTGCCTGCCGGTATGCACCAGTGCTCCATTCAAGAGCGCTTCAACGGGAACATGGTTCTCTTCCAATGGCACCTGGAAATTTAAAGTCGGCGAATCCTTCCTCACCAACTGTTTCCAGAATATCGACGGAGAGATGTACTATTTTGACAAAGACGGCGTGTGCGCTACAGGCTGGAAGACGATTGACGGCAAAAAGTATTACTTTGCCGCCGGCTGCCAGATGTATCTTCGCTGGAAGAGGATCGATGGAGAAAAATACTATTTTGATCCTCTAAGCGGTTATATGCACACCGGATGGGAATGGGTGCCTGAAAAGGACGCATGGTATTATCTCGATCCCGACACCGGAGCTACGGTCACCGGCACACGAACGATCGACGGCAAAACATACACATTCGGAAGCGACGGAGCTATGCAATAACAGCACACATAAAAAGGACTGCGCAGCCGCAGTCCTTTTTGATTTGTATGGTATTCTTTGAATTCTATAATGATCCTGAACTCAGTTATCTCCTCTGAGTTCCTTCAGGATCCCGATCGTCTCGACATCCTCTTCAGTCAGCCTGATGTTGGTGACAGAAGTCTTTCCGTCGTTATCCGTCACCCGCAGTTCCATTACGACGCCGGGCTGCAGGTCATTTCTGACCACATCGTGCATAAAGTCCAGTACCTTCGGGTGCTGTGACTTGAAAATCCTCAATCTCTCCGCCAGCTGCATAAGCTGCATTGGATTCATTGCCATCTTTTTCCTACCTCCTCTTTCTAAGTTTGGCCCTGATTCTCTGAAGAGCGTTATCTGTTGATTTCTCGTCTCTGTTCAGCACATGTGCGATCTCCACATAGCCCATTCCGGTCAGATACAGTTCCAGGACCTGTTTTTCAAATGCGCTGAGCTCTCTCTCGATCATTTCTTCGAGCCTTTCCATTTCCTCCTGCCCTATGATATACTCCTCCGGGTTGGAACTGGCGTCAGCCTCCAGGCAGTCCATAAACTCCTCTTCCTCTCCATCGCCGCTCTCTCTGAGAGGCCTGCTCAGGGATAGTGCCGTATTCAGCGGCAGGTGTTTTTTTCTTGCGGAAGCTTTTACTGCCGTATAAAGCTGTCTGGTCACACAAAGCTGTGCGAATGTACTGAAACTGGCGTCTCTTCCGCAGTCATAATCGCGAACAGCCTTGAACAGACCCAGCATGCCCTCCTGGATCAGGTCGTCGGAATCCCCTCCGAGCATATACATAGATCTCGCCCTTTTAAGGACCAGATCCTTATACTTATCCAGAAGATGTTCCATCGCATCCTGATCACCGTCCCGAAACAGTGCGATCAGTTCCTCGTCGGTCATACTCCCGTATTTCTCTCTTTTCATATCCTGCTCCTCCTGAAAGGGCAAAACATATTTTCCCGGAAGGATTATAAACTTCTCTGGCGGACGATCTCATAGGCAAGAACGCCCATTGCTACGGAAGCATTGAGGGAATCGATCTCTCCCTTCATTGGGATGGAAGCGATCATATCGCATTTTTCTCTCACCAGTCTGCTTACGCCGCTTCCCTCCGCGCCGATCACAAGCCCGATAGGGCCCTTGAGATTAAGCTGCGTCATCGTAACGCCGTCCATATCCGCGCAAACGAACCACAGTCCTCTGTCTGCCAGCTGCTCCATAGTGCGCACCAGATTGGTCACTTTGACCACCGGAGTATAATTGATCGCTCCTGCGGAAGCCTTAGCCACTGTCGCAGTCAGCCCAACAGCCCTGTCCTTGGGGATGATCACTCCATGGGCGCCTGCCAGGTTCGCCGTCCTGATGATTGCGCCCAGATTATGGGGATCTTCAATTCCGTCGAGCAGAACAAAGAAGGGAGCTTCTCCTCTCTCTTTGGCCTTCTCAAACAGATCCTCCATCTCTCCATAAGAGTAAGCAGCCACCTCAGCGATCACTCCCTGGTGCCTTCCTGTCTCAGACATCTGGTCCAGACGCTGCTTGGTCACATATTTCACAGGCGTTCCATGCTTGGCGGCCTCTTTGCGCACAGTCTGCATGGCACCTTCCCTGCTGCCGTCCAGCATATACAGCCTGTCGATCGTTCTTCCCGAGCGGAATGCCTCGATCACGGCGTTTCTTCCCTCGATCCGGTTCTCATTCATTTTCTTCGTAATCTCCTGTCTCTTCTTCATAGAGCTTTCTCGGACCAAGTCTGCCCTTACGATCTGTTCTTCTTATTCCCTCCCGGAGCAGTTCCAGAAGCCGGTCAGTCCTGTCCTGTAAATACAAGTAACCGCACAGGGCTTCCAGTGCGGTTGCTTGAAGATATTCCTCCAAAGAGGAACTCTTTGCGTGATGATACGGATTGGAATTTCTTCCTCGTCTGTATACTTTCTTCTCCTCTTCTGTCATGAGATCATAGACAGCCATTCCAATGGCCGCCTGCTGCTCAGCACGGACATAATAGGTAGTCTCGTTATGAAGTTTCTCTGCCTGCCGGTTCCCCTTGGATACCAGTATAGTCCTGATCACAAGGGAATAAACCGCATCCCCCAGAAAAGCCAGTGTTCCGGGGGAATAGGTGCGTATATCGATCTCTTCGTGAGGAAACTCCTTGAGGATCAGAGTTCTCAGGCTTTCTTCCATTTAACTCCTTCTCTGGTATCTTCCAGAATGATACCTTTCGCCTTGAGTTCGTCGCGGATCGCGTCGGCCTTCGCGAAATCTCTCGCCTTCTTTGCAGCCTTTCTCTCTGCGATCTTCTCTTCGACATAAGCGGCAAGGTCGTCCTCAAGCTCGTTATCTCTCTCAATGATCAGTCCGCAGACATCTGTCAGGTCGTGGAGCTCTCCGTCCAGTTTTTCAATAAACTCCTTGGAAGAGCTGCCGCTGACACGGCTGTTGATCCATTTGACAAGTTCAAATACCGCGGAGATCGCATCTGCTGTATTAAAGTCATCGTCCATGGCTGTCTCGAACTGGGTGCGGTAGCTCTCCGCTTCCGCGAGCTGAGCAGCCTCTTCCTCTGTCAGGGAGCCTTCCGCCTTGCCCAGGAGGAATTTAAGGTTTTCTCCGCAGTTGAGGATCCTCTCGTAAGAAGCCTTGGCGGACTCCATCAGCTCTCTGCTGAAGTTCAGGGGGCTCCTGTAATGAGAGGAAAGCATGAAGTAGCGAAGTACCTGCGGATCATACTGGGCTATAATATCGCGCACCGTGAAGAAATTGCCCTTGGACTTAGCCATCTTCACGCCGTCAATATTCAGGAACGCGTTGTGCATCCAGTATTTTGCAAAAGGAACTCCGTTTGCCGCCTCGGACTGCGCGATCTCATTCTCATGATGAGGGAATATGAGGTCCTCGCCGCCGGCATGGATGTCGATCTCCGGTCCGAGATAGCGTTTGCTCATAACGGAGCACTCGATATGCCATCCGGGTCTTCCCTTGCACCAGGGGCACTCCCAGTAAGGCTCTCCGTCCTTCTTGGGTTTCCATAGCACGAAATCCAGAGGATCCTGCTTCTGGTCAGCGCCGGTGACCTTCAGGTCGCGGTTGCCGCTGCGCATATTGTCCAGATCTTTGTGGGACAGCTTGCCGTATCCGTCAAATTTCCTTGTGCTGTAGTAGACCGTTCCGTCTTCCGCGACATATGCGTAACCCTTATCGATCAGCGTCTGGATCATCTCGATCATACCGTCGATCTCGAGCGTTGCCCTGGGATGCATGGTCGCCGGCTTGACATTGAGGCTGGCCATATCCTTCTTGCACTCAGCAATATATCTCTCGGAGATAACGGAGGAATCGACGCCTTCCTCCAGCGCTTTCTTGATGATCTTGTCATCTACATCCGTAAAGTTGGATACATAGTTGACTTTGTATCCCTTGTATTCAAAATAGCGTCTCACCGTGTCAAACACGATCATGGGACGGGCGTTGCCGATATGGATCAGGTTGTAGACAGTCGGGCCGCATACATACATGCTGACTTTGCCGGGTTTGATCGGCACAAATTCCTCTTTGCTCCTGGACATTGTGTTAAAGATCTTCATTCTTATTCCTCGCTTTATAGTATTATAGGCAGCATTATTGCCTTAAGCTGTTCTTAGCAGTTAGTTCCTTCACTGTCTGGCGGGACAGCCCGCGCATCCCCCTTCAGAACTGTAAGCAGGTACTGCTTCCAGATCCATTGGAGATGTGATGAGTGCAACAGCCTGCACGGAGATCCCCTCGCCGCGCCCTGTAAATCCGAGCCTCTCTTCCGTGGTCGCTTTGACACTGACTTGAGAGAGATCCATCAAGAGCGCGTCCGCTATGTTTTGGCGCATCTGATCGATATAGGGCCTCATCTTGGGAGCCTGCGCGATGATCGTCGCGTCCACATTGCCGATCAGATAACAGTTCTCCTCCAGAATCCTGCGGACCTCCCGCATCAGTTCCATGGAATCCGCGCCTTTATATCTCTCATCCGTGTCGGGAAAATGCTTGCCAATATCTCCCAGCGCCGCCGCGCCCAGAAGAGCGTCCATGATCGCATGGGCGAGAACATCGGCATCCGAGTGACCAAGAAGCCCCTTTTCATAAGGGATCTCTACTCCGCCCATTATAAGTTTGCGGCCCTCCACAAGTTTGTGCACATCATATCCTGTTCCGATCCGCATAATAAACCTCATTCGCATCTGTAAACATCTGTTACGGCATATTATTATAGCATTCAGAATCCGAAAAAGAAAGGCTGTGAAGACCGGGTTTGATGTCAAACTCTGCTCTTCACAGCCTCTTAGTCATAAATCATTCATCTTGCGCGGCAGGTTCTGTAAATACAAGCCGCTTATTGACCCTCTCAGCCGTTGATCTCGACCTTGCAGGTTTCGTCCATGTGGCCGTCGCGGTACATGGAGAACTTGTCCATAGGATAAGACTTGAGGTTCTCGAGGACCTTGCGGCCGTCCGCCTGCTTGAGAAGGCC
>Ga0256404_1010919_pt1 | contig 12374 bp, 7 predicted proteins | sample RumenRJG_01DNA_FD_185990 | JGI IMG/M metagenome (GOLD analysis project Ga0256404, IMG submission 185990) | Bovine rumen microbial communities from Lethbridge, Alberta, Canada - RJG_01 | ecosystem: Host-associated > Mammals > Digestive system > Stomach > Rumen | place: Canada: Alberta | collected...
CTTTTCAGCATTAGGGGAAGTTCTTCAAATCGTTTATATTTCTTAAACTCACCAAATGCTTTTTCGCTCAAAGTAAGAGAGCCTGTAATATATTCATAAATACACTTCAGCTGGCGCTCTCCTGTTATTACATACCAGTTCTTCTCGCTGCCATCAAACATCAGTTCAGGAGTTTGAAAACCTGAAAGCAACTGATAAATGAACAAGCTCTTTAGTCCAATATCCCATCTGGAGTTAGTTCCGTATGTGTGACCAACAAACCTCAATGAATCCTTGTCTATCATGTCAAGGATCTGTTCACATACGAGTATCTGCTTTCTGAAAGTATATTTCTCGTTTACTATCATAATCCCTCAAATTTTACCAATCTGCATTCAAATACTTCTTCAGCTGTCCGGCATTGAGCACTTCGTAGCTGAGCATCTTGCGCTTCTGGAGTGGGGCAATATTCTTGCCAACGCCGTCATCGAGTTTCGGGTCATAGCCGGTAGCGAGAAGGTCATCCACTTTCTGGCAGAACTCCTGCAGTTCTGTCAGTGTGGCACGAAGCTCCTGTGCCTCCATGCGTCCTTCTGTGTTGCTGGTATCAATGGAGTTGAGACGATCACGAAGGGCAGCCTCACGATTGGCGGCATAGATAGAACGAACACGATACAGGGCATCGCGGCTCCACTTATAGATGCTGATGTAAAGTTCTATGGCGTGATGCGGACCACTGCTGAGGTGCCAGATGAACGGCGTCTTTGGCAGATACATGAAGAGGTTCAGGTGGTCGCTGAGTTGCTGGAAGAATCTCTCTTGCAGATATTTCTCCAAGCCGCAACCTAACAACTGGCACACCTGCGAGAACTGAGCTGCCGAGTAGCCACGCTCCATCATTTCCTTTTCTATACGGATGGCAAGGCGTTCCTCGCCAAGTCGATCACCTAATGGGATAATGCCGTCATCATCTTTCGCCAGCACGGTGCGGATGACATCGGTAATCAGTTCGAAGGCTAATACCTGTGTGCGTTGAGGGGGCAGCACATTGGCATTTTTGAACTGCCACCATGCTTCCACAGGATTCACATTGCGTTTGATGCAGAACTCCTCCCATTCATTGTTGTTCTGGTAGAGAGTGTCGAAGTCTGTAATTTTTGGCAGGTCATCGCACTCCTCCAAGTTCTCTAAATGTTCCAGTACATCATTCGTTGGCTTGAACTCGCTTTCTAACATTAACCATTGCTTATAGGCGACCTTTGCCTCATGACTCACAGGCAGGTCGCCAACAGGAATGCCCTCTTTGTCTAATACCATCTGCTTATCGTGCTCACTCAATTCATAGACATCGAATACTACCTTATTTATAATGGCCTCGTTAAGGAGGATTTGGGTTAAGAGGGCATTCTCATAATTAAAATAATACACAATTTCCTTTTGGGACTCAGAAGATGTCCCGATAGGAGAATGTGTAAAATTGAACTCTATTAGAGAATACTCGCATAGATGCTTCTTAATTGAAACATTCTGTTTTGCAAGATTCTCAAGCAAAGATTCACTCTCCTTATCAGGAATAACAAATGGAACTCTATCCAAATCACCTTGATTTGTATTCACTGTTGGATTAAGACACCTACAAATATATCTTACTAACAAGGTGTTTAGAAAGGCCATAGAATAATTTAAATTCTTGTATTTATTTGAGAACGTAGTAGAGCCTCCAACATCAAACATGAAGTTTGTAGGTAAATATCTAAACGATACCTTAAAACCTAATGCTGAATATGTTATTCCTTCTCTAAAATAATAGCTTTCATTCTGAGGCCTAGATTTTAATTTACCTTTTTCGTTAACGAAGTGCTTAATTTCATATCCATCTTTTTCCCAATTAACAAGCACCCATAAATTTCCATACCACTTGTTGAATGGTCCGCCTTTCGAATATCTTATCCATTTTTTATTATCTCCATGAATCGTAGATATAGCTTTGTTATCTTCCTCCCACCAAAATCTCAAGAAGCGTTCATTAAGACCAGATGCTAGCCCTTGTTTATTGTCCATTACAGAGTCAAGGCTTTCGCTCGCAAATTTCTTTCTAAAATCATCCGATATCCAATAAATAAATGGCCATGATTTTATCTCTTTCAGCTTAAGTTGAGACACATAATATAAATTTTTGTTTGGATTCTTATTCACCTCATCAGCTAATGCTAATAAACAATATTTTTTCTTATTTTTTTCTTCTGGTGTTCTTGTGTATTGATCAAGAGATATAAAAAGAGAATCATTAGCCTTTAAGCCTTTGTCCAAGCAATAATATGCTGGCGCGCTAGCAAATCCACTAACAGAAGAGAACATATTTGTGGAATCTGCACCATGCTCGACAAATATATTAATTGTTGTGTTATCTAATATATATTTACGAACATCCTCAAAATCTTTGATATACATGAAAGTTAAAGGATGAATCATTCCGATTTTGCCTTCTTCATTTGCTAGTTCACAGCATCTTTTGACAAAGGAGGCATACAAGTTTTTATTGAATTTTAGAGGCTTACTGTAATTAGAATCTATAAATTGTTTTAGTTCTTGACCAAAATCGGCAGCCGCAGTATAAGGGGGATTCGCCACCACCACATCATATTTATGTGAAATAATGTCGAGGAAAGAAATGGCATCATTGGTTTTTGCCAACGTATAGTCGTTACTTCCCTGACCGCCCCACTTGTTTACATTATTGCGGAGTTGGGTAATAACATTGTTCTTATATTCAAAGAGACTCTCCATTTCAAACTCCTTGAACATAGAATGGTTCACATCGTTTGGCATCATTTCGTTCAGGCGTTCTTCCACACGTACCAATGAGCCAAACTTGTAGGCTGAGCACAAATCATTCCAAATATACTCAATGGCTTCAATCTGCTTTTGCGACCATGAACCAAGAATCTCAAATGTGCCTTGCAATTCTTCATACTGGGGCAGGAAGAAGTGCGTGCTCACCACATTGGTATATGCAGGCCAATGACTACGATGCCCACCTAATTCACGTGCTTTGATAAAGAGTGCTATCTGAGAGATTTGGGCTGCACGCTCATCCAAGTCAACACCGAAGAGGTTGTTCTCCACAATCATCTTAGGAATATCACGGCGGCTGTAGTCACGCTCGTAGTTCTCCATCTGATCTACGTATAAATCGTAGAACAGGGAGAAGGCATAAATCAGGAAGTTGCCCGAACCGCAGGCAGGGTCGAGCAATCGCATCTGGCGCAAGTCCTTGGGATGGCGCACCTGATGGTCAGGGATATTAGCTATCTGGTATTTCTCTTTGATACAGCTGTCGGGGAACATCTCCATATATGCCTTACCCAGCGTGTTGTCAACAAGGAACTTCACCACCCACTGGGGTGTATAAACCTGACTCTGAAGCGACACCTTATTATATTCTGTCTTCTCGCCACTCTGCTTCAGTGCCTCTTTCTCTACAGCATTGAAGTTCTCGTAGAGCCAGCCAAGGATGTCATCACCCTTCCACACATCAGCTCCACAGTCAGCATCCGCTTCTATGGCATTGAACTGCTCAATAATCTCATTCAGTTCATCGGCTGTCGGCAGCAATGCGTATGGATAGTCTTTACGGTAGAGAGGAATATGTTCACCAAGACTTTCAAACTGGTCGCTGAGGAAATGCTTCAGTCCCTCACGTTCCGCATTGCGCTCCTCTGGGTGGTTCTCTAACCACACATTATGCTCAAAGGAGCGTCCCGCATTCTCCTTTCGTCGGGTGATAATCTCAGGAAACAATTCCTTCGACTCCATCACTTTGATGGCAGCGATGCGGTTGAAGAGCGTAAATACACACTCATTGATGGCAGCCTGACGCGCTTCCTCATAGTCACCCAACTCGTTCAGGTGGCTGTTCATCAGTTCATCCAGTTTTCTGCGTTTCTCTTGGTGCTCTGCCGGAATCTGCTCTACAGGTAAGGCAGTCTCCTTACGAAGTCCCATGCGAGAGAAACGGTTATCAAATGCCTGCTGAATCAGGCGGCGTATGTCGAGAACGTGATTGATCAGTTTCATTATTCACTTAATTTTTGAAGAGTTTTTATTTTATAAACGACACGTTTAGGAACGCGACTATCATCATTGATATGGAATGAATGATATTTCCTTTCTACTGCATTTTCAGGAAGTCTTTCAAATTTACATCCTGCTTTATATTCCATGTATTTTTTTAAATTAACATCATAACAATACAGGGTATCATAGTTAGGCAGTCCTATTGCTTTAGGCAACAATTCTCCTGCATGTTCTCTGGAAGATTCCAGTACCGAGACTTCTTCGCCTTTATTTTCAGGATGCGCACCCTTACCATTTTCTCCATGTTTCTCATTCCATTCATATACCCTCAATGGCTTATGATGATTGGAAAGCCATTCAAACACATGGGATATTGACATTGGGAGGGAGACTACGGGGATGGTGGAAGTCTTAGTTTTCAAATCCCAGGTCTTACCCTTATCACCAAACATATTTGTTGCAATGAGATAAGAGTCTGCAGGTGTAGATTCTATTCTTGAGGCTATTCCCGTTCTGATTTCATTTTTAACTGTCTCATCGTGGATGCTATATTCTGTCGATTCTGATGAACAACGATGTTTTCGCCAATCTTCCATTCCTTTCAATACAGATCTTAATTGTCTTACTCTTGAGGGATAGCATTCTGGAAGTACATTTACGGCATACAAGTATGCATTTATGTTCATAGAATCATAAATCATACTGCAGTCCTCATCATTGAAGAAATCGACAAATATGCCAGTCTCTTTTATCTGTACCCCCATCGTCTTGTCATCATACAACTCATCAACAACCCAGTCTTTTGAAGTGACCAGATTACCTATATCGTTATATTCAGGAAACACCAAGGCAATTATATTTTTAGCCATATAAAACAATTGTTAGAAGCCCATTATTGTTCGCATATCAATATCTATTTGGTCAAAGAACCCTTTCGGAGGATTAGCAACTCTACCATCCTCAAGTATCTCCAACTTGCAAGGTTTGGATGTATGCTGGCTTTCATCACGTTCAAAATAATGCGCTTTAACCAATGGCAGATATTCTGGTTCATTCACAATAGCGACCAATGCGCCATTCATAATATGGTCGCTATGTGTTTCTATAATAATCTGTACTCCTGCTTTCGCAGCCTTCATAAGCAACTTCATAAGCTCTGCCTGAGCACGAGGATGAATATGCGCTTCAGGATTTTCTATAAGAAGAATGGCGCCAGGAGAGGCGCTCAAGACTGCAATAATAATTGGCAAGACATAAGAAATACCATAACCAACATTAATCGCTGACATTGGTTCTGTCATAGTGTTCCCTTCTCTGCTGAATTTATAATTTAGCTTGAAATCATTTCCATTAGGTTCAATATTGATATTTACACGAGGCGACACTTGTTGCATCCACAATTGAACCTGTGTGGATAAGAGATCATTGTTTTCATTATCGTACAGCAACTCCGGAATACAATGTATCTTATTTCCGAAATGGCTCAAGAAATGTATTGCATATTCACATTGACCATTAATTTTTGAAATCTGTTTTTGGTGCTGCACCACATTTGTATCTCTTTCATATCCTTTCTGTGGACCATATCGAAACGCACTTATATACTGAAAATTTGAAGTAAACAGAGAACATTTCGTTAAATCTTTATTCTGATTCTCCATATTGATAGCAGGCAGATATGTTTCATAACTATCCGTATCTTCATAAGAGAACTCGAAATTCAAAGTTTCTGAATCATCTTCCAATTGGATGTTCAATACCCCATCAGAACAAGAATGACATTCAACATCATTGGCAATACCTAAATCAGCCAAATCTCCTTTTAGATTCAATCCTGCCAAAGGGGCGTTTCCCGTGTATGACTGCCTGAGTAACAGCAGCGACTGAATGACAGATGACTTACCCATACCGTTTTGTCCTGTGAGTAATGTGATATTACCCAATTGAATATTAAGATTATTATGAATCTTAAAGTCCTTCAATATCAAATTAGTTATCATAGCCAATTACTTGTTTAATGAGTTGCTGTACTTTTGTGTGACGATATTCGACTTGAGGAGTCTTTGCTGTTCCAGAAGTGATTGATTTAATAAAATCTTCATTCATAAACAAAGAATATATTTCGTTTTGAAATCGAGCTTTCCTTTGAACAAGAATCTCTTGTTCGTTTTCTGACAGTTGGGCTATTGAAACACTCAAAACCTCAAAAATAGCTTTGTTCGTTTTTAAAAAACTATTAGGTTTTTGTGGGTCTGGCCGTTTAAATGCCGTATTTCCAAGAAGCCTGTAACAAATAGTCATTGACCTGTCGAAAGTATCATGAATGCTATCTATTTCTTGCTGCGACATTCTATTAATATTCTCCAATGCATCGCCCATGAATTCATCAAGATTACCGTCATACTCTTTTCTATAAAGATAGAATGCGACAAAACGGTTGGCGAAGTCACAATCAGTCATTCGTTTTGAAGGAATTTTACCACCAGTAGCCTTTCTGAAAGAATCCAACTTTACCATTCTTTTCAATAAATCGGTAGCTTTCTTCTGGTATAAAGCATTACGCATCTCTTGTGACGTCAAGGGGACTCCTGCGGTGTTAACGCGTTGAAATATCACAAGCTTTACTCTTTGCGGAGTGTTCTTGCGTAATGTATTAAGAGTGACCTTTAGACTTTTAATCCGTCGAATCTGTGTGCGATCTAATTTATCATACGTCCACCCTTCTAATCCTGTCAGGAACTGCATTCCTTTTAATTTGAGCTTTTTTGTAATATAGAAATCCGAAAATGCGCAAAGACGTTGAAGCCCATCAACTACAAGTAGTTTGTTGGTTTCCGGATCTTCACTAAAATAAAATGATGGTAAGGGGAGACCCAATAGAACAGATTCAATCAGGCGACTTTTCTTGACTTGTGTCCAGACATCACTTTCACGTTGAAACTCTGGTTGCAAATCAATTTCGTTGTATTCAAGTTGCTCCAAAAGAGAACCTAAATTCACTACCGAGATATCCACATCTATAGCATTAGGGTCGAAAGGCCCATGAATATCTTCTATGCTATTATCTTCTGGCTCAATATCGATCTCCTCTTTTATCTGATCATATATGTAATCTTCCATAACTATCTATTTTATTCGTCAAATTTAAGAATGTCGTTTGTATCGAATTGATTGACCATCGCCAACTGTTGCTTTAGCCACTGTTTGTATTGGGCTACGCTGAGTTGCCCAGTTGGCAGTTGGTTACGCAACTTGCGTTCCTTGGGCTGTGGCTTTGGTTGTGGCTGCGGATTGGGATCTCCAGGACCTGGCTGTGGTTGGGGCTGTGGCTGAGGTTTTGGAGTCGGGTCAGACGTGCAAATCTCAGTTTCCATCACATCTACGTCAACGTTCAGTTGTGGCAGCATATTGATGGCACTCACGATGTCACGAAGCTGAAGGTGACAATTGGAGCAACGAATCTCGTAGTCCTTCAATTGGATTTTCGAAATGATGTATTTCTTGCATACATCTTCCTTTTCCCTAACTTTAGCATAGAGCCTTGTATTCCACTCTGCAGGATATTGTTCAGCATTTTTCTTGATTGCCTCAATACGGGTCAACAAGTCCCCATATCCATAAATCATCTGCTCAACTTGCTGCTCCATGTTTTGGTAGTACAAGTCCTTGACGTTCTGGTACTCCTTTTTCATCTGCTGATAATTGTGTACAGGATCACTATCAAGCATCTGCAGATAAGCTTCATGAATCTGGTCAAAAGACTGCATGGGAGAACCCACAAACTCCAGTTCGTTCTTTACATCGAGGAAGTAATCCTTCTGATACTCAATCTCACGCATATTGGTATCAATGAAGCGAATATCTGCTTCAATCTTCTCCACCGCCTTGCAGAACTCCTCATTTTCGTTGTCACCAAGGAACGTTCTGGCAGTATTGAAGTAGTTGTATTCTGTGACTGTTCCAGCATATTGTCGAAGTACATCTTTGGCTGCAAGAGAACGACGGAAGATACGCTCGCGCTCTGTGTCGTTACATATCTGATTATTGACTTTGTGAATTTCTGTGACTGCAAGCGACTGGATGGCTGCAACCAGCTCAAAGTCATTCATGTTGTAACTGAGATTATTTCCAGTCAGTTCTTTGTAACGGCAGTCCTTCAAGGTGTCAACAATGTCACGTTTCTCATTATAGCTCAGGCTCTTGGTGATGGCCTTGAATGAGGCACGTTGGAAGTTGCGGGAATTAGCAAATGGCTCTTTGGCTCCTTCCTGCTGCCAGGAGTGGTATTCCTGATTATTGAACTTGATGATAACCTTGCTGGCACGGAAAAGTGCAGCCAGTGTGGAGAATACCGTACCAAAGCTATAGCCGGTAGGAGCGGCTGCAAGGTCACGCTCCAAATCAGCACCATTCTTATAGGATGCCATTTGTGCCATCATTTCTGTGATGACGGGTAACTGGTCGCCAATGAACTGTCCCGTGGTATCAAAGAACAAGAAGTCAGGTTGCTGACCGATGACATTCTGGAGTTGATTCTGAGCCGCTTTCAGCAGTTGAAGAGCCACGCTGTCTTTCAGTGAACCACCAAGGCGTTTGGTATAGATGTTGCCATACATCTTCAGTTCAGCCTCCTTGATAATGGTTGCTGCATTCTGGGCAGTCATAATGCTGGCATTATAGAGATAGACAAGAACACCGTTAGCATACGACTTCACGATGACCTGCTCCAACTGTGCCGTTTTACTCTCCAAAGAATTGGCTATCTCGTCAACAACCTTCTTCTCTTCAGAAGTAAGATTTGGTACATCCTTGATATAGCTGATACGAAGGATATCCTCGGCAATCTTTTGTATTTCTGCTGCGTAATCGGAAGAAGGCACAATACTTATGATGCCCTTCTGCGACTGCGTTTCCTCTTTGACGTGTTCGACATACTCATTAAAAGAAGGCTTAACACTGAGGATGTCATGGAACACTACCTTCATGCCTTGATCACCGCCAGTAGAAAGTGGTTCGCCACTGTCTGACTGAACAGCAAATCCCACATTAACAGAATCAACCATCAGGTTTTGAGCACCACGGACGAGCGACATTTGCTTCACCTGTTTGGTAATCTCACCTTTGATGCGGTAGTTGGCAATGTCGATGTTGCTCATCATCTCAAAGATGCGCTGCTGGGTCTCACTCGTGATACGGAACTCATCGCCAGAAAGGATAAGAATTTCATCGTCTGCCAGTTTCTTACAGGCTTTCTTGACTTCTTCAAGCACAGAGAAATAGTCATCCGGGCAATTGACGTATGCACGGCTGATATTCTCTGCCGTTGTCTTGGCACCTGATTCCGTAAGGAAGTGGATGGTCTGAAGCATATCATGTCCAACAACGAGATGAAGATTCATTTCCTTCAAATGCTCATCGGCCTGACTATAACGGACACGTAGTGATTCTGCTACAGCTTCTTCTGCCTGTCGGCAAAGTTGTGAAGCATTGACATGAGTGTGGATGTCTTTGTTAGAAAGAGCCTCTTTCTTCAATACATCGAATGCTGAAATCAACATTCCTCGAGTACCCACTTGCGTCTTGACAAGCTTTTGAGTACCAAACAGGAAGTACTGAAGCATCTTGAACTGATGTTCATAAAACGGGAAGTAGTCTGCGTATGTTTTAGCATCCGTTGTTTTGTTAAGTCCCGTGCCGACAATATTGGTAATATCGGAGATCTTTCCGCTATTCTTTTTATAGTATTCCTGTAAAAGGTCGTTTCCGTCAGCTGTCTTGGCTAAAAGACGCTTGCGGATGATCATATCCACTTCCTCAGCAGCAATAGGGATGCGCTTCTTGAAACGGTCAATAATCTTGGTCAGCAGACTGCGGTTGACATTGGTGCCATTGATGACATCATCCAACTGAAGCTGAGCAATAGCAATAGTCCACACCTTGCGTCCGAGGGCGGCTACAGCTTCTGCTACTCCTTCAAGGTCAAGGATATTGATTTTCTTTTGGGCAATCGCCTCGCTCACCTCATCAATCATGAATACGATGCGAATATCAGTATTCTTTTCAAGATAGCGGGTTAAGTCTTCTTGAAGTTTTACAGCGTCATAGTCCTGTATGCGCAGTTTGGCTGCCTCACGCATCTCATCGTAAGCACTCTCAGAACAGAATCCGTCGATCATGGTGTCCTCTAAAGTGTCATACACTTCGTCCATATTCTGACGGCGCTTCAACCATGATTCACCAAACTTCTGTTGGACTTTATCGCAGAAAGCCTGATAACGACCGCTCATCAACAAATTGAACTCGATGATACCTACCCAGTCATCGTTAAGTCCTAAAGATTTAAGGAATGCGCCCATCATCATGTAGCTGATACCATGATTGCCTGTAGTCTTGGCTGCATCGAAAAGCACAATATGGTTATTAGTGCGTCCCAGTTCGTTGATACTGTTCTGGAGCAGACCAGCATTGGGCAATCCTATCAACTTGCTTTGGAAACGATCACGGACAGATGTACCTTGAATAGTAGGATTCTTTAGCAGGAAACCTATCATCTTGGAGAAGTATGACTTTCCTGAACCATAGAAGCCGCTTAACCACAATCCTGGTTGGGCTGTATTTGAGGTGAAGAAATCACAAAAGTCTGCCAGATGCTTGGCAAGGCTCTCTGTCAGGATGAAACCGTCAAGTTCATCCATGATGCTACTCTCGTCCTGCTGGTTGAGGTCAATCACACTCTTGATGTCATCTTCAAGACGAATTGAAAGTATATCTTTTATCTTTGTCATATTCATAAATAATATATGTATTACAAAATAACCACACAGCGGTATTTTGAAGCAGGCTGCAGATTGAGAAAATAGATAGTCTCATTCCTCGTCACCGCTGGGTAGAAAAACACAAGCGGTTTCTGGAATTTCATCACATCTGGGTCTTCCATGATGTTCTGATTGGAAAAACCCATCTTGTAGATAACACCCGTATGTATCAATATCGGAGAGACTCCTTTTGCAGCAGAATCTACGATTCGTTTCATCAGAAAACTATAAAAAGTTCCCTCAGTGTAGTTCTGACTGACAAAAACTTCCGTACCCATATTCTTGAATTGTCGTTTGAACTTGTCAAGTCCTTTAGAATCAACAAACTCCACAAACAGCTGACGGAGATCAATGAACTCATAGCCATCGGTGTACCTTTGCTTTGCCTCCTCAATATACTTCTCTTCGTCAACGGGTGGATAGACAAACAGAATACTCCTTCCACCGTTTGCCTCAGATGACAAGTGAGCAAGGTCACGTCCCAACGCTGCCGTCAGGTCACCGAATAACCGGTTGTGTTCTTGAATATAAGTAGAAGCCATATTATTTCAAATCTATAGTTATTTCATTGCCTATTTGGGTGACATCCCAATATTGAATATTCTCAATCTTTTTCAATCGGCTAATCAAATTCTGTTCTTCACTGAACGAGAAAATGATATATGGGTTGTGCAAAGTCTTGTCATTTGATACAGCCTGAATAAAGCGAATAAAGTAAACAAAGAGGTTGTTTGTGATGACCGGATGAACAATATTCTTCTTGATAGCGCCATCCGCAAGTCCCAACTTCTTCATGATGGTGAGATACTTGCTTCCCGAAATCTTAATGGTGTCTTCACTCCACTCCAACTCTCCACTCTCTGTTTCTTTTATAAACCGCAAGAAATTAGTGATCTCCTCAGCCATAATGGTGACACGTCCTGAATAGACGGCCTTCATGAATACCTCTGCCGTTATACGGGAGAAGAGGAGATTGGAATAGGTTAGTTGCCAGAACAAGATGACCAACCTCTCTTGTACCGAAAAAGTTTTGTCTGCAATGGCATCAAAGAACAACTTCTTATGAGTATCATTCCTAAATTTGAGAATACAGGACTCTATGGCAGAGACAAATCGTTGCAAGGACTTCTCTGTTCTGAACTCAAAGGCACCAGTACTGCCTTCAGTAACACCGTATGTATCACTGATGTAGTCAAGCATCACGTTGTAGTTTGGAACACTACCCATGATATTGACACCTGAATCATATTTACCGTTATTCTTCTTCGCCATGAATGCGTTTTATTCTTACAAGTTCAGTATAATCCACCTTTAAGGCTGCTGCTATTTTGCTTAGCATATCCAAAGACGGCTGGGAAGAATTGGTACACCACTTACTAACTGTGGCAGCATTAACGCCAAGTTGCTCTGCAAGCCACTTGTTTGTCCGTTTCTTCTCGGCCAACATTACCTTAATCCGATTTAAATCTTTGTTTTCTTCCATCGTATATGGTTTTAATGCCA
>Ga0256404_1010920_pt1 | contig 12370 bp, 10 predicted proteins | sample RumenRJG_01DNA_FD_185990 | JGI IMG/M metagenome (GOLD analysis project Ga0256404, IMG submission 185990) | Bovine rumen microbial communities from Lethbridge, Alberta, Canada - RJG_01 | ecosystem: Host-associated > Mammals > Digestive system > Stomach > Rumen | place: Canada: Alberta | collected...
AGGTCGGTTTAACCTGCTCGGTGGGTCTGGCCTATTCCAAAACAGCGGCCAAGATCGCCTCGGAAGAGAAGAAGCCGAACGGGTACTTCGAGATCTTAAACAAAGAAGACTTCATCAAATTAATTATTGACAGGGATGTGCGCATTCTCTATACGGTCGGAGCCAAGACGGCGGAGAAGCTGTATCAGAACGGCATCAGTACCGTACGGGATATCTATAACAATGAGGAGAAAGTCAAAAAACTCTTAGGCAAGCAGGGCGGGTGGATCGTCGATATGGCCAAAGGGGAAGATCACAGGAAAGTGACTTCCTATAAGCCGGAAGACGCCAAATCCATCGGGCATGAAGTGACCTTCCAGAAGGATGTGGATGACTTTGCCTATGTGAAGGATGTCCTGGTTCTCTTAGCTTTATGTGTGAAACAGCGGGCGGACCGTTATCACTTAAGGGGAAACGGAGTCACTTTGAAAATGACCTATGCCGATATGAAAGGCATCACGCGCTCACGAAAGACGGAAGTGATCGACTCGGCCGCGGAGATCTATCAGAATGCGGTGGAACTTCTCAACAACGTGGAGAAGCGTCCGATCCGTCTTGTCGGTGTCAGCATGTACCAGCTCACGAAAGAGGAGCGGGAGATGACACTGTTTGATTTACTCGAAGACAGGGAAGACAGCAACGAGAAGTACATGCAGGAGAGGTTATCGGAATTGCAGAAGAAATACGGCCTGGACTTTGCGGGGAATCTCAATAAAATCTATCAGATGGAAACCCTGCATAAGACCGTGGAATACATGCGGAAGCATAAATAAAGGATAATAATAATGGGTGATTGAAAGGAAGAACAAATTGCGGTTCTTCCTTTTTCTGTACAAAGGGTTTCGGGTGCATATGGTAAAATGATAGTAACAGGAACAAAGTCCGGAAGGGGGAGCACAGATCATGAACATTCAGCAACAGCTGCGGGCCTTTGCCCGCTACGAGATTTCCTATGACGAATTACATCTGCCGCAAAGCGGAGACTACGAACCGTATCGGATCACATTGGAGGATCTGAAACAGGTACTGAAAAAAGTGGATGATGAAGAGATCACGGAAGCAGAATTTGTCGATGACTGGCTCTCACCGATCCTATTAGAGGAAATCGTCGATATCCCGGAAGATGTGGAAGGAGACGTGGAGCTGCTCTATGACGATGATGATGTCATCCGCTACGTTCTGGGATCTCTGGAAGACAGCATCGATGTGCTCTGGCCGGATCCGGAAAGCATGGATCTGCCGGTGGATGTCAGTCATCTGTTAGAAGCTGTTTCCGATTATGAGCGGAATCAGAGTCTGCCCATCAGTGAATGGGACTTCCCGGAAGACATCAAGACGGACTTTTTGGTCTATGCGGAGGAGCTGGAAGATCAGGGCGAAGAGCTTCCGGAAGAGAAGAAGCAGCTCTTTTACCGCTATATGGACGACCTTTTGGAAAAGAACAGTTTAATTGCCTTGCGGATCTACGGCTATCTGCACTACGGCGGATCTTCCTTATATCCCTGCGACTGGGAGATCACCCGGGATTCGTTGGAGAAGGTATTCAATCTGACGCATGATCCGCAGATTGCCAACACGTTAGGGTATATCTATTACTACGGGAGATGCAATAACTTCGTACCGGAATATGAGAAAGCCTTCCAATACTATACGTTCGGTTATGTGCATAAGCTCTTTGAATCCTCCTATAAACTGGCAGATATGTATAAAGACGGCAAGGGAACCTTCAAGGACCGTGTCACCTATATCTCCATTATGGAAAATCTCTATCCGCATTCGGAAAGTCATTTCTGTTACGGGGAAAACAACAATCTGGCCGACATTGCCTTAAGAATGGGAGATATCTATGAGAATGACTACGGGAATCCCGCACAGGCGTATGGCTACTATCTGATTGCCGAGTATGCCTTAAAGAAGCGGGAAGAGGAAAACCGCTACGGGGACGATCAGGTCAGAAAGGCAATCCGGGAAGGACTGCAGCGGACAGGAGAAGCCGTGGATCATGAAGAGATGAAGACCATACAGATCTCCACCATGGATTTTATCTATAACTGGCTGAAAGAGCCGTATGTCTGTGAGATGAAGATCGAGAAGGCAGGGCGCAACAAATACCGTATGAGCATCAGAAGACGGGGCGGCGAAGGCGGCTCGGTCTTACTGGTGTATCCGGAATGCGATTATGTTGCCTTATTGGAGGAAGGCAGCATTGAAGTGGAAAGCCGGAGAGACCTGAGCGGACAGTATACCTTTGACGCCTTGGACTTTGACTTTGACGCAGAACGGGAGGCAGCCACGATCCATCTGTCTTATGAAGGAAACAATATCTTACGGATCCCGGAATTCGGGACATACCGTTTAAAATAACAAAAAGCGGGAGAGATCCCGCTTTTCAGTTGCTTAAATATGCCGTGACTTCCTTGGCAAATTCCTCCGGGTACATTAAGAGGAGCTCCGCATGTTCCTTTCCGTCAAACTGTTTGAAGGTAGCCTGCGGGAAGAGTTCCCGGATCTTTTTGCGGTTGTTTCTGCGGGCACTTGCTTCGCCTTCCCCGTACCAGTAGGTGATTGGAACTGTGACACTTGGCAGAGGAGAAGGAAGGGAGTAGTTATTCGTGGACCAGAAAACGTTGCGAATGGTTTTCAGGGAATAATGCTGCTTTTCAAAGGCGTAGATCCTGGCGTAATGTTGCTTTGGATCTTCGCCTTTTGGCGTCCATTTTGCCGGAGGGGCAGCCAGTTTCATGATTGGCAGACATTTAGTGGCCAGCGTGATACCGAGGACGTCTATACACAGAATCATCTTACGTAAAAGCCACGGATATTCGTACGGAGTCAGTCCGCCGTCAATAATGGCCTTATGGACGGGAATCTCTTCTGTAAAGAGGAAGCGGACAACAGTGGTTTCGCCCATGGAGCAGCCGTAGAGTGCTTCGATTTCTTTGACGTTGTGTTCTTTCAGCCAGTTGGCACTGTCTCTGGCATAGTCTTCAATGGAAGTAAAATCTTTTCCGCTCTCATCATGTCCGTCCGCAATCATCAGATAGACATGATACGATTTCCCGAGTTCTTTGGCAGAATCTTCAAAGACCCACCAGGGTTCGGCCGTGCACTCAAACAGCACGATGTTTTTCGGATGTTCCTTTCCGTATTCCAATACTTTCATAAGGGTAGCCTCTCTTCCGGAATATACTGTTTCACAAAACAACTCGTTGGTTAGCGTCTGCTAACTAATAACATTGTAGCAGAGAAGTCGCTTTCTCTCAATGAAACATGTGAGCTCTGTTTCGGCCGAAAGTAACACAAATGTGTTGCACAAATAAGGAAAAAGAATTACAATTGTGATGTAGCACAATTGTAATACGAGGGGGGGTCTATTTATGAGTTCAACAGTAACAATTCGATTGAATGAAGAAGAACAGAAAATCTTTGCTGAATACGCAAAGGTATACAAAGGAGGACTGTCAACGATGATCAAACAATTAGCATTGGAAAAATTACAGGATGAGTATGACCTGGCTGTTGCGGAGCGTTTTGAACGGGGACTGAAGGATGGAACCGTCACAATCCGTCCATACAGTGAACTGCTGAAAGAGACAGGGCTTGAATAAAACCATGCAGTATCGGTTTTATACTTCATCGGAATTTGACAAACAGTTCAAAAAACTGGATCCATCGGTCCAGAAAACAATCAATAAATGGATACAGGCACACTTGATCCATACAGATAATCCGTATGCCGCCGGAAAAGCACTTGTCGGTAATCTCAAGGGCTTCTGGCGCTATCGGATTGGGAGTTACAGGCTGCTTGTCAAAATCAACGATACCGAACTGATCATTATCGCAGTGTATGTTGATCACAGAAGTGTTGTTTATAAATAATGTTTTCCATGGCATAACAATAAAAAAGAGCATTCCGCTTCAAACGGAATGCTTGTTTTATTGTTGGAATGCGTCCTCGTAGGTCTGCATGAGGATCCATAGGTTTCCGGTAACGGCATTGGCCAACTCAAAGGCGCTGTCATCCTCCACGGCCCACTCCTTCTCGGTTTTCGTGAGTTTCAGAGTCAGGGTTTCGCTGAAGGTTTTTCCCTTCTCCTTATACTCCAGGGTCTTTTCTTCCCAGATTTCATACATCAGTGTACTCAGATCCTGATCGGTTTCCCCGGAGATAATGGCAGCCATAGCCTGCGTAAGGTATTCCCTGATTGTTTCCTCAAAGGCTTCGCCCAGGGCGTAGGCCTGAGTGGTGACTTCCACCTCGGCACTGTTGCCGTTGACCGTTTCCTTACCGACGGTGTAGTCAAAGTCCTCAATCAGTTCCTTCAATCGGTCGCTGAGTTCCTTGTGGTTCTGCACCAGGTCGCTGTCTTCCGGTAGAAACGAGCTTTGCAGACTGGTCCGGAATTCCTTTAGATAGTGATTGACAGATTTGGTTGGCGTTGCGGCACAAGCGCTTAGGAAGATGCATAACACCAGCAGGGGAATGATGCGCTTTCCAATTTTCATACAGGCTACCTCTTCCTGTCATTATACCATGTCAAAAACATTTGGGAAAAAGATGAAACGGGAAACGTTTGAGGATAAATACGCGAAACTATATAATATAGGTAAGAAATCACAATCAGGGGGAAGTATCATGGCAACGGATTCATTGACGGGAATGAAGGACAAGCAGTCCTTTGTACGGAAACTGGAAGAACGATTCAAGACAAAAGAACCGTTTGTTTTGGTGCGGGTGGATATCATTCACTTAAAAAGCGTCAATGAGCGCTACGGACATATCGGCGGTGACAAGGTGATCCGTGAAACAGGGGAGCGCCTGTTACGCTATGACTCCTCTTTGGAAGTCTACCGTACCAATCCGGTCAGCTATACCCTGATCACACCAAAGGAAATCAATCTGAGTGAACTCTTCGGTGTCTTAAGTGAGCCTGTCGTCATGGAAGAGGAATCCGTGGTACCGAAGGTCCGTTTGTCTTCTTTAGTCACAAAGGAGAACGATACGGAGCGCAGCGTGACCACGCTCTTTAAGCATGCTTCCTCGAAGTATGAATTACTTAGAGAACGGATTGTGATCATTGATGAAGCGCTGCGCAGGGAAGCACTCAGTGAAGACACCTTATTAAAAGAGATCTTAACAGCCATTGAGAAGGAAAGCTTCTTTGTGGTGTATCAGCCGGTTCTGGATATGCAAAGCGGGAAGATGATCTCGGCGGAAGCCTTAACAAGACTCATCTCCACGAAAGGGGAATTCATTCATCCGGGGTTACTCTTTGAATATGCGGAAGAGAAGCGGCTCAACAGTGCCATTACCACTATTGTCCTAAAGAAGGTCTGCAAGTTCCTCGGGGAACATCAGGAGCTGAACATCGGTTCCGTTTCCGTCAACTGACACCGGACGAGATTCTGGATGCCAAACTGCCGGAGAAACTCAAAGAAGTCACGGAAGCCTACGGAGTAAAGTTAAATCAGCTCCGACTGGAAATGACGGAGCGCACCATTCAGAAAAGCCCGGAAGAGATCGCCAGGATCATGGAAGAACTGCAGGGTATGGGAACAGGCTTCTATCTGGATGACTTCGGCACCGGTTACAGCAATCTTTCCTCCCTCATCACCATGCCGTTTGAATGCATCAAGCTGGATAAGTCGCTGATCGACATGCTGGAAGAGGAAGACAAGGCGAAGATGGTGGCTTTGATCTCCGAGATGATCCATATCGGCAAGGCAAGGATCATTGCGGAAGGTGTGGAGACTAAGAAGCAGATGGACTTCATCAAAGAGAATCATATTGACCGGGTGCAGGGATACGGATACTCAAGACCCTTAAAGGAAGACGACTTTGTGACCTTCACAAAGGAACATACGGAAGCGAAAGGATAGAGCACTATGGAATATATTTACGGATTTGATACCGCCGGGGTCATTGACCGGCTGGCGAAACCTTTAGTGAAAAACGAACTGCCGGCTATCTTATATAAGGAGTTTGGAAACAGCTGGTACAGCTCTTATGTCAAAGGCATCATGCAGAAGTATCCGGACTATGCCAAACTGGTGGAAGACGATGAGGAACCTCTGAAGAACTATGACGTGACGGCGATCTGGTATCTGCTCTTCCCGTTTGAAAATATCAACGGGGAATTTGTACGGCTGCAGGGTGCCGCGGAATATTTCGGGAAGGAAAAAGGCTTGAATGAAGAGCAGTTAAATAAGCTCGAATCCATGCGTACACTTCGAAACGGACTCGTGCATGCCAATGCCCGAAGACGCTTTTTAAAACCGGACCATCAGGCCATGTTCCACGAGGAAGAGCAGGAGAAGGAAGTTGACGGTAAGATGAGCTTGGTGAAAGTACTCATCTATGACGGGGAAGACCCTCTGCAGGCACAGATGGTACTCCATGAAGATGCCCTGGATGCCATTGAGGAAGCTTTCCGTCCGCTCAATCCGAATGTTTCCAATATTGTGTTACAGAAGACAAATCAGATCTTAGGGGATCTGATCAGTAACGAATCTTTGATCAGCAAGCCTTCCGGAAAGCGGGAGGTCTATCAGCCAAACTACAGTAAGTATGTGGCCATCATTCAGGAAGGCAGACAGCAGTATCAGGGCATCAGCCATTCCGACTGGAGCCGCTCCCCGATCTCCTCTCCGGTGGAACTGCCATTGCCATGGGCAAAGCAGCTTGGCGATCTGGAGGATCTGCCGTGGCCGACGGACGGGGAACTCTCTAAGGAAGCAGTATCCGCTCCGGTCAGGGAAGAAAAAGAAGTATCCAACAGTGCGGCCGATACGATCGTGGATGAAGCGGTCAACTTAGGCAAGTCATTATTTAAGAATCTCTTTGGAAAGAAATAGGACAGGAGGTAGGAACGATGGGATTATTCGATCATCAGAAAAACATGGACGCGGTCGTCGATGAAGGTCTGTCTTATTACAATCAGGGAAACTATGCCAAGGCACTGGAGTTATATCATGAAGCGGCAGCGGAGGGACATCCGGTCGCCTATCACAATATCAGTGTCTGTTACTATCTGGGACAGGGGGTTCCGCTCAATCGGGAAGAAGCCTTTGCGTGGATGAAGAAAGCGGCGGAAGGCGGCTTTGCGATGTCCTGCGCGGTCTTAGCGGAAGACTATTGGAACGGGGACGGCGTGGAGCCGGACCAGGACGAAGCGATCAAGTGGATTCAAAGAGCCGTACAGATCGAACCGAATAACATGAACTTTATCAATCGGCAGAAGCAGATGCTGGAAGAGCGCTCGGAAGTCAGAGCCGGTGAGATCTTACTGCGGAAGGGCATGGAGTTCTATCAGCAGGGGCGCTACCCGGAATCTCTGCGGATGTTTCTAAAGTCGGCCAAAAAGGGAAATACCTACGCGATGAATAACATCAGCGTGCAGTACTATAACGGTCAGGGTATGGATATCAATAAGGAGATCTCCTTTGAATGGATGCAGAAAGCCGCCGACGGCAACAATGCCGGCTCCTGCTATGTCTTAGCCAATAAATACGAAGCGGGAGAAGGGACGGAAAAAGACCTGAACAAAGCTTTGGAATATGCCCAAAAAGCCGTATCCTTAGACAGCAGTAACCCGACCTATGCGCAGTATCTCAATCAGTTACAGAATGCCCAAAGCGGGAAAAGTCCGCAGGAACTGGTGAATGAAGCAGCGAAATATTATCAGCAGGGGGACATGAATACCGCCTTTGCGTTCAATGCGCAGGCCGCCGAGCTGGGAAACCGGATCGCCATGGCGAATCTGGCGCACTTCTACGATAACGGACTCGGCGTAAAGAAAGATATCAATCAGTCCTTTGAATGGATGAAGAAGGCCGCGGATTTGAATGACGCGGAATCCTGCTTCTTAGTCGCGGCGCGCTACGCCAACGGAAGCGGAACGCCACAGAATCTGAAGCTGGCACTGCAGTATGCGGAACGGGCGGTCAATCTGGACCCGTCGAATGCAACATACAAAGAACGTCTGGAGATCATCAAACGGGAAGCGGCATTGCCGCAGGACGTGCAGGCGGCCAATCTCTGCGACCGGGGTGTGACGTTCTATGAACAGAAGAAGTATGAAGAAGCCTTTGACTGTTTCCGTCAGGCTGCGGAAATGGGCAACGTTCAGGCCATGATCAACCTCTCGGTCACATACAATCATGGCCAGGGAACAGAGAAGAATCCGACAGCCGCTTACGAGTGGATGAAGAAGGCGGCGGATATGGGGCGTGCCGATGCCTGCTGGTATCTCGGTTCATTGATCAAGGACGGCGTCGGGACAGAGGCCAATGCGCAGGAAGCTTTGAAGTACTACCGCAAAGCCTCGCAGGCGGAGCCGAACAACCGCTCTTACTGGCTCAGCATGAATGCGCTGGAAAACAAACTCAAAGAGCCGTATGAAGAGCGCATTAAGCGCTATCTCATCGACGGGGCGGACTATGAAGAGGTCGAGCGCAACTACAAGGTGGGCTATCAGCTCTGGCAGAATAAGTCCTACAAGGAATCTCTGAAATGGTTTATGACGGCAGCGAAACAGGGGCATTGCGAAGCGCTCAATTACCTGGGAATCGCTTACTATAACGGCAACGGAGTCCAAAAGGACATCCACCGTGCCTCAAAATTCTTCTTTGCGGCAGCAATCCGCGGGTGCGACCATGTCATGACGTACTTTGCGACCCGCTATTCCAAAGGCGTTTTTGCCTCACCGCTGTTATATTACGGTTATGTCTACAATACGCGCTATCCGAAAAATATCCTTGTGGAAACGGGTCTCTCCCAAAGCGGGGAATGGATCCGCGAAGGCATTGCGGAATACAACCGCGTCAAGCATTCCAAGGGACCAAGCGGTAACTACGCGGAAGCGGAGAAGTATCTCAGGGACGCCATGGCGGCCGGAAATCCGGATGCCTATTGTGCATACGCCAGAATCTTAGAGGAAAAAGGCAAACAAAAGGAAGCGGTCCAATACTGGTCGATCGCAGCATTCCTCGGACACAGCTATGCGCTCTATCAGCTGGGCTTTGCCTTTGAAAGCAACCCTGCCGTATCCCAGGCCTGCTTCAAGGAAGCGGCCGAGCGCGGATATCAGTTTGCCCAGTATCATCTGTAAAATTCAAGAAAACCTTTCCACCATAAAGAGGAAAGGTTTTTTCATGGAAAACCGGAAAATGCCCGGTTTTCCATGAAAAATCTAGGAAACGTGCAAAATCGCGTATATAAAAATCTAGGAAACGTGCAAAATCGCGTATATAAAAATCTAGGAAACGTGCAAAATCGCGTATATAAAAATCTAGGAAACGTGCAAAATCGAGCGTATAAAAATCTAGGAAACGTGCAGATTATGTCTTTTGAAGGAATTTTGACAGGAAGAGAAGTAAGGAAGTTTTTTCGGAAACGGGATGGTTACGCTTCCTTCGAATGTGGTCGGCAGTATTACAGTCTTGGTCAACTCCATGACGGCCGATACTATTGATTATGCGGAATATCATGTAGGAAAGCGCAAAGAGGGTTTAATTACTTCCACCCGGACCTTTGTGTCGAATTTAGCTACGGCACTGGCCGGTTCGGCAGCGGCCTACATCTTAAAGATGATCGGCTATGTGCCAAACGCGGAGCAGACCTTAGCGGTAAAGAACTATCTGCACGGCTTTATGTCCTTACTGCCGGCGATCCTATATGTGATCGGTTTAATTGTGATGCTCTTCTATCCGCTGGATGAGAAGAAATTTGAGGAATTACAGAAAAATCTGAAGGAAAAGCGGGCGAATTAGAAAAGAAATGGTTAAGAATCAGGAAACGGAAAGTTTGGAGCAGATCCGGGATCACGCCTTTCAGCGCTGTGTGAGTTTAGAGGAGATCGTAATACCAAAACATGTGGATTATATTGACAATGAAGCATTCTTGGGTTGTATGGGATTACGGCGTGCAGTGATCAAATCGAATAAAATCACAAATGCAGACTTTCTGCCGGAAGATCTCTGAGACAGAATATGCGTCAGTTTTGAAAACAGTTAAGGGAGAATGCTCTCCCTTTTTTGTCTGGGCTTTGTTGAATATAATTTATGCGGTGCTAGAATAGAGTGTTACGGGAGGCAGAGAATGAAAGAGATCTTTAACATACATGATATTAACAGGGATGCGTTCATGTTGCACGGACCGCTGGCTTTGCACGGTTACGACTGGTGGTGGCATTCCTTTACGGCACAGGATAAAATCACGAAAGAAGACAAACCGTTCTTTATTGAATTCTTTCTCTGCAATCCGGCGCTGGCAGAGGAAGAACCGGTTCTGGGGCAGCTTCCGGCAAACAAAGAAGCGCATAAGCGTCCGTCGTACTTAATGGTAAAAGCCGGCTGCTGGGGCGAGGATCACTGCCAGCTGCACCGCTTCTTTTCTCTGAAGAATGTCAGAGTGAAGCAGGGAGTACCGTATGAGATTGAGGCAGAGGACTGCTTTGCGTCGGAAACGGCACTGCGCGGCAGCATCAGCATTACACCTCAGGAAGCGCAGGCGCATCCGGAATGGATGTGTGACAGCGGAGAGATGCAGTGGAATCTGAAGGTTGAGAAGCAGATTGCATTTAATGTCGGCTACGGTGCCAGCAAGCCGTTGCGCGATGCGGAAGCGTTTGCGATGTACTGGCATGCCGAAGGCATGAAGAGTGCCTTTGAAGGGGAAATCGTCTATAACGGCAGAACCTATACCGTATCCAAAGAGAAGAGTTACGGATATGCGGATAAGAACTGGGGACGCGATTTTACCAGTCCCTGGGTCTGGTTATCTTCCAACTGCCTTTTCAGCAGAAAGCTGGGAAAGAGGTTAGAGAACAGTGTCTTTGACATCGGAGGCGGCAGACCGAAAATCTACTTTGTCCCGCTGGACCGAAGGCTGCTTGGGGTTTTCTATTATGAAGGAAAAGAGTATGATTTCAACTTCTCGCACATCTGGCTCAATGTAACAACGGAATTCTCCTTTGAGGAAAAAGAGGAGGAAGTCGTGTGGCATGTACGGCAGGAAAACAGACATGCGGCCATGGAGACGGAAGTGCGATGCCAAAAGAAGGATATGATCCTGGTCAACTATGAAGCGCCGGACGGAGAGAAGAAGCATCAGCGCTTATGGAACGGCGGCAACGGTGTAGGGACCGTACGTCTTTACGACAGAAGTAAAAACGGTTTTGTCTTAGTGGATGAGATCGAAGCGACGCATACCGGATGCGAATACGGGGAATATGCGGAGTAGAGCTTTTTGCAGGAAGCAAAGAGTTGTCAAAGTGATCTAAGAATCAAAAGAGGAGAATTCCTGCGAATTCTCCCCGTTTTTTATTCCTTCTGCATGCCTTAATGTTCGATCAGTTCCGTAACGGCTACTATGCCACAGGCGAAAAGGTCGGACAGGCCTGGAATGCCTGTGTCGGCTGGATGAAGAAATAAAAGAAAAATGACCCCGCCTGGAAACAGGCGGGGTCTGTTACTCTAAAAGAATCATTTCCGATTCATTTGTCGCAAATACAGAAAACAGCATAGAGCGGAACGGATTTGATACTGTTTTCCAGACCGAAGTTCTTTTCGGAAATACGGATGGCATAAGCAGGGTGAAAGAGTCCGATATACTCATTCAGACTTGTTGCCCTGACATGTTCACCGCTTTTTACTTCCACAGGAATGATTTTTCCTTCCAGGGAGAGAAGGAAGTCCACTTCTTTGTTTCCCTTTTCATTTCTCCAGAAATACGGCTGAAATCCAGCTCGGACAAACTGTGTATTCACATAGTTTTCCGTCATACCGCCTTTGAAATCTGCGAGCTCTTCTTCCATAAAGAAAATGTCTTCGGCGCGAATATCCTTTTGCGCCGACAGAAGGCCCATATCGGAAAGGTAGATTTTGAAATCGTCGATGTCCTTATAGTTGTCCAGCGGTTTTTTGACTTGTTCCGCACGGTAAATGCGGGAAATCAGGCCTGCAGAAACCAGCCACTCAATGGCGTTTTCGTATTCCGCAGCTCTGGCTCCGGATTTCAGTATCTTGTATTGGAAACGGGTGTTTTTTTTGGAAAGCTGTACAGCAACCGTTTCATAGGTCAGCCTGGTCTTTTTTATCTCGTTTGAACTTTCCTGATATTTACTCATGTCATCCAGATAATCCATCTGAATCGTTTCCAATATGTGTTTGACCTGGATAAAGTCCTGCGTATCAATGAATCGGGCAACAGCTTCCGGCATACCGCCCACGGCAAGATACTGTCGGTAAAGGCGAAGTGCCGCTTCATGCAGAGCCTGAGGCATCGGACTGTTGTCATCAAAGCAACTGCGGATCCGTTTGACCAGATCCT
>Ga0256404_1010921_pt1 | contig 12368 bp, 6 predicted proteins | sample RumenRJG_01DNA_FD_185990 | JGI IMG/M metagenome (GOLD analysis project Ga0256404, IMG submission 185990) | Bovine rumen microbial communities from Lethbridge, Alberta, Canada - RJG_01 | ecosystem: Host-associated > Mammals > Digestive system > Stomach > Rumen | place: Canada: Alberta | collected...
ATAAACTGCAGATCGGTACGCATAGAGACCGTCTTACCTATGCGGAGAGAAGCCTGGCTAAGTCTTATTATGATTGGCTGAAACTTGGCCTGGGGGATGACAGTAATGTTGCTTATGATGTCTATGAAACGAACTCTTTTGAGGAAGGACAGAAATTCGATAAGGAGAGTGAAAGCATTGTCTATGAGAATGTGAAGGAACTCCTGAAGGAAAAGGGTTCATTCCAAGAAATTCTGAAGAAAAATCTGGGAGTTAAGTCAGAAGACAAGGATAAGGACCAAGTACATCTGAAGGGTAAATATTCAGTTTCAGAACTGAAGCATCAGGCAATGATTCTTCGCTTTGAAAATGATGAAAAGGTGGAGGAGAGCGGACGTCCTTCTTTCCTTGAGACGAGGGAATTCCATAAGACGGTTCCTGCCTTTATTAGTGGGAAGGATGAGGATTATGTGAATCCGGGAGCTTTACGTGGTATCGCTATGCATCGTGCTATGGAACTTCTGGATTTTCAGGCTGATCTCTCTGATCTCGATGGGGTCAAGAAGGAACTTGACCGTATGCTTTCTTCCGGTAGGATGACTGGGTCGGAATATGAACTTCTATCTGCAAACCGAATCCTTGAATTCTGTAAATCGGATATCTTTTCCCGCATGAAGGCGGCCGATTTTGCCGGGCTACTGCATCGAGAATCTCCCTTTGTCATGGGAGAGGACGCGACAAAGCTCTTTGATGGACTTTCCGAAAACCATACGGACGATGGGATGATCCTGATTCAGGGAATCATTGATGCCTGGTTTATAGAGGATGGACAGGCAGTTCTTGTTGACTATAAGACGGATTCTGTCAAGGATGGACAGGCACTGATTCTTCGCTATCAAAAGCAGATGGAACTCTATGGAAGTGCGATTCAAAAGGCTACACAAATGCCTATAAAGGAGTCAATTCTCTATTCCTTCCACTTAGGAGAAGTAGTCCCTCTTGATTGAAAGAAATTCCTTTGGAATTGCTGTTGTACATACTGCAAGAATATAATATAATCTGTTTTGCTTTTTAGATAACACTGAATGATTTCCATATGAATATCATTTGGAAATGAGAGGACGGATTGATATGACGAACAAATTAGACGAGCTTGCATTGCAGACCTTTCTTGATAATCAGGAACAGCTTTTCCCCGAGCCGGTTGCAGATACTCCGGAAGAGGCAGAGGCTTTTCTTGAAGATTGTCTGGCTGTAGTCCTGGACAATAAGAGAGATGTTATCGACTATATTGGTGACAGCATGGATATTGAAGGTATGACGGATGAAGAGGTTCTGGATTCTCCAGAGGTTTTTGCTTTGGAAGATGGAAGATATCTTGTTATAATGGGATAAGATTCATTCTATTCTTACCTACAAACTACCTGAACTTTGATACGGTACGAATGATCAGCAGACAATTATTGTCTGCTGATTTCTTAATACAAATGGGGGAAATATGAAAAGAAAGCTTATAACAATCCTTTTGATTGCATCCTGTACAAGCTTTCTTCTTTCTGGATGTAGCATCGCGGGAAGGAAGATCTATATGAGCTCAGGAACCGGTTGGTTCTCTGTATTCACTATAGGAAAAGGAGCCTGTCCTAAGAACGAGGCTTTGGTATATCTTGCTAATTATCGAAATCTCTATGGTTCTATTAATGGTGCGGATCTCTTCGAAGGCGAATATGATACAGAACATCTGATTTCGAATCTGAAGGACGCAGCTCTTTCTCATCTGACGCAGGTTTATGCTATGAATCAGTATGCAGCACAGAAAGAGATCACTCTGGATCAGCAGGAATTAGATCGTGTGGAACAGGCCGCAAAGAAATACTATGATTCCCTTAGCAAGAAAGAAAAGTCTGCACTGAAGGTCAAGGAAACAGATATCAGAGATATGTATGGTCGTCTTGCCCTTGCAGAGAAAGTCTATACAGATCTTATGGGCTCTGTTGATGAAGAGGTATCTGAAGACGAGGCAAGAGTTGTTGATGCCAAGATCATTGTTATCTCGGATCAGGATAAGGCTGATACTGTCCAGAATCTTATTAACTCTGGAACAGAGTTCGATCTTCTGAATTCCTATAATGATGCTACCCAGATGGACGTATCTCTGAAGAGAGGAGAATACCCCATCGAAGTGGAGGAAGCACTTTTCTCATTAGAGGATGGAGCAGTGGCTGGACCAATTGCAGCATCTGATGGTAAGTATTACTTTGTGAAGTGTATCTCTAAATATAATCAGGAATTATCAGAAGAAAACAAAAAGTCAATTGTCGAGAAAAGACAGACCAATCGTGTTGGGGATATCTTAGACGATCTTGATGAAAATGTTTATTCTGAATTAAATCAAAAATTATGGAATGAAATGGAGTTGCCAGACAAGGAGACAGTGAAGACGAATTCTTTCTTCTCTGTTCTACATGAATACCTCTCCTATTAGCACTTAATATGAGCTTTCGAATTCCACACGCAGGAGCGTGTGGAATTTTAATTATTCAAAATGTATGATAATGAAAAGGAATTAGACTTATTTTTATACAATTCTATCTTGGATATTTCTGACAAATTGCTTATAATAAAATATGTTGTAGATCAACGAATGAAAGTGTGAACTTGTAATTAGAAATGCAACATCAAGGAGGAAAAGGATTATGGCAACTAAGAAGACACCTTCACGTGACGAATTTGCGGCTGAGCTTAAGAAGGTAAAGGCTGAAACCGAGAAAGAAATCACCAAGAAGACCGAAGAAGTTAAGGCTGAGGCTAAGAAGGCTACGATCGAAGTAAAGGAAGCAGCTAAGAAGACCGCTGATAATGCAAAGGCTTCTGCTAAGAAGACTGCATCTAAGGCTGTAGCTTCTACCAAGCTTACTGCAAAGAAAACCGTTGCAGCAGCTAAGAAGAAGGTAGAGGAGAAGACTGCTGAAGTTAAGGTTACTGCTGTTGTGCAGTTCGCTGGTCGTGACTTCAAGGTAGATGATATCGTAAAGAAGGTTGAAGAAGCATACAAGGCTGAGAACAAGAAGAAAGCTCTTAAGTCTCTGGATGTATATATCAAGCCGGAAGATGGTGCTGCTTACTATGTGGCTAATGATGGCTATGCTGGTAAGGTAAATCTCTAATCTATATTCTTATATAAAGTGATAGGACCAGACATGATATGTGTCTGGTCTTTTTCTATGTCAAATGATGCAGGCATGTGATCGTGGTATGTGCGTTCTTCTCTGATCTATATTAGGTTAAGTGGAATTATTATGAATAGTATAAATTATAACTGGAATTAACAATGCAAGCCATATGCTTCAACATAAAGGAATATTGAATCTGTTAACTGTAGATTCAATAAAAGAAATAACCTCCAAGGCATGACCTGGAAGGGCATGATTGGAGGTTATTATTAATTCCTTATATTTAAATTGTATTTTGGCTTACTTGTTTGCAAGAGCAAGCATAATCTTGTTAGAACGCTTAAGGAATTCTGTCATCTGATTTGCATCGAGAGGAGCATTGGCAAGCTTTGCCATGTCATAGATCTGCTTTGCAAAATCAAGTGCAAGATCACTGTCCTTATGATCTATGATGTAACGTACCAGTTCATGATCATCGTTTAAAACTAAGGTCTCGGGAGCAGCGAACATGCTTGCATCCATGCCGGAACCATTCATGCTGTACATCTTCATCATATCCTGCATACGTCGCATCTCTTCAGATACATTCAGAATTGCAGCAGTATCTTTGTTCTTAATCTTCATGACATTGATTGTCAGTTTATCGTTTGCGATAGCCTTTTTGAAAATCTCGGACAGAGTGTCAGTATCAGCCTTCAAATCCGCTCCATCATTTTCTACAAGGGAATCCGTAAGATCAGCATCAATACGAAGGAACTTGTAATCAGGATTTCTCTGCTCTAACTGGGAGATAAAGGAAGTGTCGATCACCTTATCTAAGATAACGGCATTCTGTTTCTGCTCCTTGAAGAGCTGGATGTACTGACTCTGCTGGAGAAGGTCTGTTACATAGTAGATGCTCTTACGCGTATCCTTTTCTTCTTCTGGAGCTGCATTCTGCTCGGAATCAGATGCCGTATTCTCGTCTTTCTTCTCTTCAGTAGTATCCTCGGGCTTGTCTTCTTTCTTCAGAAGATCCGGAAGAGTAGTGTACTTATCATAGATATCCTTGAAGAGAATGTAATCATTCATCTTATCGCAGAATTTATCATCCTTTAAGCAACCATACTTGATGAAGGGACTGATATCATCCCAGTATTTCTCGTAGGATTCACGATCGGTCTTGCAGAGGCCAGAGAGCTTGTCAGCAACTTTTTTGGTGATATAGTCAGAGATCTTCTTAACGAAACCATCGTTCTGCAGAGCGGATCTGGATACATTCAGAGGGAGATCAGGACAATCGATGACACCCTTTAAGAGCATAAGGAATTCAGGGATAACTTCCTTAATATTATCAGCAACGAAGACCTGGTTATTGTAGAGCTTAATGGTACCTTCAATGGAATCATACTCAGAATTAATCTTAGGGAAGTAGAGAATGCCTTTGAGATTGAAGGGGTAATCCATATTCAGGTGAATCCAGAAGAGGGGCTCCTTATAGTCATTGAATACCTTACGATAGAAGGTCTTATATTCTTCGTCTGTGCATTCACTAGGTGTCTTCATCCAGAGAGGGCTTGTGTCATTCAGAGCGACAGGACGCTTTACAATCTTCAGCATGTCCTTTGCAGGTTCGTCCTCTAAAACTTCTGTGGAACCATCGTCGTTCTTCTTCTCGTGGGTCTTTGCATCGTGATGTACGGTTTCAATAACGGTATCATCATCACGCTTGTCATCCGGATTGATTTCTTCGTATTCTGTCTCAGCATTCGCTTTTTCGAGATAAATCGGCGTGGGCATGAAGGAGCAGTACTTGTTGATCAACTCACGAACTCTGTATTCATTGCAGAATTCCAGACAATCCTCATTGAGGTGAAGGGTGATGGTGGTACCGAAGTGATCACGCTCACCGTCCTTCATGGAGAAGTCTGTACCGCCGTCACATTCCCAGTGTACAGCTTTCGCACCGTCCTGGTAGGAGAGGGAATCAATGGTAACTAGGTCTGCAACCATGAATGCGGAGTAGAATCCCAGACCGAAGTGACCGATGATCTGATCCTGGTCGCCCTTGTCCTTGAACTTGGTCAGGAAGTCGGTAGCACCGGAGAAAGCAATCTGATTGATGTACTTCTCTACTTCATCTTCGGTCATACCAATACCATTATCAGAGATGGTAAGGGTCTTCTTCTCGGAATCGAAGATGATATGTACTTCGGGCTTATAACCTGCAGGGATAGAGAATTCACCCATTGCATCAAGCTTCTTCAGTTTGGTAATTGCATCGCAGGCGTTAGAGACCAGTTCTCTAAGAAAGATATCGTGGTCAGAATATAACCACTTCTTGATGACGGGGAAGATGTTTTCACTTGTAATTGAAAGACTACCATGTTTTTCTTTCATGTCTCATTACTCCTTTTTTTAAAAGATCAAGTGGGAGAGTGGTTAGACACAGTCCACATATTTGACAACAAAATAGATTATAAAACAAGAAATATTGGGATTCAATAGAAAATTAGCACTCTTTTAAAAAGAGTGCTAACAATCATAAAAAGGGAAGAAGTAATTTCCCTTATTTCATATTCTTTTGCGCATTGGTAAGCATCATCTTGATACGATTCAGCTGGTTAACTTCAGAAGCACCGGGATCGTAGTCAATAGCAACGATATTAGCATCCGGATGTAACTGGCGGATACGTTTGATAACGCCCTTACCAACGATATGATTCGGCAGGCAGCCGAAAGGCTGGATGCAGACGATATTGTTTGCACCAGTGTGCATGAGTTCCATCATCTCGCCGGTTAAGAACCAGCCTTCACCAGTCATATTACCCAAGGATACGATCGGTTTTGCAAGCTTTGCAGTTTCTTGAATATGAGCAGGAGCAGTAAAGCGTTTACTCTTGTCGAATTCCTTCCTTGCAGCGCTACGGAGCCATTCTAAGAAGCGAATAACGATATTGCAGAGTACGGTAGATTTATGAGATCCACCCAGGTTTTCTTCCTTGAAGGTAGCGGTATAGAAGCTATAGAGGAAGAAGTCGATCAGGTCGGGAACAACGGCTTCTGCGCCTTCCTGTTCGAGAAGGTCAACCAGGTGGTTATTTGCAACCGGATGGAATTTCACTAAGATCTCACCTACAACACCTACTCTTGGCTTCTTCATGTCTTCATGAATGGGAAGCGTATCGAAGTCACGGATCATCTCACGGCACATCTTCTTGAACTTGCGATGGGAGAGTACTCTGTCATTCGATACGAATTCGATGACTTTCTTTCTCCACTTATCATGCATGGCATCTGCAGAGCCTTCTGTAAGCTCGTAGGGGCGAACACGAAGGAGACAACGCAGGAAGATATCACCGAATACCATAGCATAGAGAGCATGCTGTACCAGAGCGGGAGTTACCTTGAATCCGGAATTTTTCTCTAATCCCTGTGCAGAGAGGGAGATTACCGGTACATCCGGGTAACCTGCTTTCTCGAGAGCTCTGCGTAAGAAACCGATGTAGTTGCTTGCTCGGCATCCACCACCGGTCTGGGTGATGAAGAGAGCAGTGCGGCTCATGTCATAATTGCCTTCCTTGATCGCAGCCATTAGCTGACCGACTACAATGAGGGAAGGATAGCAGGCATCATTATTGACATATCGAAGACCGACATCGATACACTCTCTTGCAGGAATGTCAGGAACAATCAGATTGTAACCTGCAGCCTGGAAGGCGGGCTGAATCAGTTCGAAGTGAATCGGGGACATCTGAGGAGCGAGGATAGTCCAGCCATCCTTGCGCATCTCTTCTGTGAACTCCGTACGATTGTAGCTTGCAGGCTTAACAGAACGTTCTGCATTTTCCTGATCTCGTACACGAAGGGCGGCGATAAGGGAACGGATTCTTATCTTTGCTGCGCCTAAGTTGTTTACTTCATCGATCTTCAGACAGGTATAGATCTTGCCGGAATTATTGAGGATATCCTTTACACAGTCAGTAGTAACTGCATCAACGCCACATCCGAAGGAGTTCAGCTGAATGACATCGAGATTATCGGTCTTCTTCGCATAGTTTGCTGCGGCATACATTCTGGTATGGTACATCCACTGATCCATGACAATCAGAGGGCGTTCGAGTTTTCCGAGATGGGAGATGGAGTCTTCCGTGAGTACTGCCATGCCATAAGAGTTGATGGCATCGGGGATGCCGTGGTTGATCTCGGGATCGATATGGTAAGGACGTCCGCAGAGAACGATGCCATGTCGACCGGTATCCTTGAGATACTTGAGGGTCTCTTCTCCCTTCTTCTCGATATCACGACGGAAGGTCCCCTGGGCTTCCCATCCGAGATGAGCAGCTTCTCTAACTTCGTCTTCAGGGATATTGAATTCCTTCCCGAAGACTTTTACGAGCTGATCTGCGAGGATCTTCTCGGAAGAAAATGCGACGAAGGGGTTCAGGAAACGTACCTTTCCGGAAGTGATCTCTTCTACATTATTCTTAATGTTCTCTGCATAAGAGGTGACAATCGGGCAGTTGTAGTGGTTATTAGCATCCGGGAACTCTTCACGCTCATAAGGAACGCAAGGGTAGAAGATGAAATCAACATTTTTCTGGATCAGCCACTTGATGTGTCCGTGGGAAAGCTTTGCAGGATAACATTCGGATTCCGAAGGAATGGATTCGATACCTAACTCATAGATCTTACGGGATGAGATCGGAGAGAGGACAACACGAAAGCCAAGTTTCTTGAAGAAAGCAGCCCAGAAAGGGTAATTCTCATAGAGATTTAATACTCTGGGAATACCTACGGTACCACGAGTCTGCTCCTGAGGGCTTAAGGGACGTTCTTCGAAGGTCCTCTTCAGCTTATATTCATAGAGATTAGGAATGTGCTGGGGATTCTTCTCCTGTCCAAGGCCGCGCTCACAACGGTTACCAGTGATGAAGGAACGTCCGTCACTGAAGTTGTTATGGGTCAGCAGGCAGTGGTTATTACAGAACTGACATCTGGAGAGCTCGGTCTCGAAGGTCAGCTTCTTGATATCTTCGATCGGAAGCATGGTGGTATGAGGATCCTGAGCATAGCGCTCCTTGGCGAGGAGAGCAGCACCGAAGGCACCCATAAGACCGGCAATATCCGGACGGATAACTTCCTTACCGGAGATCTTCTCGAATGCACGAAGAACTGCATTATTATAGAAGGTACCTCCCTGAACGACCATGTTCTCACCGAGTTCGCTTGGATCTGCAAGCTTAACAACTTTAAAGAGGGCGTTCTTGATAACGGAATATGCAAGACCGGAGGAAATATCAGCTACGGTAGCGCCTTCCTTCTGGGCTTGCTTTACCTTTGAATTCATGAATACGGTACAACGGGTACCGAGGTCGATGGGATGTTCTGCAAAGAGGGCTTCCTTAGCGAAGTCCTGGACAGAGAAGTTCAGGGAATGCGCGAAAGTCTCAATGAAGGAACCACATCCGGAAGAGCAGGATTCGTTCAGCTGTACGGAATCGATGGTGCGATTCTTAACACGCATGAATTTCATATCCTGACCACCGATATCCATGATGGTATCTACCTTGGGATTGAAGAAGGCAGCAGCATAGTAATGTGCTACCGTTTCAACTTCACCTTCTTCAAGCTTAAAGGCGGACTTGAAGAGAGCTTCACCGTAACCGGTGGAGCAGGCATGTACGATCTTGGTATCGGAAGGAAGCTCATCATAGATCTCAGTAAGAGACTTGATGGCTGTCTTTAAGGGACTTCCGTTGTTGCTGGAGTAGAAGGAATAGAGCAGAGTACCGTCTTCGCCGATGACAGCAAGTTTGGTTGTGGTAGAGCCTGCATCAATTCCGAGATATGCCTTGCCGTGGTATTCAGAGAGTTTACCCTTCTTGACAACAGCTTTGGCATGACGTTTTTCGAAGGAGTCGAACTCTTCTTTATTCTGGAAGAGCGGCTCAAGTCTTGCGACTTCGAAGTCCATCTTGATCGGGCGAGAGAGTTCGTCTAAGAGATCCTTGATCTCTTTCTGTTCCTCTTCCTTAAAACTTAAAGCAGAACCAATGGCTGCAAAGAGGTGAGAGTTCTCAGGTATGATCGTGTGTTCTTCATCTAACTTCAGAGTATCGATGAAACGCTCGCGCAGCTGATCTAAGAAGTGAAGAGGTCCGCCTAAGAAGGCAACATGTCCGCGGATGGGTTTGCCCTGGGCAAGTCCGGAGATGGTCTGGTTGACAACCGCCTGGAAGATGGAGGCGGCGAGGTCTTCTTTGCTGGCACCATCATTGATCAGGGGCTGGATGTCGGTCTTAGCGAATACACCACAACGGGAAGCAATGGTGTACATCGCATTGTAATTCTTGGCATACTCATTCAGGCCGGTAGCATCTGTGTTAAGCAAGGATGCCATCTGGTCAATGAAAGAACCTGTACCGCCGGCGCAGATACCATTCATACGCTGTTCAACATTACCGTTTTCGAAGTAGATGATCTTGGCATCCTCACCACCAAGCTCGATTGCGACATCGGTCTTAGGCGCATAGAAAGTAAGAGCAGTAGATACAGCAATAACTTCCTGAACGAAGGAGATATCAAGATGTTTTGCCAGAGTCAGTCCGCCGGAGCCGGTGATCATAGGAGCGACTTTTGCATCACCGGTTATGGCATAGGCTTTTTCAATCAGACTATGGAGCGTTTCACGGATATTAGCAAAGTGTCTTTCGTAATCAGAGAAGATCAGATGGTCCTCGGAATCGAGAACTGCAACCTTGACGGTTGTGGATCCAATATCAATTCCCATCTTGTAGAAATTATGATTCATTTGATGCCTTCCTTAAAATACAAGTATCAAAACAAAAAATAGACAGGGAGAGGGTATAATTTCTCCCAAAACTTTTCGTATTATATATGTACCTTGTTGAAAATACAAACCTTAACATACAAATGGAAGAAATTGTTGTCGCGTTGACAAACAAAGGGGCGGAATTTATAATATAAATATTTTATATAAGGAGATTTTTGCCCATGTGGAACAACCTGGAACGACGTTTCGGCAGGTTTGCAATTCCGCGACTGATGAATTACATCATCGGAGGCTATGCAATCGGATACCTGTTATATTTCATGTATCGCGTGACTGGCCTGAATTACCTCGCTTATCTTGCACTTGATCCGTATCAGATTTTACATATTACGAATGGTATTCCGGTCCCTCAGGTCTGGAGACTGATTACCTGGGTTCTGATTCCGCCCTTTGGATTCACCTTTATGGATCTCATCTTCGGCGCAATCATGATGGTTTTTTATTGGCAGCTAGGTAATGTATTAGAACGTTCCTGGGGAACCTTCCGTTTTAACTGCTTTATCTTTGGCGGTATCATTCTTACCATTTTGTTTGCTTTTGCCCTATATGGTATCGATGGATCTGTTTATCCGGTTACAATGCAGGCGAATGCTGCACCTCTGGCGGTTTGGGCTTATAGTTTTTCCTTCACGACGAACTATATCAATATGTCCATCTTCCTGGCTTTTGCTATCTGTTATCCGGACATGACGGTTATGCTCTACTTCATTCTTCCGATCAAGATGAAGTGGATGGCAATTCTCTATGCTGTAATTACCGGATACGAGCTGATCACAGGCCTTACGGCTGGTAACTTTGGGCGTGTTGCAGTAATCCTTGGATCGCTTGTGAACTTCGGCATCTTCTACCTTTCGACAAGGGATTTCTATCATGTTTCTCCTCGTCAGGTCAAGAGAAGGGCGACTTTCCGTAAGCAGACTGCTGAGACGAATAATCCTTTTGCAGCAGCGCAAGGGAGCAGACAGGGCTATCGACATAAGTGCTGTATCTGTGGTAGAACAGATGTTACGAATCCGGAACTTACCTTCCGTTATTGTTCGAAGTGCAAGGGGAATCGCGAATACTGTGAGGACCATCTTTTCACTCATACGCATGTGCAGTGATGACGAATCCGAAAGCGATTTATGTGATTTGGAAGATCATGGATTTTGGTGTCAAATGTAGGGCAAGCCTTACATTTACGATGTAAACTACTTAGAAGGAGTGCTCGCTCTCATGGAAGCACAGGAAACACTTGAAAACAAAGGCGTTGTATCAAAACACTTTATCGAGCAGGAAATCGACAAGGATCTTGCTGAGGGTCGTTACAAGGAAGTTGTAACCCGTTTCCCTCCGGAACCGAATGGTTATCTCCATATCGGTCATGCGAAGTCCATTCTCTTAAACTATGGAATGGCGAAGGAATACAATGGTACTTTCCACATGAGATTCGATGATACCAATCCGACCAAGGAGAAGGAAGAATTCGTCGATTCCATTATAGAAGATATCAAGTGGCTGGGTGCTGATTTCGGTGATACCATCTATTTCGCATCTGACTATTTCCCTAAGATGTATGAGATCGCAGAGAAGCTGATCATGAAGGGCAAGGCATATGCTTCTGACCTGAATGCTGAGCAGATTCGTGAGTACAGAGGTACTCTTACCGAGCCGGGTAAGGAAGATCCGAATTCCACCCGTCCTGCAGAGGAGTCTCTTCAGATCTTCCACGACATGAGAGATGGCAAGTACGCAGATGGCGAGATGGTTATTCGTGCTCGTATTGATATGTCTTCTCCTAACATCAATATGAGAGATCCGATCATCTATCGTGTGGCGCATATGTCCCACCACAGACAGGGAGACAAGTGGTGCATCTATCCCATGTATGACTTTGCTCATCCAATTGAGGATGCTATTGAAGGAATCACGCATTCTCTCTGCACACTGGAATTTGAGGATCATCGTCCTCTCTATGACTGGGTTGTAAGAGAGGCTGAATTCGAGAATCCTCCCAGACAGATCGAGTTCGCAAAGATGTATCTTACCAATGTCATTACTGGTAAGAGATATATCAAGAAGCTTGTTGAAGACGGTATTGTAGATGGTTGGGATGATCCCAGACTGGTTTCCATTGCAGGTCTTCGCAGAAGAGGTTTTACTCCTGAGTCCATTCAGAACTTTGTTCGTCTGACGGGTATCTCTAAAAGTAATGCCAGCATTGAGTATGCTCAGCTTGAGTATTGCATTCGTGAAGATCTGAAGCAAAGAGATGTCCGTGTTATGGCAGTTCTTCATCCACTCAAGCTTGTGATTGATAACTATCCGGAGGGCCAGACGGAAGAACTTCCGGTACAGAACAATGTCGAGAATGAGGCTCTGGGTGAGCGTAACGTGAAGTT
>Ga0256404_1010924_pt1 | contig 12365 bp, 12 predicted proteins | sample RumenRJG_01DNA_FD_185990 | JGI IMG/M metagenome (GOLD analysis project Ga0256404, IMG submission 185990) | Bovine rumen microbial communities from Lethbridge, Alberta, Canada - RJG_01 | ecosystem: Host-associated > Mammals > Digestive system > Stomach > Rumen | place: Canada: Alberta | collected...
TCAGCCCCGGGAGGCGTTTCATCAGCTTGTAGACGCTGAGACAAGTTTTATCCCTGGCAAAGGCTTCTTCCTTTCTATCCAGGGCTTCATTGTAGACAAAACGGCAGGAGCCAATGGTTTTGATGATCAGCGTTCTCTGCCGTTCTGTTGGATAGATGCGATATTTCATTGCCCGATTGCCCATAGATGTCGTCTCCTGATAGTCACTGCTTTGGACAAGACTATTATACCAGAGTGCGAACGTATGTTCAACTATGGGTTTCAAAAACAATTCCCCGATTCATCCAACCTCCTGTAGAGGAGGGGGCTTTCTCGGGTGTTTCTGGTAAAGTGTTCAATTCTGTTCATAATCTGATGCGGACCAGTCATAGCCACAGATATTCACTATTTCATCAGTCTTTAAGGCAGCCGACGGGGACCACGTGAATTCCATTTTCTGTTGTATATGCTATTGGTGCATTTGCACAGATAATAATCAACAGAGACGGCTCCCGATATATCGGCTTTGGATGACTGATATTTTCTTCTGCCTTGCGGTTATGTTCTTTAATAAGGTTATAGAACTTCAGCAGGCCTTTCTCTGCAGACGGAATTGCATTCGCGCCCGTTTTTATCTCTATCAGAGCATAACGTCCATCAGCCATCTGATATACAGCATCCGCCTCCAGGCCGCTGTCATCGCTATAATGCATGACTGTTGCATTGTGAGCCTGCGCATATACGAGAAGATCCCGCAGTACCATATTCTCGAAGATATGACCAAAAAGATCCAAATCATTGTAGAAATACGCCGGGTTCAATCCAAGTGCTGCAATGCCGATGGACGGATCGAAAAAAATGTGTTTCTTTGCAGAACGAATCGCTGTCTTTGAGCGGATCTGAGGCGTCCAAGCGTCAATATCCCGAAGGACAAACAGTTTTTCTAAAACCGAAATATATGATGAGAGCGTTACATCTGTCACATTCTGTGTAGCCTGCACATCCGCATAGATACTTGTTTTTTTGGCCAATGTGGCCATATTTCGCGCATATGACCACAACAGTGTGCGTACCCACTCCGGATTTCTTTTTACCCCGTCAATAGCGCTGGCATCTTTCTGATAAATCTGCCTGTAGTAGTCTTTCGCTATCTCAAGCTTTGCTTCCCGATCAGATATAGCGAGACATCTCGGCCACCCTCCTCGACAGGCAGCAAAGAAGAGATCCTCAAGAGATGTCTGCGAAAATGAGCCTGCCAGAGGGGTTTCCGGATGATCAAACAGATCCGATAAAGATACTAAACCATTGGATTCTCCTGTTTCCCATAGTGTCATCGGATACATGATCAGCTCGCTGATCCTTCCTGTTCCGGTATGGGGTGTATCCGTTTTTCGACTGGTTGAACCTGTCAAATAATACTCACCCACCGCATCAGGATGATCATCACAGTCTTTTCTGATCGCACCCCAGATTTTAGGGGCATCCTGCCATTCATCAAAAAGGATGGGCTTAGCATTAGAAAAAAACAATCGAGGTGCCGTTTCAGCAACAGCCATATATCCATCGCGGCGCTCTTCATCCTGAAATTCAATGATGGTTTTACACCTCTCCTGAGCAGTCCTCGTCTTGCCGCTCCCCTTGGGACCTACAATATTGATTGCATTGAAAGCCTTATTTCTTTTCTCAATCTCCTGATCGACAATTCTCCTGATATAGTCCATATGAAAGCCTCCCCTTGAATGCCATCATATACTGATTTTGTCATTTTCGCAAGATTTGTTTTGCGTTTTTCTTCGATTTTATTTTATGTTTTTCTTCAGTTTTATTTTGTGTTTTTCTGGTTATTTACTTTGCTCTTTTCATCAATTACCATCCTTAACATTTCGGAACATTACAATCTTAGTGCCACGGAGGCACTGAAAACCGAGCCTGTGAGGTTCTGTTCAGATCGGATAGGTCGGCTAAAGCCGCCCTTCCGATCTGCGCGATGCGCACATCTCGCGGCATAGCCGCTTCGATGTACGTTAGCCGTCGAATAGCCGCCCGTGCAAGCACGGCGGCTGCTCTCCGGCCTTATCGCGCAAAAAAACAGCCTCCCACGGACTGTGAAAGGCTGATATGCACAATATCTTTATTAAGTTGTTTAGACGCTTCGCCTGCTATGCCAGGCTATTACAATTATCGTTATGACGTTTTTACTCAGAGCGATTATCGTAAAACTCTATCTTTGGGGCAGCACCTCATCAATATACGTTTTAACTGTTTGGTATAGTTCTTCAAACGAAGGCTTTTCCACATCGGGGGAAAACCTGAATTTCCCATACGCATGTGCCAGTTGTTCCGGTTTCTGTGTAAATCCCGAAAAATCTTCAATGCTCCTTCCGCTTTCATGTATTGCACGGAGGACTTCCTCGCCATTGAAATCAACAACATGTGAAATATAGTACAGGTCTACGACATCCTTGATTCTTCGAAATACCTTGTCGGTGGATATTGCTGCCACTTTATCCGCTATCATCTGCGTCAAAGAGAATCCGCGGAATGTTATACCCTCGATTTCATAGACTCTGCTCTCCACCAGTGGCCGATTCACATCAATGTCCATGGTGAATAGAATCTCGTCGGTGGACGGATCCGCCAGTTCAAATCCGGCGGAACGTCCCTCCCCATACATTCTGTAAATACTGACCTTCAACGGGATCCCCGCCGCATCAATAGCCTTTTGCAGGGAGGATACCATCTGTTCCGCCGTGGGCGGCACGTTCGAATACCAGTTCCCGTCAATATCCACTGTATGGCGGGTGTTCTCTGTATACCCGGCTTCAATCAGGCAGGCCTTCAAAACCATGGAGCCTTAAAAGCTTACTGGAATGCCGCTGTCATAAATGGATTTCATGACATCATACATCAGCTTTTCTTCATTCGTAATAATCATACCGTCACCACCTAATTGTCGTAGTATTCCATAGCTTCATTTGCCAGCTCTTCAAATCTGTCCTGATATTCCGGTGCGACAGATATCCCGCTAAAGCTTTCCCCGTTGGAATAATAATACTTGCTGACAGCTTCTGTAATACCTTGCATATCAAGGATTGGTTCATTCGCAAGCGCATCGGAAAGAGTCCTGTTAAAATCAGTAAACTTAAGTCCGTTCTTCGTTATCACGCTATACGGGCTTATATGGTTCCCGAGTATCGCTACTCCGTTGAAACGGGCAACCGTATCATCTCCATATACCCATACGATATACTCATCGCTGCGGCCTCCAAACCCGCCCTGGCACATCAGAGCCTCATCAAGGCCGAATACAACATCCTCTCCAAGGCACTCCTGCACTGCCTTCAGCCAGGCAACAGCGCCTACAAAGTCTCTCCTGCTCGGAAGATTCTTCTTATTGGGATCATATGCAGGAAGGACTGCCGTTCTCCTGTTGACCAGATCCTCCTGAATTCGATGCTCCAATAGTTCCAATATATACTCCGGGGGCTTCCGCACACCTGCCTCCCAATTCTGAACAGTACGAAAGGGTATGCCATATCTGGCAGAAAACTCACTCTGCGTATCGCCCAGTTGTCTTCGCAATTCCCTTATGCTCATACCAACATCTCCTCTCTCGCCTTAATAATACACCCATTGAGTGCATTTATCAAGAGATAATTCATTGAATCTTCCCGCCATACGAGTTTTGCGTGAATCGTACAGAATCATGTGATTTAGACTTTCGGCAATTATTCGCTTTTTTGCCGAAAGTCTAATAGTGCATCTTCCATTTCAATATTCAGCAGCTCATAATCTGTCCCTTGAACTGTAAATGTCGAAATAGTGTCGTTCTTTATTATTCCTGCGGGGTTTCTCTTATAAGTACGTATCTTCCAGCAGCTTACGTATATCTTCCGCTTTTACCCCATTGAGTGTTCCCGTGCTGACGATATTCATGTTGATGGGGGAAAGGTCATTTCGAAGATTTACAATACAGAAGGCCTCCCGGTCATACTGGCGCAGCATCTCGGCCACAACCCGGACAGCATCCTCCGGGGAACGGATTGGCTCCGCACTGTAGAGGGGCGGCTCCTTCACCATACGGCTTGCCACGCGGTCCAGTTTATACGGTCTCGTCGTACTCATCCTGTCCTCCAATCTCAACTGTGATCATATATTCCTGATCTCCCATCTGTTCCAGGGTCTTTCGGAGCGTACCTGCCGTACTGTACGCCGGCATTCCTGCATCTCCTGTTTTGATCCCTGCCTGGGCTGCATACGCCTGCAGCCTGCTCCTGCTCATTTCCTGATAACTCATTGCTTTGCCTCCTTCTTTTGGGATTAAAAAAACAGCCTTACGCCGAAACGCAAGACTGTTATGTATGCGGGCATGCTTCATCTCTTAATCCGGACACGGAAAACAGAGACCGGCAGTGAAATCACCATTGCTGACAACGGCCGGGGATTTGAGCCCATCGATGACAGTGAACCCCATATAGCGCTGAAAAACATCCGGCAGAGACTTGAGATGATGTGCGGAGGCAGCCTTACGATTACGCAGGCGGACGGCGGCGGAACCATTGTTACAGTGACGATCCCGAATGCGGCAGACCGGCCCGGCCTTTATTCCGGGACTGCGCCCTGCTGACGCAGCCAGACGCTCCTCATGAAATAGCACCAGACCTTCGGATAGCGCACCTCCGGAGGCTTCGGGGCCGACAGATCCGGAGAACCCATGTACTCCGCGAAATGATCCGCCAGATACAGCATGGCTGCCGCGTGATCCGGACCGAAGACGGCCCTTTCGGACCACCCGCGCTCCCTGACTTTGCCAAGTTCCCGTATCTGAGGCGTTTTTTCGCCGGCGGGCACGCGGAAAGGACTCGGATACTCCGTCCGGATGATACGGGACCGCTGTGACTGCAGCTCCAGTGCCGCCAGAACGATCCTTTTGCGATCCGGATCTACGATAAAAAAGCCCTGGGGACTGAGCGTAAAGATCTTTCCGCGGTAGATCGTCCAGTCCTCGCAGGAAGTATTCTTCGCTTCCAGCTCCGCCCGGTATTGGGCCAGCGCGTCTTCCCGTGAGCTCTGATAACCCACATACCCCAGGGGATCCGAGATATTTCCCATGAAGGCATGCTGCTCCACGGTATAGCCGCCCAGAAGCAGACGTTCTGCCCCGTCCATTTTGAATTCCGCGTCGCGCACAGAGGCGTCGATATCGATATTGCCGTGGGAGACCCTGGTCTCTCTGCGGACATCCTCCTGCACGGACGACAGTTTGAACAGCTCCTGCCGCCGGTACTTTGCGTCGTCCCGCAGTTTCCAGCAGTACGTGACCCCGCCGGCCTCCATGGTGGTCGTGTATTCCTCCAGGTAATCGCTGTCATAATTCAGCACGGCATACTGTTTCCTGCCGTTCCTGATCTCGATGCTGGCATCGGTCATTTCCCCGCAGGAAACCAGCCGTTCCGGGTCCGCTCCCCACAGCTCAGGGCTGTCGCCCGTCACGATCCTGTCCGTCTCCACCGCTCCCAGGTCGCCTCTGACGCTCCGGCCGTAGTGGTAATAAAAGATCCGGTTCCCGAGCTCGGGAAAGCTCTTCTGCAGGTCCGTCAGCTTGCCGTAATACTCCTGCCCGGTTCCGGACAGTTCGGCCATCATTTCCGCAGCGCCCTTCTCCTTTGCAAGCCAATAAGAGTATTCCCACTGGATCGCCTTTTCGGCCAGATCTTCAAATAACAGTCTGAGCTCTTCGCTGTTCATTCCCTGGCCTCCGGAGGGATGACATCGTTCGATATGCGGGAGCTGTTGCGCATCACGGAATATGTCTTTCTGTAGAATGCCCGTTCCGCGTCCGCGTATTCGTCAAGGAAGCGGAGCCCCTGCACGAGCGCGTCGCGGCCTTTCAGCAGGCGGTATTCGTCGATCTCCTCCTGGGCGTGTATCTCTTTCTTCACAAGATACCGAAGGATCTTCGGCAGGAGCATGCCCATCGCTCTCTGCACGCCTTTTTGCGCGATGCTGCCGATCTCCCCGTCAGGGAAACGGCTGACCACGCCCTGGGCGGTCATCGCCTCCTTTACCCTCATCGCGTTGTCCAGCAGGACTTCGTTGACGCCCTTTTTCAGGCGGTAAAAGAATTCCGGCAGCAATGTGAACGACTGGACCAGAAACTGATAGCACGAGAAGAGAACCCAGCTCTCCGGGTCTTCCGGACGGTCCATATCCTCCCCGAGATTCTTTTTCAGCTTCACGGCGTAGTCGAAAGTGCCTTCGTCATACTTGTTCTTTCTGGCGCTGATCACAAAGCTGAACAGGGGCTGTTTTACATATGCCCAGTAAAAGGTCTCAAACAGCTCGCAGGCCTTGGCAAGATTGCGGATCTGGTTCCCTTCGATACCATACGCTGTAGAAAATCCGTCCGTAAACAGATGCATGCGGGTCCTCTGCACTTCATTGACCGCTTCGCCGAAATGGGGATCGTTCGCGTAGTCTGTGGTCTCGTACAGCTCGTTCATCCTCCAGCACATGCTCCGGTACAGCGCTTCCTCGTTCGAAAGCGAGCCTTCCCGGGACGATTCCAGCAGATACGGATACAGGAGCGCGGACTCACGGATAAATTCCGCGCGGTTCTCATAATAATGCTCCAGCTCCGGCAGGTGCTGCTCAAGCATGTCGGAGAGCCCGCCGTATCCGACCTCGCTGTATCGTAAAAGAAATGATCTCAGAGGATTCCGTATGGGAGACGTAACCCCCTCTTCCCGGCTCAGTTCCGCAAGAAAGGCTGCCCACAGTTCCTCTTCGTTCCCGGGACGGCGCTCCTCCACGGAGGCGGGTGCGGTCTTCTTCTGATCCTTTTTTCCTATGCCAAACATGGTCTCTCTCCTTCTTAGCAAGTATCTTCCGCTGCGGCTTCCGTCAGTCGGGCAGGACAAAGACTTTATCCTGCGCCGCCCGCTTCTTAAGCGCAGCAGCCTCGCCGGCGTACAACTTATCCATAAACTCCAGCTCCGTTCCCTCCTTATACCAGTAAAGGAACTCGCGGTAGATCGCTTCCTCTTTTCCCGGGCTGCAGGGAATGTCTGCAAAAAACGTTCCCCGGAAGGTATATCCGTCCGGGAAGCTCAGTTGTCCTTCTCCGCATTTCCTGTCGGAATAACAGTTTCCTTCATAGATGAGGCCTCCCGGCCATGTGATTTTCCCACGGCCGAAAAGATAGGCATTTCTAAACGTTCCCTCATAGACCCTGCCATCCGCAAAGGTATATATACCTTGGCCAGTCAGGTAGCCGTTTACGAAATCCCCTTCGTAGCTGTTGCCGTTCGGCCAACGCATCCTGCCCTTTCCGGTAGGCTCGCTGCCTGTGTAATCTCCTTCGTAGACCGCGCCGGAGGCATAAGTATTGAGCCCCTTTCCGGTCCTCTCACCATCCATGCATTCATATTCATAGAATGTACCGTCCTCCCGGGTATAGTGCGCTCTGCCCGGTCCGGACATCTTGCCTGCACAAAAGCCCCCTTCGTAAGAGCTTCCATCTGTGAAACTAAACTTACCCTGTCCGTCAATCTTTCCGTCTTTATAATCGCCTTCGTAGACCGACCCGTCCGTGAAATATTCAATGCCTTTGCCGGTCCGTTCGTTTTCGATGAAATCTCCTTCATAACGGTTCCCGCTCGCCCAGGTAAACACGCCTTTGCCGGTCCGTTTTCCGTCTTTATAATCCCCTTCGTAGCGGTTGCCGTTATCCCAAAGGATCAAGCCTTTCCCCTCATACTTACCGTCCACGAAATCGCCTTCATAACGGCTTCCGCTCGCCCAGGTTAACACGCCCTTGCCGGTGCGCTTGTTGTCGATGAAATCTCCTTCATAACGGTTCCCGCTCGCCCAGGTAAACACGCCCTTGCCGGTGCGGTTTCCATCTGCATAATCTCCTTCATAGCTGTTGCCGTTCGCCCAACGGGTGACGCCCCTGCCGTTCTTCTTTCCTCCGGAATACGTGCCCTCGTAGGTGCTTCCGTCTTCGTAGACGCCACGGCCGGTCCCGTCAGGTACTCCGCCTTCTGCCTCGCCGGTATAGATATAGTCATCATATGCAAGATCTGTTACCATTTCACGAGCCATCACAATCCCTCCGTTTCTTTGCGGATTTTTACGTCCTCACAGCGGACAGCCTCCGGCGACAGCGATTCGCAGCCTCCGAAGAACGAATTCAGCCTTGCCTTGTCGTTGGTCCTCCAGTTGCCCAGAGAGACCTTCTCCAGCGAGCCGCAGCCCAAGAAGAACCGGTCAAAGCTGTGTACGCCCGAGACGTCCCATCCTGAGAGATCCGCCTCGCGAAGAGCGCTGCACTCTTCAAAAAAGCCCTGCATGTGCCTCACGCTTCCGAGATCCCAGCTGCCCAGATCGACAGTACTGAGGGAGCCGCACGCTTTGAACATGCCCGCCAGCTCCCGGACCCTGGAGATGTCCAGCTCGCGCAGATCGGCCTCTTTCAGGCGCCCGCAGCCTGCGAACATACGATAGCAGGTCTTTGCCGTGGCACCGGGCTTTGCTGTGGCGCGCTCGATGAGACCGGTCAGCCTGTGCCAGGGCGCGCGCGGGATATCGTCTTCCCCGACGCCTCTAAGGCAGGACGGAAAACGCCAGTCGGGCAGTTCTGCGTCGATCACAAGCGTATGATCCTCATAGCTGAAGTGCCATCCCGGATAATCTGGCTTTACGCCCTCCGGCAGCACACGCGCGACGGTTTCGTCATTGGCAATGACGTGTACGGTCTGTGGCACTTCGTAAAACATTTCTTTTGTATCTGTTCCTTCACTGACATGCCATCCGCTAAGATCGAGGCTCTCAAGACTCCCGCAGCGGCAGAAGAGACGGCTCATATCGGCGGCATTGCAGGTAAGCCATCCGCCCATATTCAGTTCGCGCAGGCTGCCGCAGTCGAAGAACAGGAAGGAATAGTCCCTGACATTTGTGACATCCATCGCGCTCAGGTCCAGTTTTTCGAGAGACCTGCAGCCCGAGAACATGCCGCTGCAGTCTTTCAGGGAAGCCGAGGGCCAGGCACTCAGGCTGATTACCCGGAGCTTTTCACACTCTTCGAACATCCTGCAGGTATTGGTCACCTTTCGGAGATCCCACCTCGGTCCGGTCCGGATGCTTTCGAGAGCTGTGCAGCCATCGAACATAAAACTCATATCTTTGACATTCGCAGTATTCCATCCAAAAAGATCGAGAGACTTCAGGGAAACGCAGCCCGAGAACATGCTGACCATCGAATCACAATCTGAAACATCAAGCCTGGACAGCTCGACCCGCTCAAGATTTTTCATGCCTGAAAACAGATACGAGGCGCTCCTGGTGCTGGCACCATCAGTCATCACGACCGAGCGCACCCTGTCCTTAATATCTTTTTTCTCGACGCTGTCTATAAAAAAGTCCCTGCCGACCGTGAGCGTACCGCTCTTCGTATCGAGGGACCAGCCTTTGCCGCTTGTGATCGTAAAGAGTCCCATGTCCAGTCCTCCCTTTCCGTTTTATTTCGTCCAGATTATTTTTGACCATCTGCGAACCATCGCAGATTATTGTTCGGGTTTGGGGCATATGCCTGGTGTATTTTGGCATACGGTATCCTTCGGCGTGAATGTCACATTCAGAACCATTCCCATCCCGTCTGCCAACCGCTGGAGAAGCTTCATGCTTGGGTTCCTGGTTCCATTCTCCAGCCGGCTGATCTCTGCCTGGGCGATACCGGTTCTCTCAGAAAGCTCCTTCTGTGTCAGATTCTGCGAAGTTCTTGTTTCGATTATGGCCCGGATCACATTCCTCTCGGGCTGAATTTCTTCATAAGCCTTAACGAACCCGGGATCCTGCATTTTTTTCTTTTTATAATCCTTCCGCTGCATCGCCGTCACCTCCTGTCTGTCATGGTCATTATATGAGCTATACCTCATTTTTGTCAAGATTTGCTTCGGCCCTGGCCTGCTGCAGAACAGCCTCCTAAGTATCGTGGAGAATGCACTAAGACAGCCTGTACCATCCGTTGATATGCTACCCCCAAGTAGGACACTGAAATATAAAACCTACTTGGGGGTATTTAGTACCATAAAAGTGTAGTTGTTAGAGAGTAATTAAGCTCTGCTAGACATATTTACGATTTTTTCTACCTGTTCTTCTTCTGCTTTGACAATATACATCCCACTTCTCCCGGCTGTCTTACTAATCCTCGTTTCCTGTTTTTCTCCAGAGCGAATAGGATCCAAGCATGAGAAGTGCAATTCCGGAAACTATCATCAGAACTTTAAGTGATATGTAATCGGCTAACGGGCCAAAGATTACCATACCAAGTGGCAGGGCAAGGCTATAGACCGAGCCAAACAGGCCAAATACTCTCCCGATCATATCTTCCCTTGTATTTTCTTGAAGAAATGTCGTACTCGCCGTTTGAACAACCGTGAGAATGATGCCGAATACCACCATAAAAGCAAGATATACAGGGAATAAACCTGTGGAAGCAAGCATTACAGCAAGTACTCCAAAACCTGCGATACCTCCACCGTAAATCTTCATGCGGTCTCTTTTACCGGCAAAGGAAGCCATAATCAGTCCGCCTGCCGTCATACCTGCAAAGCCTGCAAGTTCCACACCGCTAAGATAGATATAGCTGTCGGAAAAATATCTCGTCACAAATAGCGAACACAAAAAGCCTGCAGGTACACAGAGTAATATGAACAGCCCATAGCTGAAGATCAAAAACTTAAGCCTATGCTCTGACAATACATAGGAAAATCCTTTCTTCATATCGCTAAACACACTGCCGCTATTCTCATTCTGCAGGGCTTTTGCCGTTTCACGAGTCGGAACGGAAACAAAATAAAGGATTCCAACTCCGATAACAGCTGTAACAATATCAATCATCAGAACCGCTGAAAGTGGCATAAAAGATAATACTATTCCTGCTGCAGCAGGTGCGGCAAACTGTACTGCTGACTGTATTGATGCATTGTAACCGTTGATTTTCATCAGTTTATCTTCGGGTACAAGTGACGGTATCATGGCAGCTACTGCCGGGGTCTGAACTCCCGCTCCGACTGAACGAATAAATGATATTACAATTAACGCTGCCATCATTATCCCGGTATTCTTGAACCTCCCACCGCCTTGAGAGGCGGGGGATTCCTGCTTCATCGCTATGGTTTACCGACAGAGGACTTGTCTTCTGCCAGCATGGACCATGGGCTCCACAGGCGTTGACTTCGGACAGTTCCTGCCCTAGCTGGGTTAATTCCACTGATTGACTGGTTTACGATACAGCATTCTGAAGATTATCTTCTGTATAGATACGGAGACCCTCCTGCAGGATGTTCACAGCTGCATTTCTGTCGCGGTCATGTTGTGCTCCGCACACAGGGCAGACCCACCTGCGCACCCGCAGGTCCCGAACCTCAGGATTCTTTTCTCCGCAGCAATGGCAGATCTGGCTGGATGCGAAATACCGTCCTACCCGGACTAGGACTTTTCCCCGGTCTGAAAGCTTATACTCCAGGTACCGGGTGAACCTTCCCCATCCGTTGTCCGCCGTCGCTTTCCCCAGCCTGTCCGCTCTTGCCGACATTGCTTTTATGTCCAGGTCCTCGATGCATACGATGTCATAAGAGTTGGCTATCCTCAATGACTCCTTATGCAGGAAGTCCTGCCTCTGGTTTACTGTATGGCGATGAATCCCCGCGATCTTCCGAAGCTGCTTTCTATAATTCTTTGATCCGGTCTTTTTGTGTCGTAACCTTCTCTGGGCAGATGTCAGGCGCTTTTCAGACCGCCGGAAATACTTCGGGGAGCCCACCGTCCGGCCCTCTGAGTCCATGTAGAGACCGTCTGACTTGTAGTCCATGCCAACGGCCCGGTCCGTATTCGGAATACAGGAAACCGGATTATCATCATACTCAAAGAGGCAGGAAACATAGAAAGTCATATCCCGCTCAGCGCTGACCGTCGCACTTTTCAGAGTCCAGCCCGGCGGAACCTCCCTGGAGATAACTGCCTTTACCTTTCCGACCTTCGGAAGAAAGATCGAACGGCCTTCGATCCGGATATTCCGATTGGTCACGACGGTTGTGTAAGACCAGCGGCTCTTCCTCTTGCTTTTATGTTTAGGCCTCGCAGCATGCAGCGCTTTATTAAAGAAGTTCTGATAGGCAGTATTGAGATGCCAAAGGGACTGCTGAAGTGCTATGGAATCAACCTCCTTCAGCCAGGGATGCTGCTTTTTCAGTCCCGGGAGGCGTTTCATCATCTTGTAGACGCTGAGACAGGTTTTATCCCTGGCAAAGGCTTCTTCCTTTCTGTCCAGGGCTTCATTGTAGACAAAACGGCAGGAGCCAATGGTTTTGATGATCAGCGTT
>Ga0256404_1010925_pt1 | contig 12364 bp, 12 predicted proteins | sample RumenRJG_01DNA_FD_185990 | JGI IMG/M metagenome (GOLD analysis project Ga0256404, IMG submission 185990) | Bovine rumen microbial communities from Lethbridge, Alberta, Canada - RJG_01 | ecosystem: Host-associated > Mammals > Digestive system > Stomach > Rumen | place: Canada: Alberta | collected...
AACGTGTTCGGCCCCGGCGGGGAAGGCTATCTGCGCATGTCCTTTGCGACGGGATATGACGACGTCGTGGAAGGCTGCCGCCGTCTGGCCGATGGCATTGCCAAACTGACCAAATAAGACTGACTGATACGCGCCGTTTTCCGCCTGAGGGAAGCGGCCCGTCACAAGAGAAACCAAAGGAGGTTCCCTGTCATGCGTCTTGTTACGTTGAAACTCTTCGGCCTGGAAGTGGCCGGCATCAAAGCTGAGAAAGGTGTCGTCACCATCAGCACCCTGAACGAAGCACTGGATAAGACATATCCCCTCGATATGCTCTCCCTGATCCAGGCCCAGTCCATCCCTGAGATCACCGACTGGTACAACAACGGCGGCAAAGCCAAACTGGATACCCTCGACGCCGTCCCCTATGATAAATGCGTCTACGGCCCGCTCTACCGCAACCCGAAACGCATCTTCGGCATCGGCCTGAACTATTCCGACCATGCCGGCGATATCGGTACTCCGCCCCCTGTCGGCTTCCCCGGCAGCTTCTTCAAGATGGCGGACACCCTCGTCGGCCCCGGAGACGATATCTGCCTGCCGAAGCTGAAAGAAGCCTGCCGCACGACGGCGGAGGCGGAACTGGGCGTCATCCTTGGGAAAGACTGCAGAGACGTTTCCGAAGAGAACTGGCTGGACGCGGTCGCCGGCTACACAACCATCCTCGACATGACGGAGGAATCCATCCTAAAAGGCAACGAATATGTGCAGGGCAACCCCCGCTACCTGACGATCGTCAAGAACTTCCCCACCTTCTTCTCCTTCGGTCCCGAGCTCGTGACCCCGGACGAGGTGCCGGACGTTCTGAAGCTGGAAGTGCAGAGCGTGCACAATGGCGAAGTCTACGCGAAGAACGTGGTCGCCAACATGACGCACCGCCCTGCCCGCCTGGTCTCCCTGCACTCCTCGATCCAGGGCTGGTATGCGGGCGACGTGCTGTCCACGGGAACGCCCAGAGCCTTCCCCCTGGCGGACGGCGATACCGCCGAATGCCGCATCGTCGGACCGGACGGATTTGCGATGGAGCCCCTGGTCAACCCCGTCGTCGACCTGAAAAAGCATCCTTAGAGTCAGGGTAGAGTCAGGGGACGTTTCTCCTGACTCAAAATAGAATCTCGCAAAGACAGAAACACCGGAGGCCTGAAGCCTCCGGTGTCGTTTTATGCCTTATTCGATTTCCGTAACGATGACCGCGCCATCCTCCACCCGGAACTTCACCTCCCGGCCGGCAAAGGGAAACCCGTAGACGCGGGCCGGGTCGTCCTGGTAGCCGGGCCTGGGGTCCAGTTCCAGGATGCGTCTAAGAGCCTCTATTTTGCCCTCTGGGAGGCATTTGATCCATTCTTCGGGTATTTCCACCTTCAGAGTCTCCACGTTGCGCAAACGGCCGATTCCGCGTTCCGCATCCGGGATGCATTCCGTAGCAGGCAGATAGGGTTTGATGTCGAAGATGGGCGTGCCGTCCATCAGGTCTGCGCCGGACACATGGATAAGGGGTCCTTCTTCGCTTACCGGTTCGATCCCGGTGATCTTCACCACGGACAGGCCCAGGGAATTGGGCCGGTTGGGCGACCGCGTCGCGAACACGCCGACCCGGGTGTTGCCGTCCATCTTCGGCGGGCGTACGGTGGGGCTCCAGGAGGGATGTTCCGAGGCTTCTTCGTGACCGTCGTAGCGGCCTTCCGGTTTCGCAGAAGCGAATCCTTCGGAGAAGTGCCAGATGAGCCAGATATGGCTGTAGTTCTCCAGCCCCCGCAGCGCGTCGGGATTGCGGTACGCCGGCTCGAACACGATGGTGCCTTCCAGTTCGGGCACGAGCCCGGACTGCCGGGGAATGCCGAACTTGGACGTCAGGTCCGTGCGGATATGGGCGATCGGGTGAATGATATGCTGCGTCATGGTAACAACTCCAATAGTTCCTGCGGCCTGTGGATGATGGTCTTCGCACCGCTGGCGACGAGCCAGTCCTCGTCCCGGAAGCCCCAGGCGCAGACGATGCATTCCATGCCGGCATTCTCTGCGGTCTTGATATCCACTTCCGTATCGCCGACGTAGACCGCATCTGTGCGGGTCAGCCCCTGGCGCGCCAAAATGCGGTCGCACAGATCCGGCGCCGGCTTGATGGGCATGCCGGGCAGCGGACCGCTCCAGTCGTCCAGCAAGCCGCCGAAATACCGCTCCGCCAGCCGGGCCACGTCATCATCCGGCTTGTTGGAGACGCAGGCCAGCTTATATCCCCGGCGGCGCAGTTCGGCAAGCGCTTCGGGAATGCCGTCGAAGGGCTTCGTCGTGTCGTTGCAATGCTGTTCGTAATGGTGCTTGTACACCGTGCGGACCTGCAGTTCCAGATCTTCCGGCGTTCCTTCCGGCACGGCCCGGTGGATGAGATTGATGATGCCGTTGCCTAAAAAACGGCGGTTTTCGGCAAATGTTCTCTGGGGCAGGCCGCATTCGGCCAGCGCCCAGTTGACGGAGTCCGACAGATCCCGGAGCGTGTCCAGGATGGTGCCGTCCATATCAAATAAAACGATCTTGTACTTCTTTCCCATAATTTTTTTACTCTACTCGTCCCGGACCATGCGTACGCACAGCTGCAGCAGCAGACGGTCCCTGTGATCCTTCAGGGAGAGCCCGGTGAGCGCTTCGATCTTCTCCAGGCGCTGGAGAAGTGAGATCCGGTGGATGTGCAGTTCCTCCGCCGCCTTGCTGGCATTGCCGCAGCAGCGGAAATACACTGCGAGGCTCTTCAGATATTCGCTGCCCTTCCCGTCCGCGGAAAGCAGGGGCTGCAGCGTCTGCGCGGCAATGGAGACCGCCTGCTCGTCCCTCAGCAGCGCCGCGATGAGCGCCGCTTCCTTCGCGTCTTTATATGTATACATCCCGCCGGGAGAATCCGCCGCGTACGCCAGCGCCATGGCAGCCTGGCGGGCCAGCAGCGGAAAGTCCGCAGGCGCATCGCCCGCTGGACAGATCCCAAACGTGAGCGCTGCATCCGCCAGGTTCTCCTGCAGTTTGCTGCGCAGCACTTCCGTTATGCGCTGCAGGTCTTCCGCCTCCCTGCTCTGCCGGACCTGCACGTAAAGCAAAAACTCCAGCGACATGGCCGCATACATGCCCCGCAGCCCGCAGAGCCGGCAGGCGCTTTCGATCGCGTTCTCCGCCAAGGCCGCTGCCTCCGCTGCCCGGGCGGAATATTCCGGCACGTCTTCCGGCAGCGCAGCCCGGAAACGGATGCAGGCGTAGTTCAGACTCAGGTCGAACTTCAGCCGGAGCCCCTGGACCGCCATCTGCTGCAGATCTTCCCCGCCGGATGCCAGATTCCAAACAAAGTCGTTCTTCAGCTTCCGTTCCGTCAGATATTCCACGTTGCGCCGGTGGATGCGCCGGATGAGGTCCGTCTGGACCTGGGCAAACCGGACTTTCCAGGGGATGCGGAACACAGGTAGTCCCTGCTTTTGAGCCTGCAGCCGCAAAGCCAGCGGGAATTTGTAGGCGGGGTCGCGGAACGCGAACAGCACGCCGCAGGCACCGCTCGCCGCAAGTTCCTGCAGGAACGCGGAAAACTTCGCTTCGTCCTCCGTGCACCCTTCTGCCGTGGATAGCACAAGATCCCCGGGCTGGACGAAGTCGTCCGCCGGGTATTCCTGCACGGTAACGGCAGAGATCTCGGCGCTGGCCGGGTCACCGGCGTAGGCCAGCTGTTCGATGCCGGGCACTAAATTGTCACGAAGCATGTCGGAAACTGTGTAATTCATAGCCGTATTATACCATAAGAAAAAGCCGGGCTGTTACACCCGGCTCAGGAGGCTGCAAATTAAATGAGGGCCAGCGCCTGATCGAGATCTGCGATCAGATCGTCCGCATCCTCGATGCCGATGGAAAGGCGCACCTGGCCGTCGTAGATCTCGGAAGCGTAGCGTTCCTCGGGGCTCATGTCGAAGTGAGACATGGAGGGGCTGTGCTGGATGAGGGAGTCCACGTTGCCCAGGGACGTCGCCAGGGAGAAGACCTTGACGTTGTTCATCACTTTACGGACAGCGTCCATGCCGCCCTTGATGTCGGCGCTCATCATGCCGCCGAAACCGTTGTGCATCTGCTTCTTGGCGATGGCGTGGGTGGGATGGCTCTCCAGACCGGGATAGTACACGCGGTCGATCTTGGGATGGTTCTCCAGGAACTTCGCGACCTTCATGGCATTGGCACAGGTGACGTCCATGCGGGCGGCCAGCGTCTTCATGCCCTGCATCACGAGCCAGGCTTCGAACGGTCCAAGCACAGCGCCGAAGCACTGCATAAAGGGCATTCTGCAGCGGTCGATCAGTTCTTTGCGGCCTGCGATGATGCCGGCGGTGGCAGTACCGTGTCCGCACAGATACTTCGTTGCGCTGTGAACGACCATATCGGCACCCAGGTCGATGGGGTTCTGCAGATAAGGAGAAGCGAACGTGCTGTCCACGATCAGCTTCATGCCTTCATGCTCGTGAACGATCTTGGCGATCGCTTCGATGTCGGAGATCTTCAGGGTCGGGTTAGCCGGAGTCTCCACGTAGACCAGCGTCGTATTGGGCTGGATGGCGTCTGCAACATTCTGGGGATCCGTGGTGTCGACTCTGGTGTAGGTGACCCCGAAATTGGTCAGGACCTTAGCAAACAGCGTAAACGTGCATCCGTAGATGACGTCGCCGAAGACCACGTGGTCGCCGGCCTTCAGGCAGGACAGAGCTGCTGTGGAGATGGCACCGAGGCCGGAAGCCAGCGCCAGCGCCGCTTCTGCGTGCTCCAGATGGGCTACTTTTCTCTCCAGTTCGTCGCTGGACGGACCGCCGAAACGGCTGTAGACGAAGCCCTGGTCCACATGCTGATTGAGGTAGACAGCGCTGTCGAAGTCGTCCAGGATGAAGGTCGTAGTCTGGTAGATCGGGCTGGTATGGGTGGCTGCGATGCTCTTATAATCGCCCCACAGCTTCTGATGGACTTGATTGTCGTGAAGAAGATCGGTCTTGAAACTCATGGTATTGCTCCTTTTCGTATATAGATGGAAATGTTTGAACAGGTTTTTGCACTTATACTTTACAGGAACAAAAGAGGCCCAGCAAGAAACAAAGTGTAGTTTGTATCACATTTTACAACTACACTTTGTTAATAATCCTATTCGATTACTGCTCCAAATACTTCATGACGCAGCGGATCTGTGCTTCCATAAACAGCGGGATCGCCTTTTCGTTAAAGCGGTAGGCCGGATTATGCAGCCCCGGCCACTCCCCGGTGTCATCCGCCGTTCCATACCAGATGTAATTGCCTGGCATGTAGGGCAGGAATTCCGCATAATCGTCGCCGCCCATAGCCTTTACGCCCTCCGTTACGATGCAGTCCTCGCCGAAAGCCTCCTTGATGGTCTCGGCGCACAGTTCCGCCAGATCCGGATCGTTGTACAGCAGCGAATTGCCGCACTTCAGCTCGATCTCGCAGGTGCAGCCGTTGATGGCGCAGGCTGCCGCGACCACTTCCTTGAACCGGGCGTGCACCGCTTCGTGACCCGCATGCAGACAGCGGATGGACCCCTGCATCTCGCAAGTCTCCGGGATCGTGATCTCCTTCTCCCCGCCGTGGATCATGCAGTTCGTAATAACGGTGGGTTCCAGCGCCGACTGCTCCGCTGTGATCATGTTCTTGATCGCTAGCAGCACGAAAGCGCTGGCATCCACAGGGTTTACCGCCTGGTGGGGTCTGCCTCCGTGGCCGCCCTTGCCGCGGATCACGATCTTATAGTAATAGCTGGAGGCCATCGCAGGGCCGGGTACGACGCCGAACTGGCCGAGCCGCAGGGCCGGGCTGTTGTGGCTGCCGAAGATCGCATCCGGGTGACCCGCCATCTCCACCGCACCGTTGTCGATCATGATCTGTGCGCCGGCATCCTCCTCGTTGGGCTGGAACAGGAAGACGACACTGCCGGGGATTTCGTCCCGGTGCTTCGCCAGCACTTTGGCGATGCCCAGCTGGATCGCAGCATGCGCATCGTGACCGCAGCAATGTCCGGCTGTCTTGCTCTCCGAGGAGAACGGTTCTCCGCTCTTCTCCTCCATGGGCAGCGCGTCGATGTCCGCCAGCAGCATGATGCGCTTTCCCGGCTTTCCGCCTTTGAGGGTCGCGATCACACCGGTCCCGGCGCATTCCTGAATGCTGTCCAGGTTCAGCTCCTTTAAATATTCCTTGATGATCTTCGATGTGCGAAACTCCTGAAATCCGGTCTCCGCGTGCTGATGGATATCTCTGCGGATCGCGACGATCTCCGGGGTGACCGCTTCGATCTCCTGTTTCAGATTGCTGATCATGGTATGCCTCCTTGCCGATGATACGGTTGTTCTCACGATTACTATAACACAGGGGGATGCTGGTTTTTGACTGATATTTTATAAGGAGTTCCGGTAAAAACGGGCTGCAAAATCGTAAAAAGGGCATGCCCTGCGGCATGCCCTTTCGGATATATGGTCTTCGGTTATTTTACGAATCCGTTGTTCTCGATGCGCTTGTTGAGTCTGGTGAAGATCTCGTCGGTGATGGTGCCGGCATCTCTCGCCCAGTCTTCCGCATAGATGGCCTTGTCGCCGTCGCGGCCCAGCAGGATGGCAACGTCGCCCATCTTGACGTCGGGGATGTCCGTAACGTCCAGCATCATCTGGTCCATGCAGATGCGGCCTGCGCCCTGGCAGTACTGGCCGTGTACGATGGCCTTCAGCTTGCCGCCGGACAGGTTGCGGGGCACGCCGTCTGCATAGCCGATGCACAGGGTCGCGATCTTGGTGGGTCTCTCCGCAGTAAAGGTGCGGCCGTAGCCGACGGTCTCTCCGGGAGCGATCTCGCGGACGGAGGCGATGTGGGCTTTCAGGGTCATGACCGGTTCCAGATGAACGGGTCTCTTGGTATAGTCTTCATAGACCTGTTGCGCGCCGTACATGCAGATGCCGAAGCGGGCGTAATCTGCCTCGGGCAGCGGGGAGTAGTTGATGCTGCCCAGGGAGTTCTGGCAGTGTACGTATCCGGGGTTGACCCCTCTCTTCTCCAGCTCGTGCTTCGCCTTGAAGAACGCCTCGATCTGGCCCTTCGTGAATTCCACGTGCTGTTCTTCGCCGGTGTCGGCAACGGGCAGGTGGGTGAACATGCCGGTGCAGTTGATATGCTTCAGGTTATAGAACTCGACCATGGTGTCGTAGTCGTCCTTGGCTACGCCGATGCGGTGCATGCCGGTGTCGATGGCCATGTTGGCCAGCAGCTTGGCGTCCTTGTTCTCGGGCATGGTGGCTTCGATCATCTGGCCGAAGACCTCGTCCAGCTGCTTCGCGTATTCGATGCTTACGAGGGTCTGGGTGATCTGGTTGCGGTACAGCTCCATGGCGAATCCGGGAGCGGTGTAGCCCAGGATGATGATGGTGCCCTTGATGCCGGCTTCTCTGAGCTCGATGGCTTCGGAGAGAGCTGCGACGCAGATGTGGTCGACGCCGAATTCGTTCAGCTTCGCCGCGATCTGGGTGGCGCCGTGGCCGTAGCCGTTGGCTTTGACCACGCCCATGATGCCCGTCTTCGGGTCAAACTCCTTGCTGAGTTCTTCCAGGTTGTGCTTGAGAGCCGTAGAATCCAGCTCGATCCAGGTTCTGTTCATAACTTTTTCCTCCAAAATTTATATAGAATGGGTGATTTCGCACTAAACTATATTATATGCCAGAGGGTCTGGTTTTATCAACCCCTTGCGGGGGTCACCCCGTTTGATTATAATTGAAATGTTACCAAACATAGTAGCCATTCACATTCCCAGCGAAGTGTTAAAAAGGAGAAAAAAGATGAAGAAATTTGTATGCCCCGTTTGCGGCTACGTCTATGAAGGCGAAGCTATCCCCGAAGGTTACGCATGCCCCCTGTGCAAGTGCCCCGGCACCAAGTTCAAGGAAATGGACGAGTCCGCTCCTCTTGCCGCTGAGCACGTATTCGGCGTAGGCATGAATCTGGACGGCGTACCCGAAGAAGACAAGAAGTACATCATCGAACAGCTGAAGGCCAACTTCCAGGGCGAATGCTCCGAAGTCGGCATGTATCTGTGCATGGCCAGAGTTGCCCACAGAGAAGGCTATCCCGAGATCGGCCTCTATTGGGAAAAGGCAGCCTGGGAAGAAGCAGAGCACGCTGCAAAGTTCGCGGAACTGCTGGGCTCCGAGCTTGAACCGAACATGACCGACTCCACCAAGAAGAACCTGGCCTGGAGAGTCGACTGCGAATTCGGCGCCGTTCAGGGCAAGTTCGATCTGGCCAAGTGCGCCAAGAAGAACAACCTCGACGCCATCCACGACACCGTCCATGAAATGGCCCGCGATGAGGCAAGACACGGCAAGGCTCTGAAGGGTCTGCTGGAGAGATACTTCAAGTAAGGCTTGGAGAGCTTGAAATCTCAAGGAACTTAGAGAATGGGAGAACTGTGAGAGCAGTTCTCCTTTTTCTTTGACGAGCAGAAACAAGAAATAAGCAGATGCCCTGCACTGCATCTGCTTACTTACTTTGGAGGTGTATCTTAAGGAGGTTCATGATTTCTGTTTTTGTTCTTTTCACTATTTAGACGCAGACTGTGCAGAAAAAGTTCCATGAAAAAGAAAAATTTTCATATCATTAAGATCAGTTGACCCTTCTCAATAATAAAAAATGGTCAATGTAAAACCATTGACCAAACTATTAGTGAGGAAATTGTCAACCAAATTGCGCCTCCCGAAGCGGCTTATCCCAGAACACTTTCGCATCCAGGGCTGCTGCGGCTTCGTCGACCGCAGTCTGCAGCTGTTCCATCAACTGGGCTTCTCTCTTTTTCGACCGGCGGCCTTTCGCCTCGTAGAGGACGGTCTCCGCAAAGGCGTCGTAGGAGACCCCGAAGTCATCTTCGGAGGTATGGGGGAAGAAGGCGGCCGCGGCCGTATAGCGGATCTGCCCTGCTTCCGAGTCGGATGTGAGGGTCACCAGGGCGGCTCTGCGGGGAACGCCTGCAAAGGTGCATTCTGCTTCGAAATACTGGCGGTATACGTCGATCGTCATAGTCTGGCCTCCCTTTCCTGTAGTTCTTCCATCAATTCGCGGCGGCTGCTGCAGGGCGCGTGACCCTTCAGACAGCGCTTAAAATCCAGCTGTTCCAATGCTTTCCGGTATTCTCTCAGACGCACCGGATCGTCGGGCATCCGCTCCATCGCAAGATCCGATGCCGCCTGGTCGTTCGGATCGTAGTCCCAGGGTATGCCGTACAGATCCTTGCCGGCGCTGTCCGCCAGGAAGACGAACCGTTCTTCCGGCACATAGCAGACGACCGAATCTTCCGAATGGGGACCGCCCACACGGATCAGCTGTGCGGTGACCCCGCCAAGATCCAACATCTGAGCTTCTTCGAACACCGCGTCCGCTCTGCAAAACCTCGGGATCGCGGACAGGTCGCCCTGGTATTCCTTGCGAATAAAGTCATCGCAGAACAGGATCTCTTCTCCGGTTCGCAGCCGTTCACGCATCGCTTCTTCCGTCCATTCCCAGGACGACACCTGCACTAGGACCGCATCGGTCTGCCTGCAGGCGATCACGGGGATCCCCTGTTTTTTCAACGCAGCCATTCCCAAGGCGTGATCCCAGTGCCAGTGGGAGAGCACGGCTATCTTCGGCAGCGGCAGCCCATGCACTTGCAATAGCCTCATAAAATCGGAGACGTGCGCCGGCGATGCGCCGCAGTCGAACATCAGGGAGCGATCATCTCCCTGTATGTATCCCAGATTCGGCCGGTCCGTGGCGTAGTCCAGGTCCATATACCAGATGCGCTCAGAGAGCTGGATCAGCTGATGCATGGGTCACCGGATATAGTGGACGCGCTCCGGCTTCCAGCGGTCCTCCTGCTTGCGGCTTTCCGCGGGATAGCCCAGGGGGAACAGCGCGAAGGCGTGCAGGTTTGCCGGCAGGCCGAGGATCTTGTCCACCGCTTCGATGCGGTCTTCCTGAGGCGCGATGCCCATCCAGACGCCGCCCAGTCCCTGGCTCGTCGCCTCCAGCCACAGATTTTCCGTAGCGATGGCTAGGTCGATCTGCGCCCACTCCGGTACCCAGATATTCTCCGTCATGTAGCAGGGGACGATCACCACCGGGGCGTCCGCCGCGGTCACAGCGTATTGGTGGACTTGGGACAGTTTCCGGATGATCTTCTTATCGGTGACCACATAGAACTCCCAGGGCTGCTGGTTGCCCGTGGAGGGCGCCGCCATGGCAGCCCGCAGGATGGCTTCGATCTTCTCCGGTTCCACCGGCCGGTCTTCGTATTTGCGGATGCTGACCCGTTCAAATATCTCCTTCATGGCCTGTTCCTTTCTCTTATTCTTCAGCTTTTCTTTCTGTGATTATATCGCTTTTCCGTATTGCAGAACAAGGGGATGCGCCCCGTTCCAGCAGGATCGCTTCCGTGTGGATAATTTTCGAAATATGAAAAAGACCACCGGAAATTGGCTAGTTCAAGTCGTTTTTCGGTGGATATCGAGGCATTCCTTCCGTTGACCACCAAAAACGTCGAAAAAGGGGTGAAAAGCGGTGGACAAAGCTCGTTTTTATAATTTGTCCACAGATCATCCGGCTATGCATGCCCTTCAGTGCATTGCCTTTTGCCTGGCTCTGCTGCCGGACTTTGACCATTTCGCTGTTTGGCAATCGGTCAAAGCGCTTAGCAAAAAAGGAGAGCAATCAACTTGCTCTCCTCATTCCATAGTTCTTAAACTATCAAGCTCTCCAAGCCTTACTTGAAGTATCTCTCCAGCAGACCCTTCAGGGCCTTGCCGTGTCTGGCTTCGTCGCAGGCCATTTCGTGGACGGTATCGTGTTCTCAGCACCCAAACAGCTCCGCCGTCTTCTGCATGCGCTCCGCGACGGAAACGCCGAAGGGGCATCTGCTTTCGCAGCTCTGGCAGCCGATGCAGTCGGAAGCCTTGCGCTCCAGGGCCATATAGTGCGCTTTTACGCTTTCGGGCACCGCAGGCTGCGCCGTCGCCAGGTCGTAGAACTTGTTCACCATGGCGATGTCGATGTCCATGGGACAGGGCTTGCAGTGACCGCAATAGGTGCACTGGCCGCTGTACGCGTGCAGCGGCGCAGAAGCCAGCACGGAGGCGTAATCCTTCTCGTCCGCCGTTGCCGTTTCGTACGCGACGGCAGCGTCGATCTGCTCCTTCGTGTCGTAGCCGCAGAGCACGGAGGACACGCCGGGCCGGGTGAGCGCATAGTGGATGCACTGCACCGGGGTAAAGACGGAGCCGAAAGGAGATCTGGCCGGGTCAAACAGACGGCCGCCGAAGTAGGGCTTCATGACGGTGATGCCCACGCCCTTCTCCTCACACAGCCGGTACAGCGCAGCGCGCTCCTCGTCGATGCCGGACATCTCGTTCGCATAGTTTTCGAACATCTCGTCCAGCACTTCCGTCGCCGGATGCATGTCGAAAGCCGGGTTGATGGAGAAGAGGATCATCTCCACGATGCCGGATTCAATGGCCGTCTTCGCGATGCGGGGATTGTGGGTAGAAAGGCCGATGTGGCGGATGGTGCCCGCCGCTTTCAGCTCCTTTACGTATTCGATGTAGGGGCTGTTCATGCACAGATCCCAATCCTCCTGCGCGTCCACGTAGTGGATCATGCCCAGGTCGATGTAGTCCGTGCCGAGACGCTGCAGCAGATCCTCAAAAGCGGGCTTTACGAATTTCATGTCGCGGGTGCGCACATATTGGCCATTCTGATGGGTGGAGCCGATGTGACCCTGCACAAACCACTTTTCCCGGTTGCCCTCGAGGGCTTTGCCGATGATGTCCCGGGACTTCGGATCGGACATCCAGCAGTCGATGATGTTGATGCCCTTTTCCTGCGCGTACCGGATGAGTTCCACGGATTCCTCGAACTCGTGGCGCTCCAGCCACTCGCCGCCGAATCCGATCTCGCTCACTTCGAGTCCGGTGTTTCCTAATTTTCTGTACCGCATGTTCTCTTCCTCCGAAAAAGCATGACGCAAATTTCCGTATTTTTACGTATTTCCAGATATTTTTCGGTTATTCTGTATTGCCTTTACAGCCCGCAGAATATATAATATCAACCATCTTGTGACTTTAGGCGGCTGCCGCCCAGCAAGCCGGTCGCTTAAATGTACGGAGGGGGTAAGAACTGAACTAGTAAGATGAAAGTAGACATGTAAAAAAGCATGTCTACTTTTTTCATGTTAAAGTTTATGTGGAGGTGGAATTATGGGTAGACCTAAAGGCGGAAAGAATAGACGGTGGACAAATGAAGA
>Ga0256404_1010926_pt1 | contig 12362 bp, 10 predicted proteins | sample RumenRJG_01DNA_FD_185990 | JGI IMG/M metagenome (GOLD analysis project Ga0256404, IMG submission 185990) | Bovine rumen microbial communities from Lethbridge, Alberta, Canada - RJG_01 | ecosystem: Host-associated > Mammals > Digestive system > Stomach > Rumen | place: Canada: Alberta | collected...
GGTACAACCTGAGCAGCATCGGTGCCGATAAGCCTCAATATCCAGGCTTTTATGCTCATGGCATTCGTGGGCAGGTGCTTTATGTCAATCCCTATAAAAATCTCATTATGGTTAGAATCGGGAAGCAAGACAATACATACGCATTCATACCGTATCTTTTTGAGCAGCTAAGTAATAATAGCAATTTCTGAGAAAAATGAACACGACAAAATGAAACAACAAACCATTATTATCATTGGAGCCACCTCCGGCATAGGCAAAACACTCTTCGAGAAATATGCAGCCGATGGCAACCGCATAGGCATCGTAGGCCGACGGACCCATCTGCTTGACGAATTGCGGCAAGAGCATCCCGATATGACCGTCACCGCCACGGCTGACATTACCAAGCAGGACGAAATAGCACGAGCCATCGAATCCCTCCGTGCCGAACTGAAAGATATTGACCTCGCCATCGTCTGCTCGGGTACGGGCGACATCAATGCCTCGTTGGACTACGACGTGGAGCGTCCAACCATCGACACCAACGTCACGGGCTGGACGTATGTTATTGATACGCTCTACCACATCTTCGAGCAGCAAGGTCACGGCCATCTCGTCGCCATTACCTCGGCTGGCGGACTGCGCGGCGAGCCGATGGCTCCAGCCTACAGCGCATCGAAAGCCTACCAAATCAACTACATGGAAGCCCTGCGTAAAAAGGCATTCAAGAGTGGTGGCCACATAAAAGTTACTGATATTCGCCCTGGTCTCGTTGATACTGCAATGGCAAAAGGCGAGGGACTGTTTTGGGTGATGCCAGTAGAAAAGGTCGCCAATCAAATTATTGCTGCCATTCGCAAAGAGAAGTTTAAAGCTTATATCACTAAACGTTGGCACGTTCTTGCCATCATCAATAAAAGCCTTCCGTTTATGTTTTACAAAAGAATGTAAGACGCTATGGATCATTTGAAAATGGAACTAAGACATTGGACGCAAGCAGACGCAATGGAACTGACAAGCCTGTGCAATGCTGTTGACAGGCGTTTCCTTTCAGACCGTCTGCCCAATCCTTATACAGAAAAGGATGCGGAAGAATGGCTGAAGACGGTTTCTGAGAATGAAGCAGTTACTGGTATATATCGAGCTATTGTATATGATGGGAAACTCATAGGCAGCATATCGGTTGAGAAGAAAGATGATGATGCAGAAATCGGTTATATGCTTCTCAATGATTATTCAAACAAAGGAATAGGCACAGAAGCAGTCAGACAGGTATGTTCCATTGCATTCAAAGTCTTGTCGCTTGAACAAATAACAGCTAATGTCTTTCACCCAAACATTGCTTCAATAAGGGTGCTACTGAAGAATGGCTTCAAGTATAAGGGTGCTATCCCAAATGTCGTCATTAAGGGTGGTAATGTTTATGACTTACTCATTTACGTATTGAATGAAAAAGGAAGAAGATAGAGCATAATCAATATAAATCAATGAACAAGCAAATCATCATCGTCATCCTTTTCTCCCTCGCGTTGACATCTTGTCAACCATCGGCACATTATCCGCAAGTCTTGTTAGAAGCGGATAGTCTTGCTATACACAAACCCTATCAAGCAAGAGAACTGCTGAAGAAGATAGAAAGTCAGATGGCGGATGAACCAGAACACGTACAAAAGTATTATCAGTTACTCCAGATAAAAGCCAATGACAGAGACTTTGAGCCACAAACTTCCGATAGCACAATACTGGAACTGGTGTCTTATTACGAGAGTAACCATAACCAAGAACTGCTGAAACAGGTATATTATTACGCTGCCCGTACTTATATCAGCCTGCAGGATGCCACATTGGCAGAAGAATACTTTGAGAAAGCACTGAATGTTGAAGGAAGTCTCAGCAATAGCCAGATCCATTGGTGGATGGGAGACCTTTACAGGAAACAAGGCTTATACGACATGTCTATCAAGTCATTCCATCAGGCTTATGAAGGAGAACAGCCAGAAGACTCCATAGAACAGATGATAGACCTATTTGCTCTTGGTAACACTTATCGTGAAATGGAGCGGTATGACAGTTGCATCCACTATATGCAGGAAACATATAAGATGGCAAAATCCCAAAAGGACTCCAGTCTGATGAGGACATCCTCAGCAGCAATTGCCGATGTCGCCATAAAGTACGGACGATATGACTATGCCCGTAATCTTTTAGGGAGCCGACTGGCGAACGTCCTGAACAGTAAAGACGGCGACCTGTTGATGACTGCGGCTAATCTCTATGTGAAAATAGGGCAGCGAGACTCTGCATATATGATTTACCAAAGGCTGGCCGGACTTCCTTTGACAAAGAGAATGAAACGAGACGTCTATAAGGATCTCCTTTCACTTAATCTTAAAAGAGGCAACGTGGCTGAGGCATACGACGACCTGCTGCATTATGAGCATTTCGATGATACAGTACATAAAGATGACCTGTCTGCCACGCTATTGAAAATGCGGTCAGTATATGACTACCGAATCCGCGAAAAGCGTAATGAAGAACTGAAAATTGCAAACGAGCACAAGAAGTTGTGGATTGTCTCTATTTCTACGTTGCTGCTTCTGGTCCTTGTTTCATTGCTATGGGCCATCAACCATTATCGGCAGAAACAAGTGATTCTGAAATTCAAGGTCAAGAAGAAGGACGAACTCATTGCCCATTATCTCCAGAAGAATAAGCAAGAGAAAGAAACGGAAAGGCAAACGATAGAACAATCTGACATTTACCAGATAATTACTGTGGCTATCAGGCAAGGCGAACACCTTACCGAAGATAATTGGCAGAAATTAGACAAAACTGTCAACACCGTATTTCCACATTTCAATGCGCGACTGGCCGAACTCTGCAAAATGAGTCAGCACGATAATCATGTCTGCCTGTTGATTAAGATTGGAATACAGCCAAAAGACATTGCAAATCTCACTGACCACAGCCCAGAATCAGTATCATCAACACGTCGCCGACTTTACCAAAGGGCTTTCGGCCAAAAGGCTACTCCTAAAGACTGGGATAACGTAATACTCTCTTTATAAGGGATTTGCATTTGCACAGGCAGATTGCACAATAAATGCACAATAGGAAATTTGTCTTTTCCCTATTTATTTTGTTCCTTTGCAGCAAAAAAAGGCAATGAGGTATTTTTTGCTTGCACTTTTCACGCTGACCACACTGAGCCTGTCTGCCCAAGATTTAGACTCCATCTTCAAGAATTTGGAGTTGAAGGAGGTCGTAGTGAAGTCCAAGAAGATACGCCATTCTGGAGATACCATCAGTTATAATGCCTCTACCTATCTGTCGAAAAACGATAAGGTACTGGAGGACTTGCTGAAGAAGATGCCAGGCATATCCATTTCACCAGATGGTCAGATCTCATACAATGGGAAATGGATCACTGAGTTCTACATTGAGGGCACGGACATGTTGGGTGGCCGATACAACATTGCTACGACAAACATCAATGCCGAGGACGTTGCTGCCGTCCAAGTGATGGAGCACCACCAAGACGCCAAAGTTCTGCAGGGCACTCAGCGAGGTGACAATCCCGCCATCAATATCAAACTGAAGAATATCGCCAAAGGCGTATGGGCTTCCACACTCGATGCAGAAGTGGGCACACCGACTTTAGCACGAAGGGCAACCATCAATCTGATGAACTTCAAACCCAAGAGACAAAACATATCGTTCTATAAGACCAACAATGTCGGCACAGACTTGCGGCGCGACATCAATGCACCTGCCGACATGAACAGCGACACAGGCACAGGTCTTCTGCAACCGTCGAGGCCGTCTATCGGGGACACCTATTCCTATTGCAACGATACCCATAGCCTGTCGGTCAATCAACTGCACAAGATAGATGAAGACCACTTGCTGACTTACAACATCAACTATCTTTTTGATAAGGAACGGCGAAACTCAGCCGAACGCTCTGACTATTTCATCACTGCCGACAGTACAATGACCATTCTTGAAGAGAACAGCACCCAGAGCAAGATGAACTACCTGAACGGCAACCTGAATTACAAGATAAACAGCCGTAAATTCTATCTGAAAGAGGCCCTGTCCGTTTCGGCTGCTTTCAACTGTGGGCATGGCCTCATCAATACCAATATAGCCCAGCACCTTAACAATCACTCCCTTGAAATCACCAACCGTATCACTGCACACAGAAACCTCAGCAATGGGAGCGTGGCCGACTATTCTTCTGCCATTACCTACACAGATAAGGATGCCCGTCTAACGCTTCCGACATTGCAGCAAGACATCCATATACGCCAGTTTGATACTGACAATGCCCTCTCGATCTTTTCCCGTCGCATCCCTTATATGATGTATAGTGTCAACGGCACGGTTGCCATGCAATATCAGCACGTAACGACAGGCATCACCCAACAGGATAACCGCATCGATATGGTAGAACCAAGTGCCCACATTGTGCCCAAACTGCTTTTCCACAATGGTGAACGGCTGCAACTGCTTGTCTATGTGCCTATAGGAATCCGCTATTACCACATCAACGACAAGAACCAGGGAGGTTACGGCAAAGCCTGTTTCTCCGTTAAGCCATACGCTAACTTCAGTTATAAGCCCAATAGTCATTTTGACTACAATCTTTTGGCATCATACGAGGAATCCTTACCATCGGCCATGCAGCAACTGACTGCCACCTATTATCAGAACTACCGCATGACATACGCAAACACCTGTCTGTTAGAGGCCGGGCTGCAAAAGACATTCAAGACTTCTGCCTCTGTTTCCTACAAAGACGTTATTCGTATGCTCTTTGCCAATGTCTCACTCACTTATGTCAATACACATTCGCAACACTCAACCGCCTATCGTTTTGTTAATGGCGTAACGGACTACTATCTGCTACCCATTGGCACCGACAACCGCGTATATCAGGCTGACCAGTCTTTTTCCAAAGGATTCTTCAAGTTCAATTCCAAGATACAGGAAAGCCTCACCATTGGACGTAGCAATGGCGAATATCTCATAGACAATGTGCAGCACAATAGCCGTACCGACTATCTGAAGGCATCCGTCAGTTACAATGCCTCGTTTGCCAAGTGGGTAAGCCTCATGACAAATAACACTTTATCCATCTCGCAGCCCTACACGGACGGCATAAAAGGAACAGACCTCTACCGTACTTTTACCAATGCCACGTCGGTAATACTATGGGCTGGCACTTCGCTCTCCTTCAATACCCAGATGCAATACTACTATAGCAGTTATTTCACACAGGGACGCAGCAGCCTGTTCCTGAACGAGCGCATAGAGTATCATCTGAAATCCACGGTATTCTCTTTGGAGTGTATCAATCTCTTCGACCGCAAGACTTACAACCGTATCATCGACAACGGTGTGACCCGCTATGTCAGTCAATATCAGTTGCGGGGGCGTACCGTTATGGCAGGAATCAGAATCAAACTTTTATAAATCACTACAATTATGAAAAGAATCATCAACATCGTGCTTTGCGGACTCGTCATCGTCTGTTGCACTACAAAAGCCAATGCTCAAGTACAAATGTCCTACGCTATGGACGAACCAACCTTTATGATCACTCACAAGGATGTGAGCAAGTTTCAGCAACTCGACAGCAGCCGTGTTGCCATCACCTACCGCTATAACTTCCGTGAGTCTGCTGCCGACGACTCCCTGAAAGCCGAAGACTATATGACTTTACTTGTCGGACGTAACTATGTGTCGTTCTTCAGTAAGAACCTGCGCGAACTTGACGAGAAGAACACCGAGAGCATCAAGACCACCATGTCGTTTGATACGCCGGAGCCGAGTTGGCAGGGCTACGACATCCTACGGTCAGTAGCCCAGGGAACCATAACGGTCAGCAACCGCGTACCGTTCACCGATGATGTGTGCCAATATACGGAGCCTGTGCCTACTATCGAGTGGACTTACATACCAGAAGACACCGCAACGGTGATGGGCTTCCACTGCCATGCAGCCACTTGCGAGTACGGAGGCCGTAAGTGGAAGGCTTACTATGCCTGCAACATTCTTGTGCCATACGGCCCGTGGAAGTTTGGTGGCCTGAAAGGAACCATCTTAAAGGTCTTCGACACAGAGCATAACTTCATCTTCGAGGCTGAGGGACTGACACAAAAGCCCCTGCCCATTGTCCGCTACGACTGGAAATACAAGCAGATGACAAAAGAGGAATGGCTGAAGTTTGAGGCCAATATGTATAAGAATGCCGGGGCATTTGTCAAGAACTCAGGCGTCCGTGTCATCATCATGGACGACAGCGACCGCGGTTTCCATCCTCTCAACGAGTCGTGGGAACAATACTATAATCCGATAGAAAAATGACTCTCGGAGGCGGTTACAGCATGACATGAATGCCCCGAACGGGATATTTCCGCGAAAATAATAAAAAGGTATAACAATAAAACGAAATAACATGAACAAAGCAAATTCAAAATGTTCAAGAAGAGCAACGGTAAGACAAGTAATGGAGATGGCGGTTTACGCAGTTCTATTACTGATTATGAATTCGAGGAAGCTAACTCATGGGACAATGTGGTTTCAGATGGTATAATCCGTAAAAGAAATGATATGAGGAAGTCTTTGTTGATAATAGTTTTATTGCTATTCACTTATGGGCAATTCTCCTTTGCCCAGCAGTTCGCTTTGCAATCAACCTACAAGATAGTAAAAGCAGAAGGAAATAGGAGTGTGACATTGAAAATTGAGGTAGACTCTTTTATCTGTCAGGAAACTCAGATGGCTTATCTTTACGATATAGTAGGAAATGATTACATCATTTACGACTCCATCATGCTTGTACCAGATAGGTATCAGTATCAATTATATGGTCGAACGGATTTTGAAACCGAACTATGCCTTATGTTTTCAAAGCGAGGCCCATGCCAAATGTTTATAGTGGCTATGCCAGGTGATTCCTTAACGGTTAATATCAGTGCAAAAGATAATATTTGCGGTATATACCGTAAACATCTAACGAAAGAATCTGCCCATCAGAAAGAAGTTTTAGATATTTCTGATATGGTTTTCGCAGACGATAAGACTTATGAAGAAAAACAATCGTATTATGCCAATATACTTGAGACGACAGATTCCCCATATTTAGCTAATTTGGCATGGTTGTATTTCAAAGGTGAGAAAAAGGAAGAATATTTGGATTTGATTAGTAAGCGTTTCCCGAACTATCTCCCAATAAGATGGAAAGTTGAGAGATACAAATTTCCGGAACCCTCAGAGGAAGCAAAAAGAATGTCTGAAGTCGTAAAAAGAGTATTATTCTCAAGATGAAAAAGAACAGTAACTATATTTTATTATTTTTTTTGCTGATGTCGATGACTGCAGTCAATTCATATGGGCAATCGGACTCTACGAGATTGCAAGTGACCTACGATGTGCGATATTTGAACTACGAAGAAGACGACTCGCTGTCAAGGGATATTGCACGACTTGACATTGGGACTTATGCATCGCGTTATTATAGTCTCGTATTGGAGTGGTATAAGGAGAACCCCCAGGGACACGACCCTTATACGGGTACGCGTAGCAGACATGAGGATGTGTTCAAGAACATGCCAGAACTTGGACAAATAGCATTCATCCATATGCCTTATTGGCTGACTACGCAAGACTCTGTTAATCTTTTTAATTGGCAGTTGATGGAGGGGGATTCCATTGTATGCGAATATCCCTGCAAAAAGGCTATCGTCGATTATAGAGGCCGCACATGGATGGCCTGGTACACACTTGACATCCCCTATAGCGACGGACCGTGGAAACTATGTGGACTGCCTGGTCTTATTCTTTATGCACAAGATAATGAAGGAGAGTTCTTTTTCAATTGTATTGGTGTTGAGAAGGGAGATGGGCACTCTTTCTCTTTCCCTTCTTACCCAAAAAAGCAAATAGTTACTCCTGAAAAAGCAGAAGAATTGCTTCTTCTTGAAGCAGCAGATAATGATAGTTATGTTTATATGATGTCTGGAGCAAGGATTACGGCCCGATACGATGCCAAAGGTCATCGTTATACTTGGAAGTCAAAAACTGCCGTACCGTACGAACTATTCCCGAAATATCACAAACAGCGAAAAAATACAGCATATTAGTGCACAAAATATGGGTCAATTTGGTGATGAGACCTTAATAATTCACTATGAGAGTTAATACATTAATTTCAATTAAAAATCAAAGAAATGAACAAAACAAATTTAGAAATATTCAAAATGAGCAAGGCTCAGATGAACAATGTTAATGGCGGTAGAATAATCAAGTGCAACGTCCTTGATATTGATTCTGGATATTCTGTTGAAGTTGAATTGGAATCGGGAACCAATGTTGATAATGCTGTTGCTGCCCTAAATGATGCCTATGGCGATTGGTTGTTTATCACCTATTAATAGTTCATTATTTATGATATTACAAATAATCATATGAATTCCTTGTTTAATATATTACTAATATTAATTGTTCCTTTATGCTCAATAATGAAGGAACAGAATAAAAATGACTCTACCATATTGTCAGTAACCTATGATGCATATTATAAAAAGTTCGAAGAAGAGCCAAAGATTGAGAAAGACCTTATGCGCTTGGATATTGGAGAGCACTCATCGCAATATGTTAGCGTAAGACTAGAATTTGTTTCCAAGCATAAGAATGACATCATTGCAAAGAAAATCAAGATTCCCTATGAGGGTTATACAACATTGAGGGATGAAGTTTATAAGAACACACCCAAAAGCGGCTATATGCAGTTTGTTCACATGCCGGGTTGGATCTCCTGCCGTGACAAGATAGACGGGTTGTTTGAATGGAAATTATTAGAAGGAGATTCCATTGTTTGCAAATACTCTTGTCATAAGGCTGTCACCACATTTAGAGGCCGGACATGGACTGTATGGTACACACTTGATTTGCCATACAGCGATGGTCCGTGGAAATTCTGTGGTTTACCAGGGTTAGTTCTTCATGCATACGATTCAGATGGCTATTTCCGTTTCAATTGTATCGGTATAGAGAAAGGTGATGGGCATGAAATTAAAATGAAGACACCAAGTTCAGGTGTGATAGACACTGTTATGCCAGAACGCGTGGCCGAAATCATGATGTTAGAATATTGGGATCCTTCTGCTCATTTATCTCAAATGACTGGAATGTCAGGACAGGTAACAAGAATGTGGGATCCTCAGGGGAATGAAGTTAAGATAGTTCCTAAGACGCGTATTCTATATGAGAAGTTTCCGGGCGTTAATGTCAAGAAGAAATATCCACAAAAGAAAAGTTCTACAAAAAAGAAGTAATGAAGCGCCTGCTGTTATACCTTATTATATTAGTCTCTCTTACTGGTAATGCGCAGACCTTCACAGGGCGGGTGATTGACAAGAGCGGAAAACCGCTTGTGTCCGCCTCCGTCGTGGCAAAAGGGGATAGTGGCTTTGTTGTGGCATTTGCAAGGGCTGGTCAGGATGGAAATTTCTCGCTGACCATTCCACAAGGGAAAGAAGCAAAGAGTATTGAGTTCCTGATGATGGGTTTTGGCAAGGTGGTTATTCCGCTTAAAGACTATAAGAACGGTCAGACCATCAAGATGCAAGAACAGGCCATCGCCTTAAAGGAAGTGAAAGTAACGCCACTGCGCATCCGCGAACAAGGTGATACGCTAACTTATTCAGTAGCAGGATTCATGCAGAAGCAAGATCGTTCGATAGCAGATGTCATAGCGAAAATGCCGGGACTGGAAGTACTGCCATCAGGTACTATTAGGTATCAGGGCAAGGCTATCAACAAATTTTATATCGAAGGAATGGACTTGCTGGGTGGTAAGTATGCTATGGCGAGTGAAAACCTTTCAGCCGACAAAGTGAAGAGCGTACAGGTATATGAGAATCATCAACCCGTGAAAGTTCTCAAAGATATAAAGTTCTCTGAACAGGCAGCACTCAATCTGGTACTGAAAGACGAAGCTAAGAATGTATGGCAGGGTGTGATAGATGTGGCTACAGGTTATGGCGACGACTGGTTGCGCGATGCTCGATGGCTGGAGATGGTGTTTGGACGCAAAAAGCAGAGCATTTCGATGATGAAAGCCAATAATACTGGCAAGGATATTGAGCACGAAGTTGCCGATTTGACGCAATTCGACAAGACTGCTCCAACGGAGGATGGTATATTGGAAAATATTAGTCTGGGGGCACCAAGTCTCGATGCGAGAAGGAGCAAGTTCAATGACACTTATATTGCTGCCACCAACTGGCTATTCAAGACCAAGAAGGATGATGACCTGAAACTGCAAGTGACAGGTCTTTATGACCGTAGCCGACAGCAACAGAATCGTCAGACTATCTATCTCGACGCTGACTCCGCCGTGATTGCCGAGGAACAGTCAGCAAGAAGCACCCGCAGCGAGTGGCAGGCCGAACTACTCTATAAGGCCAACCGCGACAACCACTATCTGTCGAACACGCTGAAAGGCTATATTGACTTTAACAAGAGTGAGGGACTTTCGATGTTAAACGGACACCTGATGCCCCAATGGGTTGAGCCTCGCAAACGATACGTCGTGGATAATCTCGAACTCATCAATAAACTGAAGAATGGGCAGAGCTATTCGATAACGTCACTGTTTAGTTATAGTTATCTGCCAGGCATGTTACTTCTAACCAATGACAGCACTCAGCAAATCACTCAACAAATGCTATATTGGAATGCATACGCCTATTATCAACACAGCATCAAGCAGTTAAAAGTGACATGGCAGGCAGGTTTTGAAACAAAAACGCAGTGGCTGACACTGAACAACAAAGACCGCTACAGTGAATACCTGCCATACGTGGAGCCGTCAATCAGTTATCGTGAAGGAGCATGGAGCATCAGCCTGAACGGGCGGCTTAGTTGGCTCATGCGTCAGTATCAGAAGCAGAACAGCCAGAATTTCCTTGCCGAGCCGCGCCTTTTCATCCGCTACAGTCTGACTTCCAAACTTGACATCAGCGGCAGTTACAGTTACCGATGGACTCCCAGCGACATCACCACTATCACCCGTCAGGCTTATTACACTGATTACCTCTCCCGTCAAAAAGGTTCGGGAGAATTTGAAAACACCACTGGGCAAACGGCAAATATAGGATTAGGCTATCGTAATGTGATGACAGGAATGTTCTGCAGGCTCACTTCTGGTTACAGCAATCTGCGTGATGCCGTTATCTATGAGAGTCAACTTGTGAATAATGTCTATATTCGTCAGGCTACCGATTTCCGCCAGGACCGGGAGACCTTTAGCCTTTCTGGCAGTTTGGGCAAATCCATCTTTTGGGCAAAGCTCAGTATAACACTGAACGGAAGTTACTCATGGACCAATTACGACCTGCTGATCAATCACTCTCTTGCCCGTCAGCATACCCGCAACGGCAGAGCCTCGCTGCGGTTCTCATTGAAGCCTACTCGCTGGCTCTCCATAGAGGAAGAGTCTGCTTACCACTACAGCCACCAGTCGATGACAAATGCACTTCAATCGTGGAACCATGAGTTAAAAGTGTTCATATTGCCAGGCAAATGGCAGATAGAATGGACGAATGAACTCTATCATAGTAACGATAAATCCGTTTCTACCAATTATTTCAGCGATCTCTCCATATCCTATCGCGCCAAGACCTTCGAGGCAGGACTTTTATGCTCTAACCTCTTCGGCACACGCAACTACCGCCGTCACTACACCACCGACTATACCGACATCATCGCCCTCAATCAACTCCGCCCCCGAGAGTTCCTGGCGAGAATATTCTTTAATGTATAATGCAAAATGAAACAAGAAAGAATCAAAATAGAATTGAAACAATGGGCATTGTCAGATGCAAAAGAACTGACGAGCCTGTGTAATGCTGTTAACAGGCGTTTCCTTTCAGACCGTCTGCCCAATCCTTATACAGAAAAGGATGCGGAAGAATGGTTGAAGATGGTTACCGATAATGAAGCAACAACAGGTGTCTATCGGGCCATTGTTTGTAACGGAGAACTTGTAGGCAGCATATCGGTTGAGAAAAAAGATGGTGATGCAGGAATCGGTTACATGCTCCTTAATGACTATTCAAACAAAGGGATTGGCACAGAAGCAGTCAGACAAGTCTGTTCCATTGCATTCAAGATCTTATCGCTTGAACAAATAACGGCCAATGTCTTTCAGCCAAACATTGCTTCAATAAGGGTGCTACTGAAGAATGGCTTCAAGTATAAGGGTGCTATCCCAAATGCCGTCATTAAGGGTGGTAATGTTTATGACTTGCTCACTTATGAATTGTCAAAAGATTATAACGAAGAATTTGCACGATTTAAGAAGATAA
>Ga0256404_1010927_pt1 | contig 12362 bp, 9 predicted proteins | sample RumenRJG_01DNA_FD_185990 | JGI IMG/M metagenome (GOLD analysis project Ga0256404, IMG submission 185990) | Bovine rumen microbial communities from Lethbridge, Alberta, Canada - RJG_01 | ecosystem: Host-associated > Mammals > Digestive system > Stomach > Rumen | place: Canada: Alberta | collected...
CGGCTGAACTCACTCTTGCGTCCCATCTCTGCGGCCTCCTTCTGTGTTGGTCCTATTATACCACACTTTTCCGTTGTCCGCAGATTCGGGGCCAGGACACAGACCGCTCGCCGCAACCAAATCATTTACTGCTTTTCTTCCCTCATCCTTTATAAAGGGACTTAAGGTAATCTCCATCTGCTTCAGCTTTTCCACATCCAACTTCAGATCATAATGGTCAAAAGGAACGTTGTATGTCTCCGGCAGGAATCCCTCGTGTAACACCCCGACTCGTCCTCTTCTAAAATGAAGGACATACCTCCATTCGCGTTGTGATGCCCACTCCAAAGGCTTATACTTGGCTATTGCATCGAAGTTTGTAAACACCCTTCCATCCACCACACGATGCAGTTCGGGATAGATTTTATCAACATCGTCCGTATACTCGACCTGAAGGAGAATTTTATCCACATTCGAGACAATGGGTATAACATCATCAAGCATGTGTCCTTTTAGTGCATCTATAACCTCTGAATATGCAGTAGGATTCGTGGTTTCCAATTTCTTCATTTCTCGCTGATACTCTAACTTATTCTTCGGCCTGCGGCCTGTTTTCTCTTCGACTGCGTTATATGCAAGATCCTCCATGCCAAGAATGGCATTAACAACCATCAGCCATAAATCTTGGGAGTTTTCCATAGAAAATGGATTGATAGGCAGCTTAATTCGGATGCCAGAGTCATTAGGATTGCAGTATTCTTTCCACATTCTAATGTCCTCGTCTTCATTTTCTGTCCAGCAGGATATAAACGTATCCGCCCCGTCGTAGGAGGTAAAACCCACACCTTTATTATTTTGAAACCTGCACCACATTTCAGTTTTATCATCCATTTTGGTGAGTGGATTAAACCTGATTGTGTGGTTACCTGAAAGGATATAGTGGAGTGAATCTATATTGGTATATCGATAAAGGAAATCAGGCTTCATGATCAATTCCCCCTAATCAAGCGTGGCTTATTGCACGCATCACTGTTGTATATTCTATATGTCAAAGATCGTCTAACTTATCATCCGCTTTCAATGTCTCCTGTGCATTCTCTGCAACAAGAGCTTCCTTTACACCATCCACGCCCTCTATCCCTTTTTGAGGCATCAATTGATGTTTTTTCCCCGCTTCCGCCGCCAGTGCCGAGGCCGTCAGCGGATAGAACCACATGAAGTTGTGCTCGAACTGGAACGTGACCACCTCGATTAGCCCGTAGACCAGCATGAACACCGCAATCAGCAATAGCGCATGGTCCCCGCTTCGTATCGCCCGCCAGTTAGCCACGCACAGCCACGCCAGCGCCAGCGCCATCACAATCACGCCGAAGCAGATGAAGTAGTACACGTAGGAGTTATCAATGATGCCCGCCATGTAGATCTTGCCGTTTATGAACTCCATCGGTGCGTCCTCAGCCTGGATATTCCGGCCCCACAGTGGAAACTTGAAGGCATCGAACAGTATACCTGCGGAGATGAACCGCATCAGCATTGAATACAGTCCCGTACCGAAGGTCGAGAGACTGTCCAGAAAGACCCTAAACTTGCCCAGGATATAGGTGACGACGAACATCACGAAGGGCATGCCGATCATAATACTGTTCCAGACCTTGTGTAAGGCGTTCCACGCCCTGCCGCTTCGCTTCCAGGCCAGCAGACCCATGGTGGCCCACCAGCACAAGGGAAACGCGACCATGAATATGGTGATGGTGCGGCACTTCACCCACACCCACATGACCACCGCCACGGTCCAGAAGATGGCCGTCGTCAGCACTCGACGCTTCTGTCCCCACAGATACCAGGCGATGGTCATGGCGATGTAGCTCAGCCGCGCCAGATGATTGGGATAGATCAGGCCCAGCGACACGCCTACGTCCTCGGTGCCCAGCTTGTAGGTCGGCAGCGCGTAGCCCAGCTTCAGACCCGCCATGGCGATCAGTATCGTCGCCAGGTGCGCCGCCATGAATATCTTCAATACTACCTTGAAATCCCGCTTGTAGGCCATCAGCGCCAGCATGGCGGCCACGGCGGTGCAGAAAAGCTCGGTGTACTGCCCCAGGAAGTTCCACAGCGCGAACACCGCCGCGATGGCCCCCACGCCCACGGCGATGGTCCAGGGCTTCATCCTCCACAGAATCAGGTTCAGCGCGAAGTACATCGGGCACAGCCACAGGATCGCCGTATTGATCCACCGCCGCGCGTCGTACACCCTTTCGCTTACCTCGGGGGTGAAGTAGATCACCAGCAGCATGTTCGATATCACGAACAGCGTCACCAGCACGTAGAACGGCATCGGCGACTCCTTCGCGTAGAATTCCGGAAAGCTCAGCGGCGCCTTCTTTCGCGTTTGTTCCATAGCGATCCCTCCAAATCAGTCCTCGTCATCCGAGGCGTCGGTGACGGTCGAATCCAGTCCCGCGTCCATCATGGCGTCGTAATTTTTCCAGTACAGATAGAAGCCGCCGATGTTGTGCTGCACGTCGTCGATGCGCACGCGGAACTTGTCGTCGCGCATCATGAAGGAGCCCAGTATGCGCTGCGGGTTTTGCATGTACATCGCCAGCTCCGGATAGAAATAGCCGCTGAGCTGACGGTTCGCCCGGGCGGAGATCACATCCAGCAGGTCCTTCACCTCGAAATCCCCGGTATCCACGCCCTTTTCCACCATCCGCTGCCAGGTCTCAAAGCTGGAGATCAGCAGCTCCAGGTTCACCGGATAGGTGCGATAACGTCCCCGGATGCGCTCATAGTTGTTGGTGGCGTTGGCCAGGGCAAACTCCCAGTAATCCTGCCGGTCCACATATTTGGTCACTTCGTTGAGGCTGTAGGCCACCCAGTGGTCTCGATACTGCGTGTAATCCCAATCAATGAAATGGTCGATGGCCTTGCATGCCGCGTCCAGCCACTTCTGCTCCCCCGTCAGGCTGTACAGCCGCGTGAGCGCGAAGGTACATTCACCGTCGTAATAGATGGTTCGGAACTCCTCGCCGTGCTGGAAGCCGTTGACGAGTATGTGCCAGTAGCTGCCGTCCTCCGGGTCCTGCTGGTCCAATATGCCCTGCCCCAGCGCGACGCAGACATCCACATATCTATCATCGTCGAACACGTCCATGTATTCCGTCAGCGTGACGATGGAAATGCCGTTGCCGCCCAACTTGATCTCGTGGCTCTTTTCCTCATACACATAGGCCGCGCCGTCCTCGTCATACTTTAGCTGGCTCAGCAGGTAGTCGATGCAGCGCTCGATCTTCTCCCTCAGCCCTTCGTCCGGGAACAGGCGGTAGCGGCAGATCAGCGACCAGATGGTCCCGGCGTGCCGCAGCATGTTGTAATCGTCGCTGTCCTTGTCCGTCTGCGGATTGATTTTATAATTGAAGGTCCCGTCGTCCTTCACCTGATCCACCAGGAAGGAGGACGCCGTATCTATGATGTTTTTCGCGTAATCCCTATCGATCCCGTCGATCACCCGGCGGCCCGTGTCCGCCCCTTCGCGGATGAGGGGGAATACATCGTTGTTTTCATCGCAAAACCAGCCCCAGCAGGCAAACTCCGTCATTTCCTCCGGCATTTGCAGCATGGGCCTGCGCCCCGTGGCCTCCAGCCACTTGTTTAAACGGATAATAGAAATCTCTTCTTTTTCGTAATCGTAAATCCCCCAGCCGTTCAGCTCGCCCTCCAGCGCCGCGGTTTCAAATTTCGCGTCGAAGGCCAGGCCGTTGAAATCAAAGCCGGAGGCCGTATCGTCCAGTTCTTCCCAAATCGCTTCGGGCGTCGTGGCCCAGCTCTCGCTGACCACATCCGCGCTCAGCCACCGGGGTTCCGTCTTGTCCAGGCCCTTCACGGCCTTTTTCGCGGCGCTGTCCCAGGCGTCGGACAGGGTCTTTCCCGTTCCGGTGAACACCTTCGCCCGCTCGCTGCCATCGCTGACGGACAGGAAAACCACCTGTCCCACCGCGTTCACCGGGCTGTCCTTCAGCGCTTTGATCGTCTCCTCGGTGACGACCTGCGCCTTCAACAGCTCCGCCTTTTCCAGAAGGGCCTTCTGCTGTTCACTGGTCCGGGGAAGGAACATGATGACGAGCACGATCACAAGTATGATCAGCGCCGAGACCCATATTAGCTTTTTGCCCTTCATTTTTCTACACAGCCTTTCCGGAGTGTTCCGCAAGGAGGACGATGTGAAACGCCCCTGTTCCCGCGGATCACTTATTCTTCACAAGGTTCCATTTTATAATCGCCAGTTGGATAGAGCATGGCCTTCACCATCTCGTAGTTCACGGTCTCGTCGTAGCCCGACCGCTTCGCTTCTCTTATGTCAAATTCGATGCTTCCGATATGAGCTTTAAGGGCATAGTCGGCTCCATCCGCTCCCCGGGTGAACGTCGCAAATTCACCCCGAAACCGTACCGAACGACGCGCCCCGTTATGATAGCTGTAACCCCTGTCCGTCTTGACCCAATCGTACTGGCCCCTTTCAAAGAGCGCCTGTCCTGCCTTGGAGATCAAAACGGAACTAAAGATCAGGTCCTGATTATCCCTTTTGACCTGACGTGTCCACAGCGCGTCCGCGAGCTTTTCGGCGTCCCGTCTCTCGATCTTCAGGTGGACATCTTCAATGCGCCCATCGCCGCCGATCTCGAACAAGGTCCCGATATAATCCGTCGGGCTTGAATATTTCATCGCGTATAGCCTCCCTTTCAGTGCAAAGGTCGGGGCTTTATATAAGGTTCTTCACGTTTTCTTGTGGGATCAGAGGAACTCCCTCAGTCACGCTGCGCGTGCCAGCTCCCTCGGGGAGGGAGCCTTTTTAAGGCAAAGGCAGCCCGCAGGGCTGACGGAGGGAGTCGGCTTCCCACAACGAATCGTGAAGCGCCTTAGATAAAGTGAAACCCCAGGGAGCGGAGGCTCCCCAGGGTACGATGGGTAGCGGCTATACACAGTGGCAAGCGCCGTTCAGCGTATCCTTGCCCCTACCCACGGCAGAGCGCTTTGAGGAATTAGTCCTCAGCACCCATGCGACGCTTGGTGATCAGCAGGATCGCAGCAAGGACCATGATGGAGGCGATAACAAATCAGGAATCGCATGCCAACTGGCTGTTGATTACGGGAATATGTAATCCGCTCTTTCCGACAATTTCTTCAACTTCGTCCCGAGCCTCCGATGAAATCATTGGACTAAGTGTTATTTCCATCTCTTTTAGCTTTTCCATATCCAGTATGAGATCATAATGATCAAACGGCAGAGAGTATGATTCCGCACTTCCATCTACCTTTATATGGCCTTTTATAAATTTGTTAAACCAAAGCACGCATCTCCATTCACGCTGCCATGCCCAACTGGTATCCTTGTTCATTCCAAAGCTTTCATAAATCCCATAGCTGATATTCGGGCGAACGGTAATAACCGTGGGAATCAACTTGTCAATGGAATCTGTGTATTTCATTTGAATTAATAGTTTATCCACATCTCGGGTCATACAGCTTATGATTCTGTGTGCTATCTCATCTTCTTTCTCTGCGATTGCTTGATAGAAATCCGGCGCCTCCGTCTTCATTTTTGCTTTCGCAGATTGAATTTCTTCTAAAGGAATTTCCCTGCCAAAGTGAAAAGCCAGCGCATCCGCGGTCAGATTCACCAATTCTGGGAAATCGTTATTCATGTCTAAGCTCAGTTTATTCTCTGTGAGTGAAAAGGGGTTTACCGGCATTCTGATTCTAATGCCATGGTCATTTGGGTTGCAATAGTCTCTGTACATTTTCAAGCATTCTTGTTCCATATCTGTCCAACATGAAATCATCATGAACTGCCCTTCATCTTTTGTCAGGCGTACACCTTTCATATCGCGTGTGCGTGACAACATTTCAGTTTTATCGTCCATGAGGGTCAAAGGATTAAAGCGTATCGTATGCGGTGGAAGTAACATATAGCGAAGCGCGCCAATATTTGTATATCTATACAGATATTCTGGGCTTCTTTCCATTTTTAATCAGCCTCCTTATGCGGTGTCAAAACTATATAGATGAACCCCCACGTCAAAATGGCGTGGGGGCAGGGATTATGTTTCCAATGTATTACTCGTTATTAGTCGTTGGCACCCATGCGACGCTTGGTGATCAGCAGGATCGCAGCAGCCAGGACCATGATGGAGCCAGCCACGTAGAAGATGGTGGTGCCGACGCCGCCGGTGCTGGGCAGCTGAGCGCCCTTCTGATTCTTGATTGTGATCTCGAACATGCCAGTCGTTGAATTATACGTGGCTTCGCTCGTGTCACTGGTATCCTTGCTCCAATGCAGCTCGCCAGTGCCAGGGTTGTACTTGAAGTTGATCTTCAGGGTGATGTCCTCAATCGCATTATAGCCAGCAGGAACAGTAGACTCGCTGATGGTAAAGGTGCCTTCGCCGAGACCGACGAACTCGACAACACCAGTGCCATCGACCATGTGAGTCACAGAATAGTCAGCACTCTTATCAATAACTTCAGTCTTGGTTTCCTTCTTATACTTATCAGTGGTGCTATCGTAGAGGAAGTTGTTGTTCTCGTGCAGAGTGTAGACCTTCTTGCCAATATCAGTGGCAGGAGCGAAAGGACGATAGGTAACCTCTTCAGCGACGACCTTATCAGTCCCAGTATAGGAAGCATCCTCGACATAACCGGTAGATGTAGCAACGCCAACTTCCTTATACTGCATGAATTTAGCAGTGACCGGAGCAGTCGTGGTGTAAGTACCGTCAGCAAGCTTGTAATAGTTGTAATCAGTCTGATCGCCGGTCGTATACTTGGTGAACTCTTCGGTCTTCACAACGGTCTTCTCAACGGAATCACCAGTCAGGGTGAAGCCAGCGCCAGTCAGAGGCTTGTTATCCTGGTCAACCTTGGTGATCTTGATGCCGGTGGTGTGGGTCTTCGTAACGGTTTTAGGAGTTTCACCGAGTGCACTGGAATCCACCGTATCCGGGAAAGAAGGATGATTCTTACCGTCATAATTGTGCTCAGGCTGGTTGGAATAAGTGACGGTTGAGGTGTTGTCGTTGCTTTCCTCACCAACCTTAGCGTCTTCATTCAGGATGGCCTGATAGGTAACGGTGATGGTCTCACCAGCGTGAGCCTTGGCATCAACCAGACCGATTTTGAAGGTCTTGTCGTCAGTAGTCTTGCCAGTTCGGCCAATGAGGTTGGGAGTCACAGGGGCAGTGTAGGCGCCCTTTTCAATGGCATAATCGGCAGGAGTTGCGAGATCATTATCGCCAGCTTTCACAGCAATGGAGTTCTCAACCAGAGTGAGGCCAGCGTCCAGGGTATCGTTGATCACAAAGTAGTAATAGTTGTAATACTGGGCTTCAGCGGGAACCTTAGCGGTGATCTTGTAGTTCACAACATCGCCGATGCTGACATCGTTGACCTTGTTGTCGGGATCAGTGGGATCATGATCGGTAACCTTGCCAAGACCATCAGAAACCATTTCCTTATTGTCGGAGACAGTATCCTTCTTTGGGGTAACGGCAGTATCACCGACGATCCTGACAATGTTAGCAGACAGAGAGTCACCATCCACCAGATTGGATGCGCTGTCAACAATGATATAGTAGCCGGGATCGACCTCAATGGTGAACTTCTTGGTTTCGGAGTTGTAGGTAGCCGCAGTACCTGCACCATGTGTGCCAGCCAGCCATTGAGTAGCGAAAGCGCGGGCATCGGTGATAGCGTCAAGCTCGTCACGGGGAACAGCATCGCCAACGGTCTTGGACGTGTAATCAGAACCATACTTGACATTCTTCAGCAGATCGCCTTCAACATCACCAGTATAGACCTGATAGACGGTATAAGTGTGGTCATCAACATGTTCAGTGCTTTCGCCGATCTTGGTGCTATCAGTAATGGTAATAGTCACCTTTTCAGCCGCCAGCGCGCTCATGGAACCCAGCACCATCATCAGGGCCAGGATCAACGCCAGTACAAGAGTTGTGAAGCTGGTAATGGCAAGAGGGGAGTTGAATGGCGGCTGACGCTTTCTGATTGAAAGCGCGACAGCTCACTATTCAACTCTCCATTCTTGAAAATCTCCCGGTTTGCAGAAATTGCGCAAGATCGAACATCCGTGCTATAGATTATCCTTATCACTTGTGATCGTGAATTTCCAGTTGCCCCCATAAACGGTTTGTGGTACAATAGACGCGATTAATTTGCGCAGCCTTGAAGGGGAACAAAGTGAAGAGACGATATATCATCCGGCGGCTGATGGTGGCCATACCGACTTTTCTGGGCATTACGCTGCTGGCCTTTCTGGTGCTGAACCTGGCGCCGGGATCGCCGCTGGACGCCATGCTGGCGGACCCGCGCATCGCCGCGGAGGAGCTGGAGCGCCGCCGCGCCGCCATGGGGCTCGACCGCCCGGTGCTGGTGCAGTACTTCACATGGCTTTTGCAGGTGTTCCGGGGCAACTTCGGCTACTCCTACAGCACTCAGCGCCCGGTGATGACCATGATCCTGGAGCGCCTGCCCGCGACGGTTCTGCTGTCGGCCACGGCGCTTACGCTGTCGCTTATGGTGGCGCTGCCGCTGGGCATCTACTCCGCGGAGCACGCCAATTCCGGCAGGGATTACATCTCCGGCGGCATATCGCTGTTGATGATGGCCACGCCCAACTTCTTCGCGGCGCTGATCCTGATCTATGTCTTCGCCATCGCGCTGAAGCTCCTGCCCTCCGGCGGCATGTACAGCTCCTCCAGCGCGCACAGCTTTCCCGACCTTTTGCGGCACATGATCATGCCCACGCTGGTGCTGTCGTTTCAGCAGATCGGCGGCCTGACCCGCCACATGCGCTCGAGCATGCTGGAGGTCATGCAGCAGGACTACGTGCGCACGGCGCGGGCCAAGGGCCTGCCCTGGCGCAAGGTGATCGACCGGCACTGCCTGCGCAACGCGCTGACGCCCATCGTGACCGTCGTCGGCATGTCCATCCCCTCGTTCGTGGGCGGCGCGGTCATCACAGAGCAGGTGTTCGGCTGGCCGGGCATCGGCACGCTGATGGTCACGGCCATCAACGCCCGCGATTATCCGGTGATCATGGGGATCACGGTGTTCATCGCGGTCTCGGTGCTGCTGGCCAATCTGCTCACCGATCTGGCCTACGGCCTCATCGATCCCAGAATCAGCTACCAGTGAGGCGTTCCATGCGTAAGAGAGATGAAAGCTATTCCAGCATCGTGTTCCACAAGCTGCTGCGCCACAGGGCCGCGGTGGTGGGGCTGTGCCTGCTGATCGTGGAGGTCATACTGGTCGTCGCGCTGCCGCCGCTGATGAAGCTGGACCCCATCAATTCGGACTATACGGCGGTCAATGCCGCCCCCGGCGCGGGGCATCTGCTGGGCACCGACGCCATCGGGCGGGACATCTTCGCCCGGCTGGTGTTCGGCGGGCGCACGTCGCTGCTGGTGGGCCTGCTGTCCACGCTCATCAGCTGCCTGCTGGGGGTGCCGCTGGGCATACTGGCCGGGTATCTGCGCGGGCGCGTGGAGACGGCCGTGATGCGCACGGCGGACATATTCATGTCCTTCCCCTCCATCGTGATCATACTGGTGCTGGTCTCCGTGCTGGGGCCGTCGGTGTGGTCGGTCACGCTGGTGATCGGCGTGCTGGGGTGGACGCAGTTCGCCCGGCTGATCTACGGCTCGGTGCTGTCGGTCACCCAGGAGGAATACGTCACCTCCGCCAAGGCCATCGGCACCCGCACGCTGCCCACGATCCTGCGCTATGTGCTGCCCAACGCCGTGGCGCCCATACTGATCGCCCTGACGCTGCACCTGGCCGAGGCCATCCTCACGGAGTCGTCCCTCAGCTTCCTGGGGCTGGGCGTCCAGCCGCCGCAGGCCAGCTGGGGCAACATGCTCCACGACGCCCAGTCATTGACGGTGCTCTCCCGCCGCCCGTGGATCTGGCTTCCCCCGGGCATCGCCATACTGACCACGGTGCTGAGCATCAACTTCCTGGGCGACGGCCTGCGGGACGCCCTTGACCCCAAGCAGGATTGACGCCGCAGATATCCCATTGGCAGAACGGCGCGCTCACCGGCGCCGCCGCCGCAATATAAAAAGGAGGAACTTCCATGAAAAAGCTGCTTAGCCTGATACTGCTGATGACGTTTATCCTGTCTCTTTCAGCCGTTCCGGCCATGGCCGAGGGCGAGAAGGTGATCACCGCGGCCATCTCCACGGCCTGGGACACCATGATGCCCCTGGACACCACCAGCAACTACACCCGCATGGTCATGGACCAGATCTATGACCGGCTGACCCAGAGCAAGGCCGACGGCACCATCGAGCCCCGTCTGGCCGATTCCTGGACCGTGAACGATGCCTCCGACACCGTCACCTTCCACCTGAACGAGAAAGCCGTGTGGTCCGACGGCGAGCCGGTCACCGCGGACGACGTCGTGTTCAGTTATCAGCTCTACTCCGATCCCGCGGTCAACGCCAAGAGCCGCTACCACCTGGAGTACATCGCCGGCGTGGACGATTCCGGCGCCGAGCTCAGCGAGGACAGCATCGAGGTCACCGCGGACGACGCGCACACCGTGTCCTTCAAGCTGAAGGGCAGCATGTACCCGGACACCTTCCTTCAGGACATCGACACCGTGTACATCATCCCGAAGCACGTCTTCGAGGGCAAGACCGCCGAGGAGATCAACGCGCCCGACCTGTGGGCCAAGCCCGTGGGCTCCGGTCCCTTCATCTATGACAGCGAGATCAACGGCGAGCGCATCGAGTTCGTGAAGAACCCGAACTACTTCCTGGGCGCGCCCAACGTGGATCGCCTGATCCTGCGCGTCACCGATTCCGCCAGCATGCTGGCCGGCCTGACCAACGGCGAGCTGGACCTCATCGGCTACGGCTCCATCCTGGTGGACGACTGGGAGATGGCCGAGGAGCAGGAGAACCTGGTCACCGTGTCCGTGCCCACCACCAGCTACCGCATGCTGCTGATCAACACCGCCAAGGATTACCTGACCCAGGAGGTCCGCCAGGCCATCTCCATGGCCATCAACCGCGAGGCGCTGGTGGGCATCGTGCTGCAGGGCCGCGGCGAGGCCATCGTCACCCCGTTCAGCTCCATCCATCCCTACTACAACGCCGATGTGGACGTGTGGTACAACCCCGAGCAGGCCAAGCAGATGCTGGACGAGGCGAACTTCCCCTATGACCAGGTGCTGCAGTTCTTCATCCCCTCCGGCAACAGCATCGTGGAGCGCACCGCCGCGCTGATCGCCCAGGATCTCGACGCCGTGGGCATCAAGACCCAGATCAGCCAGATGGACTTCGCCACCCTGATGAGCGACATGCTGGACGGCAAGCACGACCTGGGCATCATCGGCTCCGGCGGCACCCTGGACCCCAGCGAGAGCCGCGAGATGATCGCGCCCGAGAGCAGTGTCAACTTCAGCCAGGTCAGCGACACCACCCTGGCCGACCTGGTGGACAAGGGCAACGCCGAGCTGACCTTCGAGACCCGCAAGCCCGTCTTTGACGAGTATCAGGTCGTCATGCGCGAGCAGAGCCCCATCGCCTATCTGTACACCTACGACAGCCTGACCGCCTACAACAAGCGCGTCACCGGCCTAAACGTGGACGACTTCAACACGCTCAACTGGTCCTCCTGGAAGTGGGATATCGAGGGCTGACCAACGGCATCCCATCCCCCTCTCACCCCACCGCGGCGGGAGGGGGACCTTTCTGCCCGGGGACATGGGCGGGAAAACATCACTTTTGAACGGGAGACAGCCATGGATAAGCAGAAGGATCTTCTCACCGTGCAGGGCCTGAAGGTTCAGTTTGAGACCCGGCGCGGCACGGTGACGGCGGTGGACGACGTCAGCTTCAGCGTCGCCCCGGGGCGCGCCCTGTGCATCGTGGGCGAATCGGGCTGCGGGAAGTCCGTCACCAGCCTGGCCATACTGGGGCTGCTGGGCAGGAACGGCCGCCTGGCGGAGGGCAGCGTCGTGTTCGACGGCCGGGAGCTGACCCGGCTGTCGGAGGGCGAGCTGTGCGGCATACGCGGCAACGAGATCGCCATGATCTTCCAGGACCCGATGACGGCGCTCAATCCCACCCAGACCATCGGCCGCCAGCTGTCCGAGCCGCTGATGCTCCACCGGGGCATGGACAAGCGGGCCGCCTGGGCCGCCGCCACGGAAATGCTGAACCGCGTGGGCATCTCCGCGCCGGAGAAGCGGATGAAGGAATACCCGCATCAGCTGTCGGGCGGCATGCGCCAGAGGGTCATGATCGCCATGGCCCTGTGCTGCAATCCCAAGCTGCTGATCGCGGACGAGCCCACCACCGCCC
>Ga0256404_1010928_pt1 | contig 12362 bp, 7 predicted proteins | sample RumenRJG_01DNA_FD_185990 | JGI IMG/M metagenome (GOLD analysis project Ga0256404, IMG submission 185990) | Bovine rumen microbial communities from Lethbridge, Alberta, Canada - RJG_01 | ecosystem: Host-associated > Mammals > Digestive system > Stomach > Rumen | place: Canada: Alberta | collected...
CTCCGTGGGTGCTTCAGGATATTCGCCATCCAGATAAACTCCACTGTAGAGCGGGGTGAGCATGACCTCAACCTTTGTGACGCCTGAAGGCACCTGCAGGATTTCCAGTTCATCAATACAGATGACTTTGTGGGCCAATGACATATTCTGCGTCATCTCCTCACCGTCGGCTATGCTCACCGTGGCGTGTTTAATCTGCAGGTCGTCCATGGTCTTGTCTGTCATCCGCTTGATGATACTCTTGGGGGTAGCTGATTCCTGAGAGGGCAAAATAAACCGTGAGAGGTCTTCTCCTCCCACGGCATATAGGTCGTATGTACCTGCGGCCATTGTGACTGTAGCCGCGTTGCTTTCCTCGCTGGTAGAGAGCAACTGTACACATTTTCCCTTCTCATTGAAAATGTAGATTCTGCCATCCTTCACGGCATTCTCGTCGCTGGTGGCGGCACGCATGACGATGTTGAGACGGGCTGTTGCAGGAGCCTCGATGACCGTTTCTTCTTCAGTGTTTTCATCGAATACCGCTTTCTCGCATGATGCGAAGAGAACAGCGGTGGAAAGTGTAAGGAATAATTTGATGCTTAGTTTCTTCATAGCTGTCGTATTTTTGAGGCACAAAAGTACATATTTCTATGGAGAAATCTTTGTTTATGTAAAAACCTTTAACCAAATTTTAACTTTCATTTCTCATATCTGCCAATCTAGGGGAAAAACAGATGAATTGGCCCCGGAAAACGAAGGTTTTTCCTTAAATGACATGCAGGTGCCGGAGGGCATTGAGGATACCGTCATCATCTACAGACGTGGTGATATAGTCGGCCTGCTGTTTCAGTTCCTCAATGGCGTTGCCCATGGCCACACCGATACCCGCCTGGATGATCATGGAGGTGTCGTTGCCGCCATCACCAAAAGCAATGGTGCGACTGACGTCGAAGCCTTCGTGGCGTGCCATGGCGAGGATACCCTTGCCCTTGTCGGCCCCGTTGGCCGTGATGTCGGTAAACTCCGGATGCCAGCGGCCAGAGACGCACTGGGGCATGCGCGCCATGAGTTCCGGTTCGTAGTCGGCCGGGAAGAACGGCGTGAGCTGCAGGATATCCTGCTGGAGCACCTCGTCGAGCGGCGACGCCTTGTCGAGATTCTTCACAGCCAGCATCTGGCGGAAGATACGGTCCACATCGCCCTTGGGGTCGAGTACGGCCACGTCCTTACGGCCCACCACAATCAGGCTGTTGCCTTTCTCCTGGCAGTCGTTCACGCATGTCAGAACATCTTCCTTGGGGATAGGCTGGCAGGTGACCAGTTCGGTGCCCACATAGCACAGTGCGCCATTGGTGGTGATATAGCCGTCGATCAGTGGTTCGATGGCCCCCAGGTTGGTGATGATGAGCGGTGGCCTGCCCGTGGCGATATACACGCGCGAACCATTGGCCTTGGCCTGTGTCAGCGCCTGGATGGTGGACTGTGGTATCTCGTGGGTCTTGAAACTCACCAGTGTACCGTCGATATCGAAGAATAGTGCGTATGTCTGTGTCATTTATGATTCCTTTTTTTGTTGCATGTGTTGCATCACCAGGCGGATCTCATCGTAGGTGATGTCGGGTGGACAGAGGTTCTTGATAGCCGTGGAGCCCTCGGTGACGCCAATCTTGGTGATGATGCGCCGGATGGCCTGCTGGTGGTCGGCTGGCACGAGGTCGTCGAAAGATACCTCGCCGGATTCCACATAGCGGGTGAGATGTCCGATGACTGTGCCCAGCGTGAGGCTCCGTGCCTTGGCGATGAGGTCGGGCTTCATTCCATCCTGATAGAGCTGGAGGGATATCTCCCAGGTCTTGGGCTTCACCTCCTTGGGGGCCTTGGAGGCCTTCGGCTTACGCTGGCGCTTGGACTTCACGTCGTCCTCACCCAATGCATCGAGCATCGACATCTGTTTTTCGTGCAGGTAGTTGTCGACGGAGAATCCCATCTCGGCCATCTTCTCGAGCAGATAGCGACGACTGAGGTATGCCTGCTTGAGGTCGGGCAGGGCATTGTCGAGGCGGCGCGCCGCCTGCTTGTTTTGTGTCTCTACCTTGGCACTGAGTTCGATGGGCTTGGCCAGAATCTCGCGCAACTGGTCGGAGAAATACCCGGCACTGCGCATCACACGGTTCTGGAAGTCGGCCTCGTGCAGGCCCTCGTACGGCATCGACTGGATGATCTGCTGCCATTTGCCGGCCACGTCGAGGACGCGCTGGCGCAGGTCCATCAGGGCCTGGTCGTGCAACTGTTTCAGGGAGGCATGACTGTGGTAGAAGAACTCAGCGAAGATGCGCACCATGGTCTCCTGCAGGGCAAGGACGGAGCGGAAATCGAAGAGCTGCAACAGCAGGTAGCGCTCGTATTCCTGTTTGAGCAGGGGCAGCTGACAGATGCTTCGCTCAGCCTCGTACTCCTGTTGGGCAATGTACGAGTCGACCCGTTCGTCGTTGATGATGGAACGCGCCTCCAGGGGCGATGCCAGTAGCAGACCTTCGAGGGTGCGGCAGCGGCTCAGGGCCACATACACCTGTCCGGGTGCGAAACTCTGGTTGGCATCGATGATGGCGTGGTCGAAGGTCAGTCCCTGACTCTTATGGATGGTGATGGCCCAGGCCAGTCGCAGGGGCAGTTGCCTGAAGGTGCCCTGCACCTCGGCCTCAATCTCGCGTGTCTTCTCGTTCAGCGTGTAGCGGGTGTTCTCCCATTCCAGCGGTTCCACCTCGATGGCCTCGCTGTCGCCCTCGCAATAGACGGTGAGACGGTTGTCGCCGGCCTCCATCACACGTCCGATGCGACCATTATAATACCGGTGGTCGCCCGAGGGGTCGTTCTTTACGAACATCACCTGTGCGCCCTCCTTCAGGACCAGTGCCTCGGCTGTGGGATAGGAGTATTCCGGGAACGTGCCCTTGATTTCTGCGCGGTAGGTATAGGCAGGCGTGGACAGTTTCCGCAACTCAGACTCATTATAGTTGTTGGCGATATTATTGTGAGTGGTCAGTCGGATGTAACCACTCCCCTCCCTCGCAGGGAGGGGCTGGGGGGAGAGTCTGCTGTTCAGCTTTGCCAGCACCGCTTCCGACGGATGGCCGTTGCGTACCTCATTTAATATATTGATGAACGAGGCATCCTGCTGGCGATAGACATGTTCCAGCTGGATGGTGACATAGTCAATCTGCTGGAGGGCCTTCGACGCAAAGAAGTAAGGGGTGCTGTAATAAGGTTTCAGGATTCGTTCGTCCTCAGGGGTGACGACGGGCGTGAGCTGGGCCAGGTCGCCAATCATCAGCAGCTGCACGCCACCAAAGGGCTGGTCGTGTTCACGGAAACGCCGGAGCACGGCATCGATGGCGTCGAGCAGATCTGCACGTACCATCGATATCTCGTCGATGATCAGCAGGTCTATCGAGGCGATGATCTTGCGTTTCTCACGACTGAAATCAAACTTGTTTTCCACCTTGGCGCCCGGTACATAGGGCGAAAAGGGCAACTGGAAGAAGGAGTGGATGGTGACGCCCCCGGCATTGATGGCTGCCACACCCGTTGGCGCCACCACGATGGGGCGCTTCCTGGAGCCTGCCATCACCTCCTTCAGGAACGTCGTCTTTCCCGTTCCCGCCTTACCAGTCAAAAAAATGCTGCGCCCCGTGTTCTCGACGAAGTCCCACGCGGTGCGCAGCATTCCCGACGTATCGTCGGTAGCTCGTAGTCTCTCGTTATTTTGTTCCATCAATCAGTATCTGTCAGTTTGCGGATACAAAATTACGAAGAATTTATGAATTAATGATAGTTTGTTGTCAGTTTTTCTCAGAATCACTTGTATGCCTGTTCGTGAACACCCTTCACCGCACGTCCGCTGGGCTCGTTCATATTTTTAAAGGCCGCGTCCCATTCCAGGGCGATGGCCGTAGAGCAGGCCACGGAAGCCTCGCTGGGTACGCTCATGGCGGCAGAGTCGCTGGGGAAATGTTCGGCAAAGATAGAACGGTAGTAATACTCCTCCTTGTTTTTTGGCGGGTTGATAGGGAAACGTTCGGCAGCATGAGCCATCTGTTCATCGGATACAGCCTCAGAGGTGATTTGCTTGAGCGTGTCAATCCAACTGTAGCCTACGCCATCGCTGAACTGCTCCTTCTGGCGCCATGCCACCTCTTCGGGCAACATATCCGCAAAGGCCTCGCGAACAATTTTCTTCTCCATCGTCTTGCCCGGGCACATCTTGGCCTCGGGGTTGGTACGCATGGCCACATCCAGGAACTCCTTGTCGAGGAAAGGCACGCGCCCCTCGACACCCCAGGCAGAGAGACTCTTGTTGGCGCGCAGACAGTCGTACAGATAGAGTTTGGAGAGCTTGCGCACGGTCTCCTCGTGAAAGTCCTTGGCCGACGGAGCCTTGTGGAAATAGAGATAGCCACCAAATATCTCGTCGGCCCCCTCGCCGCTGAGCACCATCTTGATACCCATCGACTTGATGACACGTGCCAGCAGATACATGGGCGTAGAGGCACGGACGGTGGTGACATCGTAGGTCTCGATGAAATAGATGACATCACGGATGGCATCCAGTCCTTCCTGAATGGTATAGTTGATCTCGTGGTGAACGGTACCGATATGGTCTGCCACGAGTTTGGCCTTGGCCAGGTCGGGCGCGCCCTTCAGGCCCACGGCAAACGAGTGCAGGCGGGGCCAGTAGGCCTTGGTCTTGGAGTTGTCCTCGATACGCATCTCACTGTATTTCTCGGCAATGGCAGAGATGACGCTGGAGTCGAGTCCGCCAGAGAGCAGCACGCCATAAGGGACGTCGGACATCAGCTGGCGCTTCACGGCATCCTCCAGGGCGTCGTGGACAGCCTCGACAGAGGCAGGATTATCCTTCACGGCATCATATTTGAACCAGTCGCGCTTGTAGTAGCGCTTCATGCCCGGGTCGGCACTCCAGTAGTAGTGACCGGGCAGGAACGGCTCGTAGTGCTCACACTGTCCTTCGAGCGCTTTCAGTTCGGAGGCCACATACACCTTGCCGTCGGCATCGCAACCGATATAAAGGGGAATCACACCGATGGGGTCGCGGGCAATGAGAAACTCATCTGTCTCTTCGTCGTAGAGCACGAAGGCAAAGATGCCGCTCAGGTCCTCGAGGAAGTCAACACCTTTCTCGCGATAGAGCGCCAGGATGACCTCGCAGTCGGAGCCCGTCTGGAACTCATACTGTCCGGCATAGCGGCGGCGGATATCCTGATGGTTATAGATCTCGCCATTGACAGCCAAGACCTGTTTCCTGTCGGGTGAGAACAGTGGCTGACCACCTGATTCGGGGTCAACGATGCTCAGTCGCTCGTGGGCCAGGATAGCACTTCCGCCAGAATAGATACCACTCCAGTCGGGTCCGCGATGACGGATCTTCTGACTCATCTTCAACGCTTGTTCACGCAGCTCGTGTGTCTGCTCCTTGACATTCAATATCGCAACGATTCCGCACATAATCCTATCTAATTATCAATTGTCAATTTTCAATTATCAATTTATTTCTTGCTCCAGGCAGTGATACGGTCGAGCGCCTCTTCGGTCTTCTCGCGACTGCCAAAGGCCGTGAAACGCACATAGCCCTCGCCGGCAGGACCGAAGCCCACGCCAGGCGTACAGACCACATTGGCTCCGTAGAGCAGGTTCTCGAAGAACTGCCATGAGCTGTTGCCGTCGGGCACGCGCATCCAGATATAGGGCGCGTTCTCGCCGCCATAGACCTCGTAGCCCAGTGAGCGCAGGGTGGTGAGCATCTTCTTGGCATTCTGCATATAGTAGTCGATGGTGGCCTTCACCTGCTGCTTGCCCTCGGGGGTATAGATGGCCTCGGCCGCACGCTGGCTGATATAGCTGGTGCCGTTGAACTTGGTGCACTGGCGACGGTACCACAGGGGGTTCAGGGCGATGCGCTCGCCTGTGAGCGTGGCCGCTGTCAGATCCTTTGGCACGACGGTATAACCACAACGGATGCCCGTGAAGCCGGCCGTCTTTGAATATGAGTGGAACTCGATGGCACATTTGCGGGCCCCACGGATCTCATAGATAGAGTGGGGGATGCTGTCGTCCTGGATATAAGCCTGGTAGGCTGCGTCGTAGAAGATCAGCGCATCATTATGAAGGGCATAGTTCACCCACTTGCGCAGTTCCTCGCGTGTGATGACCATACCCGTGGGGTTGTTGGGATAGCAGAGATAGATGACATCCACACGACGCTTGGGGATTTGCGGTACAAAACCGTTCTCTGCATTACAATGCATGTAGATGACGTTTGACCATTTGCCGTCCTCAACCGTTCCGGCGCGACCAATCATCACGTTAGAGTCGATATACACGGGATAGATAGGGTCGGTCACACCAATGGAGTTGTCCCAGCGAATCAGTTCCTGAATATTACCGGTGTCGCTCTTGGCACCGTCGTTCACGAAGATCTCGTCGATATCGAGGTGGATGCCACGCGGCAGGAAGTCGTTCTTCAGAATGGCCTCGCGCAGAAAATCGTAGCCCTGCTCAGGACCGTAGCCGCGGAATCCCTCGCTGGTGCCCATCTCGTCGGCAGCCTTGTGCATCGCCTCTATCACGGCAGGACACAGCGGCTGGGTGACGTCACCAATACCCATGGAGATGACGTCGGCCTTGGGGTGCATCACTTTGAAGGCGTTCACCTTCTTGGCTATATCTGCAAACAAATAGTTGTTTGGCAGTTTCAGGAAATGTTCGTTAACTAATGCCATATATTACTAATTGATAATTTACAATTGATAATGGATAATTATTGTTCTAGCTCGCCGTCAAAGACGAAGGCGGCAGGCCCCGTCATATAGACGTGGTTCTTCTGGAAAAAGCGTCCTCCGTCCGAGCGGTCGGCTTCGCACCATTCGATGTTCAGCGTGCCGCCATCCATCACGATTTGTGAGGTGCGGCCAGCCTTGCCGGTCAGGGCGGCTGCCACGGCCGTGGCGCATGCGCCTGTGCCGCAGGCCTGAGTGATGCCGCTGCCACGTTCCCAAACACGGGTGCGGATACTGCCGTCGGCCTCAATATGGGCAAATTCTATATTGCAGCGTTGCGGGAAGGCCGGGTGGTATTCCAGTGAACGGCCAGTTTCGCCTACCTGGTCGACATTCTCTGTGAAGATGACGAAATGCGGGTTGCCCATCGATACAAACGTGCCCATGTCCAGTCCTCGGGAAGCGATGAACTGTGTGGCATCTTCCAGTATCGGTTCGCCCATATCCACGGTGACGCTCTCTACGATGTCATCGGTGATATGCAGATAGAGCACCTTAATGCCCGACAGCGTCAGCAGACGGATCTCTGTCTTCGTGGTGAGGCCTTTCCCAAAGAGGTATTTTCCGATACATCTCGAGGCGTTGCCGCACATCATGGCCTCACTGCCGTCGGCATTGAAGATGCGCATGGTGAAGTCGGCCTCGGGCATAGAACTCTTGCCAATCAAGACCAATCCATCGGAGCCGATGCCCTTATGACGGTCGCTCCATTTGATGGCCGCTGCCTTAGGGTCATCGATGGGGTGCTGTGCTACATTGACATAGATATAGTCGTTGCCGCAACCGTGCATCTTTGTGAAGGGTATCTTGCTCATGTGCTGTCTTTTTTTCTTATCGGATGCAAAGGTAATGCAAAATGACAGGATATAGAAACGAACCGACTGGTTTTAGTGGTAAAAATCAGTTGAAAGTATCAAATTGAAAATATTTTGTTGAAAAAACAGCGCATTTTGATATTTCTTGTTCGTAAAATGTGGTTTTTTTGTTACAGATTGAAAGTTTACCAACAGGCCAAGGCCCCTTTCTTCAGTTTCAGGGTCTGCTGCTGGCCGTTGGCAAGGAGCATTACCGTGCAGGGCTGTTGGGCGGTGAGCGTCAGGTGCGTGACCCGTTTGTCCTGCCATGTCATGTCGACGGTGATGCCGCCACGGGCACGGATGCCGCTGACGGAACCGTCCTTCCAGTTGTCGGGCAAGGCGGGAAGGAGTTCGAGGGTTGTGAGGGGAGAACCCTCACACACAGTGTATTCACTCTGTATGAGCATCTCGATGACACCGGCACAGCCACCGAAGTTACCGTCGATCTGGAAGGGCGAATGGGCGTCGAGCAGGTTGGGGTAGGTGCCGCCGCCACGACGGGCATCAGGACCGCGGTAGCCGTCGGGACTGACGTAGCTGAGCAGTTTGCGGTAGATATGATAGGCATTCCTGGCATCATGCAGGCGGGCGTAGAGATTCACGCGCCAGCCCGTGCTCCAGCCTGTGGTCTTGTCGCCCTTGAGTTCGAGGGTGCGTGAGGCGGCACGGTGGAGTGCCTCCTTGGTGTTGGTGCCGTCGTCGAGGTGATGGCCGGGATAGATGCCGAAGAGATGGCTCTGGTGGCGGTGGTGCGGATCCTCGTCTTCCCAGTCGTAGAACCACTCCTGGAGGTTGCCTTTCTTACCGATTTTGTAGGGGTGAAGGCGGGCGATGGCGGCGTTGAGCTCGGTGATGAAGGGGGACCCGGCGACGGAGGGGAACCCGGCGACCGAATCGCCGGGCACACTACAGGAACCGCCGGGCACACTACAGGAATCGCTGAGTACAAGGGCGGCGTCGCGGGCATCGGTGAGGCATTCGCGAATCATGGCGATGTCGGCAAAGCCACCGAAGCAGGTGCGCCCGTGATAGCCGTCGGGGGTGACGAAGGAGTTCTCGGGCGAGGTGGCAGGGGCGGTGATGAGAGGGCTGATGGATGATGTAGGATGTGAGATGTCTGATGTAAGAGGGCTGATGGATGATGTAAGATGTGAGAGGGGTGAGGGCTGAGGGGTGTAGTCGGAGAGGGGCTGAAGCCAAGCGAGGCAGAACTCGGCTGCACCTTTGAGAACGGGATAGTACTCGCGCAGGAAGGCTTTGTCGAGCGTGAAGGTGTAGTGCTCCCAGATATGGGTGGCGAGCCAGGCACCCCCCATGTTCCAGTTGGCCCACATGGGGTCGCCGGTGTGGAGACCCACAGGGCAGGTCATGGCCCAGATGTCGGTATTATGTGCCAGGCACCAGCCGCGGTTGACACCGTAGTAGGCCTTGGCGGTGAGTTCGCCAGAGCCCTGCAGTTCCTTCATGAAGGTGAAGAGCGACTGGTGCATCTCGGGCAGCGCAGCCGTCTCGGCCGCCCAGTAGTTTTCCTCCACATTGATATTGCTGGTGTAGTTGCACGACCAGGGCGGCAGGATGCTCTCGTTCCACAGGCCCTGCAGGTTGGCCGGCACATTGGGCGTGCGCGAGCAACTGATAAGCAGGTAGCGGCCGTACTGGAAATAGAGGGCTTCGAGGTCGGGATTGAAGAGTGACTCGTCAGTGTAGGCACGGAGCTGGGCGTCGGTGGGGGCAGACCCCTCCCCCGCCTCCCCTGCAGGGGAGGAGTTGTTAGTTCTGGAGTCGGCGGTCAATGAGAGCTTGACGCGGTTGTAGAGGGACTGATAGTCCTTGATGTGGCACTGTCGGATGGTCTTGTAGGGGATGCCGGAAAGATGGCGCAGGCGCGCGTCGGCCAGTTGCTGATATGGCTTTCCCTGTTTGACGGGGTCCTTGTCGTAGCCGTTGAACGAGGTGGCATCGACGATGTAGAGCGTCACCTCTTTGGCGCCATCCACGAGGAGCGTCTCCCCCTCGGCCCTGACATTCCTGGCGCTGACCTGCACCTTGGTGCGGAAATGGATACCGCGCTGAGGGTCGTAGGCGAACTTCTCCCTGGCATCGTAGTAGCTGGGCAGTGAGGCATAGCCGTCGGTGGTGAGTGTCTGGCCATTGGCCGATGTGGTGTGGCGCAGCTGACAGCTCAGCGACAGTCGTGCATGGATGCCCCCGGGATGGTTGGTGGTGATGCGGATGACCAGTCCGGAGTCGGGATGGGACGCCAGATACTCCGTGGTATAGCGGTATTTGCCGCGCTGGTAGGTGGTATGGGCCGTGGCGTCACCGATGTCGAGCCAGCGGCGATAGCCGGTGACGGCCTCCGTGGTGTCGAGATACTCGATGGTGAGTTGTCCCAGCGGCTGATAATTCTGTGAGAAATGTCCCTGCACGTCGCGTTGCAGACGGTCGGCCTCCCGGTAGTCGCCCTTGCTGAGCGCCTCACGGATGGCGGGGATGGATTTGTGGGCGTCGGGCGAATAGACCTGCATATTACACGGCTCGCCCGTCCATAGCGTGATATCATTGAGTGATATCCTGTCGGTCCGGGTGCCGCCATAGACGATGCCGCCCATGGTGCCGTTGCCGATGACGAGCGCCTCCTCGAAGAACGTGGCCGGCTGGTTGTAGTGGAGTGTCTGGGCTCCTGTCGTGGTGGGGAGTTTCAGCCATAGGCAGATAACGGTGAAAAACGCAACGTATTTCCTCATTGTTTCCTTTGTGTTAGATTCGGGCGTCAAAGGTACGAATAAGTGAGTGAAAAACCAAATGTATTTGAGTTTTTCCGAGCGAGAGTACTATAGACGAAGTCAGAGGTACGAAAAAATCCCCGATTTCCATCACGGAGACCGGGGATTATTACTTCAAAGATAAAACGTTATTTTTGAAGGAAACCATTAACTTTCTGTGCAGTCTGACGACCACTAGCCATGGCGCGAACCACGAGTGAGGCACCGTTGGCGGCATCACCGCAGACGAAGACATTCTTCGGGTACTCGGGGTGCTCGGGCTTCAGGAAGCCCATGGCGAGGAGTACCAGCTCGGCCTTGATAATCTCGGGCTTGCCCTTCTCGACCATGATGGGACGACCACCCTCGGGGTTGGGCTTCCAGTCGATCTCCTGAACCTTGACGCCAGTGAGCTTGCCATCCTTGCCCAGGAACTCCAGGGTGTTGATGTTCCAGCGGCGGGTGCAGCCCTCCTCATGACTGGATGTGGTCTTGAGGGTGCGGGGCCATTCGGGCCAGGGGTTCTGGGGATCTTCGGGACCTTCGACAGGACGGGGCATAATCTCTATCTGAGTGACGCTCTTGCAGCCCTGACGGTGGGCGGTACCGATACAGTCGGAACCTGTGTCACCACCACCGATGACCAGCACATCCTTGCCCTTGGCGGTGACGCGTTCGTCCTTGGAGAACTCCATGCCTGCGAGGACGCGGTTCTGCTGAGACAGCATCTCGAGGGCGAAGTGAACGCCCTTCAGTTCGCGGCCGGGAGCCTTGAGGTCACGGGCGGTGGGGGTGCCGGTTGAGATGACTACTGCGTCGTATTGCTGCGACAGGGTCGCAACAGACAGGATGGAGGAACCCGCCGGAGAACCGGCGGGCGTGGTGGCTGCGGAACTGTCGGGCGTGGTGGCGGAACCCGCCGGAGAACCGGTGGGAGTGGTGGCTGCGGAGGTGATTTCGGTGCCGTAGCGGAAATCGATGCCCTCCTGTTCGAGCAGGGCGATGCGGCGGTCGATAACGGCCTTATTCAGTTTAAAATTAGGGATACCGTAGCGGAGCAGACCGCCTGCAGCTTCGTTTTTCTCAAACACGGTAACGGTATATCCCATGTGGTTGAGGTCGTTAGCGGCAGCGAGTCCGGCAGGACCGGCACCAATCACTGCCACCTTCTTACCGTTGCGAGCGATATCGGTCTTAGGCACGATGAAGCCCTCCTGGAAGGCCATCTCGGTGATGGCTGCCTCGTCCTCACGGTTGGTGGTCGGCTCGTGGTTGAAGCGGTTGAGCACGCAGGCCTTCTCGCAGAGTGCGGGGCAGATGCGGCCGGTGAACTCGGGGAAGGGGTTGGTGCTGTTGAGCAGACGGTAGGCCAACTCAAAGTCGCCTTTGTACAGGGCGTCGTTCCACTCGGGCGCCTTATTGCCCAGCGGACAGGCCCAGTGGCAGAAGGGTACGCCGCAATCCATACAGCGGCTGGCCTGCAGTTTGCGTTCGCGGGTAGAGAGTGTCTGCTCTACCTCGCCAAAATCGTGGATTCTATCGTGAATCGGACGGTATCCCGCCTCCTGGCGGTGTATCTCTAAAAATGCTTTTGGATTTCCCATCTTACATTAAACATTAAACGTTAAACATTAATAGTCGCGCTGGATGTCGGCAATCTTCTCGTGGAGCTTTTTCATCTTCTCCTCCTCGAGCACGCGCTTGTACTCGATAGGCACTACCTGGATGAAGTCCTCGATGTAGCGGTGCCAGTCGTCGAGCATGCGGCCTGCGAGGGCTGAACCCGTGTGCAGGTAGTGCTGGCGGATGAGCTCGAGCAGTTCCTTGCGGCTGACGCTGTCCTCAACCAGCGAGAGTTCCACCATATCCATGTTGCAGAAGTAGTCGAACGTATGGTCGGGGTC
>Ga0256404_1010929_pt1 | contig 12360 bp, 11 predicted proteins | sample RumenRJG_01DNA_FD_185990 | JGI IMG/M metagenome (GOLD analysis project Ga0256404, IMG submission 185990) | Bovine rumen microbial communities from Lethbridge, Alberta, Canada - RJG_01 | ecosystem: Host-associated > Mammals > Digestive system > Stomach > Rumen | place: Canada: Alberta | collected...
TCTAATCTTTTTATTGCCTCTTTATCAATCCCTTTTCCAGCATGTATTAGTAAATCACCTCTATATTTTGTTTGCCAACTTCTGAATTCAAATCTTTTATATCCCTGCATTATCAAAGTTGCCCATGGTTGCTTTATTGTTAAAACTTTCATTGTTTTCTTTCTCCTTATACAATATATCTATTTTTTATTTGTATCAAATTTTATCTTTCCTCATCAACATCTAAAATTATTCCTTCAATTCAATATTGTTGTTTTAATTTATCGATTGCCTTTGAATCTTTCCATATTGTCCACCCCATTTATATAATGTTGCACTTTCTATTTTTAATTATAATATTTCATTATTTCCATCTACAATAAAAGTTAAAATTTTACCTATTTCTATCACCATATATAGTATCATTATATTAAATATTAAGCAATAAACTATTAAGTTGTTTTTTTTGTAAATTGACCAAGACATTATAAGAATGTGAAACGAGCTGACATAACCTATTATTAGGAAAATTGAATTATAAAAGTTATATTTCTTTTCAATTTTGATATGTTATAATCATATGATGTTAAAATGGTGCTAGTACATATTATAAAGAATTAAATGCTGGCCCATATTTAGTTTAAAAAAGCAAATGCCTCAAAATTGGTTGCGGTGGATAGCCTCCAACTATCGACCTTCGGGTTATGAGGGCTACATAATATCTTTTTAGATGAATATTGAATTGTGTTGTATGTTAATGTTATCAATGCTTCCAAAGGTTTTTGTTTAATGTCTAATTTGGTTAAAATTGGGGTGTTTTTGAAAAATTGATCCCCAATTTCTCCCCAATTTTTTATAAAGAATTTTTGGAAGTATTTGGATATTTTTTATAATTTGGAGGTTTATTTTATGGAGAATAATTTAAGAGAAGTAAATGATGATTTAATGAAAGAATGGTTTCAATTTAGAGAAGAAAGCAAATTTTGCTATTTAACTGAAGAAGATAAAAAGCATTTTATTCATTTTGAGAAAATAAGTAAAAATATTTTAAATAGCATACCTGAAAAGAATAGACATTTTGTTAAAACGCAATTAGATCAACTTGATCATAATTTCTATGATTATATTTATTACTGGTGTGAAAAGTATTATAGAAATGGATTTTGTGATGGGATGGAGTTGATTAAAGGTAGTTAAAAATACTAGAAAAAGCCGAGTTAATTCTCGGCTTTTCAAATAATCTTTAATATTCATAATTATAGTTCTTTATATCTTCATCTATTTGTCTATTTTTGGCATAATACAACTTATTTATGTCATATGCCTCATCTAAAATAATTTCTAATATTTTTGTCGCTTTTTTGAAAACTGCATTTTCATTTTCTATATTTATATTTCTCAAATCCTCTGTATTATAGTCTTTATTGCCTAAGGCAAGAATTATGCTTATTAATAATAAATGCAATTTGAAACTTACGATAGATGTTCCATATTTTATATTTAATGGATCTTCTTCTTTTGAAATATTTTTTATATAATCTAATAATTTTTCATATACATTATAGATATTAAAATAAATATCAACATCTATATTTTTATTAAATAAAGCTTTATAATTGCTTTCATATATAATTGTTCTTGGATTATTTCTTGCTATACTTGGAGATTTTTCAATAACTGCCATTGCACATTGAAATAAAGTGGATTTACTAATTATTTTTCTTGGATTAATTTCTCTTTTTCTTTTATAGAAATTATCTCTTCTTTCGTAAAAATATCCTTTATTCTTAAAGTATTCCTCTATATCTTTTTGTACCGGTTCATTTGCTATTAAATCTGCAGTATTTATAGGTGTTTGATTGTTTGTTGCAAAAATAATTTTTTCCATAATTTTCTCATTTGAAGTTTTAATAACTTTTATTAACACACATCTATCATCATAGCTTTTAAATAATGGTGGAATAGATTTTTTATGTTCATATATGCAATAACTCGTCTGTAATCCATTAACTATTCTTGGCATTGTTAAAATCAGCGATTTAGGTTTTATTTCCAAATCTTCTACTAATATTGTAATTCCATTGTTTAACCACCAAAAATCAATATTTCCTTTTTCATCTAAAGTATTTAATATTCCTTCATTAACCTCATTACTTTTTTCTTGAAAATCTCTAATATTAGCTTCAAACAAATATTCCTTTAATTCATTATTTTCAGATGATAAAAAATCATAATAATCGTCTATTGTACTTAATATAATACATGCTTCATTATTATCATCAACATATGTATCAGAAATCATATCTTTTACTCGTAATTGCACTGAAGAAGAAAATCCACTATCATACAATTTTTTTAATTCCTTTATTCCGTTATATATAAAATTTACATTATCTATGCACATATTAGATTTCATCATTTCACATAGTATTTCTTGCGAATTTAAAACATGTTTAGATAAATCTATATTTTGTGCTGTAGTAGAATAGATAAAATTTACACTTATTTTTTCTGTATAAAAATTTGGTATATCTGTAATAATTCTTCTAAGAAGAATTATTTGTTCAATCAATTCTAAATTATAATTTTTCTCTAAATCACTATCTTTAAAATTATCATTAAATATGTTTTGAAAAGTTATGTATAGCTTATTTAATGTGTCTGGAGAAAATCCGTTAACCTTTTTATTTTGCATTATATAAATATCTAGAATATTTTGTGGACTCCTAGTAATATTTAATTTTTCATAATCTTCTTTTGTTTTTATAAGAATATCATTTACAAATATTAATATGTTGTCAATCCCACCATCATTTCCCCCGTCAACACAACTTTCTATTGCATCTTCAACACTAATCATCTTATTTTTGCATACTTGAAATGGTACAAATATATTAAATGCATCAATTTTTTTAGATATATTATACTCTTCTTTAAAGTTTTCTAATATTGCATTAAATATTTTCACTTCGTTATTTTCCATTTTTTACTCCATTCTATTACCATATTGTATTTATAATTCATATTTTTCTAAGCTTAATCTTTGTTTGCTCTTTAATAATCAAATATCTAAACTTACCATCCTTTATTTTTTAAGAGATTCTAATTCATTTCTTGTGACTTTACATTATTAAAGTTGCCTATACATTCTTTTTAGCTATCTTCTTGATTCTATTGTTTTCCCATTACTCATATTTATTTTTGTATACTTCTTCATCACTTGCTAATATTTCTGTACCATCATCAAAAATAATTAAGATTTTATTAAAATCATTCCCACCGAAGTGTAAATAATCTTGTCCACCATCTATATAACAATTTCCACATTTACAGTTTACTAAATTATGTCTGTGTTTTGATTCAATAATATCTTCACATACTATGCATTTTATTTTCATATAATATCACCTTTTTATTTATTTTCTATTTACTTTCAATGATTGTTTTATTAAAGGCATTAGAGAGTCAATATCATTAGAATTATTGATTGTAACTCTATAATCTCCATTTCCCCAGTGACCTATTTCACTAATGTCTTCTGTTATATTTAACAAATCTTCTAGTGTTCCTTTTTTCATATTAATATCTATTTTTAATTTGTTTTTTGTTAATTCAATATCTACAATATTAGTTCTTCCTTTAAATGCTATATAATATTTTTTTATTTCTATATCAATATCATCTAGTTCTAAAATTCTGTTTTTTAATTCTTCATAAACTTTTTTAATTTCTTCTGATGCTTTAGCTAAATGGTCTTCTTCAGTATATACAATTACTTCTTTATTTACATCATTTTGTTCGGATTCCATTTTTAAATCTTGGACTTTTACATTACTTGTCTTTTTTATAAAATCTATTTCTACAATATCTTCTTCATATCTTGTTACTTTTACTAAATCTACTGGTATGTTCTTAAAATCTGTAGCATTTAACTGATATGCTGTATAAATTGGTGAAACAAATATAATTCTTGATTGACTCCAGTCAATGTCTTGAATAGTTAGTGATGATTTAGTTTTTATGTTATATTGCAATACAAAATCCGCTTTTCTTTCTAACATTAATTTTAAATATGTATAACCTTGGTCAACTAAAGAATGATTTTTCACATTTTTGTATTCTATTATTTTAAAAGATTTTGTTTCTTCATCAAAAGCTAAAGAATCTATTCTAAAATCCCCCACAGTAAACTCGGTATCAATAAATCTATAGCCTAATATTTTTTCTAAGTTATTTTCAAAAAAGTTTTGTAGTTCTTTTTCATTCTTAAAATCTTTTTGCTTTAATTCTTTATTATCTTTTAAAATCATTTAAATCCTCTTTTCTATGCCAACTTCTCAGCATTTTCATTTATACTTTCAATATCTTCTTTAATCTCCTTAAATAAATCAATATTATTTCCAAATAAATCATACACTTCTCCAATATTTTTGAATGGTTGCTCTGTGAGTTTTTGCATATCAATTGTTCCATTTTTTATAACATAGTCAACTAATAATTTAACAAATTGTATTTGTTTCATATTTAATCTATTATCATTAATATATTTATAAAAAATATCACTAACAACATTTTTGTCCAGTCCTACAATGTTTCTTACAGCCTTTATAATATTTGTATCTCCATATGCCTCAGCATACTCCTTGTTGTTTCCTAATTCTTCAAATAATATCTTTTCAAGATTTTCTTTATCTTGCTCTGTAAGCCTTACATTGTGCCTAATCTTCCATATAATAACATTTTCTAAGTTTCCTGTTAAAAATTTTTCTAACTTTTTCTTATAATTACTAAAATTATTTCCTGTACTTACATAAACGTATTCTTCATCTACATCATTTAAAGTATCTTCAAAATCAGTTTCTACATATGGTCTCATGTATGGATCTATAAATTGTATTAAATTTCTTAATTCTTCCCTTACTTCTTCTATCTGCCAAAAGTCTGCCTGTTTAATATAATCTGTTTCTGCAACTTTTAATATTAATTCTTGTTTTTCTCTAACTTGTGGTACAGTACCTAATCTTTCTAGTTCAGCTACTGTATCTATAATCACATTTTCACATCTTGAAGTTTTATCTTGTCTTATTCTTTTTACTTGCAACTGATATATTAAATTGTCAAATCTTTTCGCTTCTTCGTTGTCTTCTATTGAGATAAATAAAGGTATTAAATTATCCTTTATATCTGCTAAATCTATTGTAGAAATATATGTCCAATTATCAATTTTTGAGTATTGTTCAACATAGTGTGCTTTATTTCTAACCATAAAACTATCTGTATTTAGTTTATTTATTTCTTCAATAAAATCTTTTATTAGTTGTTTTCTATATTCACAATATTTCTCATCACTTTGATATTTCATATTTTGTAGTTCTACAATTAAATCTAACTTATATCCATATATTCTTTCTGTTAAGCTTGTTCCTGAATTAGTTTCTATACCTTTTGGATTTTCAGAGAAAAATTCAAAGTTCTTACAGTAATCAAATATGTAAAATTCTTTCTTATCTATTCCTACCCCAAATAAGTCTTTACATAGTCTTGTTCCTCTACCTATCATTTGCCAAAATTTTATTTTAGATTTTACTGGTTTAAAGAAAACTAAATTTAGTATTTCTGGAACATCTACACCTGTATCTAACATATCAACTGATACAGCTATTTGAGGCCATTTTTCTTTTACAGAAAAATCTTCTATTATAGTCTCATTGTATTTGACTTGGTTATCAACTAGTTTTGCAAAGTTACCTCTATATTCTGGATATAACTCATTAAAAGTATCAACTATTTTTTGAGCATGTTTGTGGTTTCTTGCAAAAATTATTGTTTTCCCAAGTTCATCTCCGCCTTTAACTTTTAATCCCTTTTCCATCAATAATTCTAATAGTTTTTTTATTGTATCTCTATTGAATAACCATGTATTTATTGCAGAAGAATCAATCTCTTCTGGTAAATTTTCTTCATCATCTGTAAAAGTATTTTCATATTCTTCTTTTTCTTCATCTGATAATTCAGAATATTTAATTCCTCTGTCCATAAAGTCAGTACTTGTTTTTATTGTATGATAATCTACTAAATATCCTTCTTTTACTGCTTTTTCATATTCATAAGCAAAAGTAGGAACATCATTTTCTATTTCAAAAAATCTGTATGTATTTCTATCAACATCATTTCTTGGTGTTGCAGTTAATCCAACTACTAATCCATCAAAATATTCAAATATAGCTTGGTATTTTTTATATATACTTCTATGTGCTTCATCTACAATAATTAAATCAAAATGTCCTGGTGTAAATAGTTTATTTCCGTCTTTATTTTTAGTTACATCTATTGCATTCATCATTGTTTGATATGTTGAAAATACTATTCTTGAATCCTCTGGATTATCTATCGTGCTTAATAAATTACATGTAGACACATTTGGTAATAGCTTATTAAAATTATTTTTTGCTTGTTTAACAAGTACTGTTCTATCTGCTAAGAATAATACATTTTTTACCCATTCTTTATCTGATAATACATCTACAATAGAAATTGCTGTTCTTGTTTTTCCAGTTCCTGTTGCCATAACAATTAAAGCTTTTCTGTGTCCTTCTTCAAAAGTTTCACAAACACTTTTTATAGCTTCTAATTGATATTCTCTATTTGTAATTTTATCGTTTACAAATATATGCTCTAAACTTTGTCTGCTTTTTCTCCTATTTATAAGTAACTGTAATTCATCTTGTGTATAAAATCCTGATACTTTTCTTGGGGCATAATTCATATCATCCCACATATATATATCAAATCCGTTTGTGTAATATATAACTGGTCTTTGATGATATTCATTTTCTATACAATCTGCATATAGTTTTGCTTGGTTTTGTCCAACTCTCGAATCAACACTTGTCCTTTTTGCTTCTACAACAGCTAAAGGTAATCCATTTTTACCAAACAAAACATAATCAGCATAACCTTCATTTTTGCTATTTGGCATACCTAAAAGCTTTAACTCTTCTGTAATATTTGTATCAAAATCCCATCCTGCAAGCTTTAACTCTAAATCTATATATTTCTTTCTTGTTTCAAATTCAGATATATCTTTAACTTCAAAATTATAATTTTCTTCTTTTTTCTCACGTTTTTTAGTTAGCTCTGCTCTTAGTTCTTCATTTTCTCTTCTTGTTTCTTCAAGCTTTTTGTCCTTTTTTTCTAGTTCTTCAAATAGACTTTCTCTTTCCTTTACAGCTAAAACATTTACACTTTCAACTGGTAAAATACTTTCGTCAAATTCTTTTTCTTCAAACTCATCAGAATAACAATATGCAATCCACTGCATAAAATTATATAAATATCTTAAAGATAAAATCGCTTCTTCTCTAGATATTTTTTTATTATTATGTACTGCAAAATTTCCTAGTTTTATTACATATTTAATTTGTTTAAATAGTTTCTCATCTATAATATTTTTAAATGTTATATCATGTACTAATGCAGAAATATTATCTTGATATGGAATGCTTAAATCATTATCATTTGCATATAACCATTTTACAGCAAGTTCTAACGCTCTTCTTGATAATATACTACATGTTATAGTATTTAATCCCAATCCATTTTCTGCTTCTATACATGAATCTGAAAAATTATCGAATATTTTATTTTGTTTTAAAAAATCAAAATTTGACATATTTTACTCCTTTTTTGCTTTATTATACACTTCATCCTCTATGCTCCATTTATATTCAAAATTTTCTATATAAAAAATTGATGATTGTCTATCTGGTATATCCATTTCTTTAGTTTTATAATATACTTTCCTAACTAATAATCTCTCAAGAAAATATAAAGCACCTAGTGCATTTAACACACTTTCAAAATTTCCAGATTTATAATGCTCTGTCCTAGAATGCTTAATATCGTTGTAGTTTTTCCACCAAAATAGGTTCCATGGGCATTCTTCATTCCACTCTTTAAATGGAAAAATCACCATATTATTAGTTTGTCTAATATTTATATGTAAATTCTGTATTTTTCTTATTTTTAAATCTTGTATAATTTCTTGTGTATTATCTACTATTCCTTTATAATATGTTTTTATATTAGCATGTTTATCATCCATTTTTATATCACAAAGTTCTTTACATACAATTTCAAATTCAGAGCATATTGATTGTAACTGCTTAATAATTACATTTGATGTAGTACGATAATTGCTTTTTCTTAAATCAATGTATTTAATTAATTCTGCAAAATCATCTTCTAGTATACAATAATATTTCCAATAATTACTTATAAATTCTTTTCGATTATTTAACATTACATTTCTCCAAAATAACTATTCATTAAGCTTTCTTGTAATAATTGCATTTCTTCTAAACTCTTTTGTATTTCAAATTTCTGTTTATCGATTTGTTCTACCAGTTCAACAAATTGTTTTTGCTGTTCCATTGTTGGAACTGGTATTTCCATTTCTTTAATATACGATACAGATCCCAAATTTTGCAATCCAGTTCCTTTTGTTTCCAAATTTTGAATATTTGATTTTATAAACTCTAAAAAATAAATTGGTAAAACTTTACTATAATCCAATGTAAATTTTAATAACGCTTGATTTATAACTCCTTTTTCTATATCATTAGGCAATTGATAAATCTTTCCAATTGTCCCAGAACAACTCATTATTATATCGCCTGGTTTACATTCAAATCTTTTTAACTCATTAAATTTATTCTCATCTATATAATAAGTTCCTAATAATGAATCTTCATTAATAGCATTCTTTTGTTCATATACTTTATATGTATTCTCTCCTTTTGGAACAAAAAATTCTTTTTTTAAAGCACTACCAAATGGACCTCTTACTATACTTTTGCAAATATTAATTATTTTTTTCTTCTCGATATATTCATTATTTTCAAACATCTCTACAAACTGAGATTTGATTAACTCATCTAATTCTTCAATTTGTTTTTTTCTATTCTGCATTATATAAGAAATTCTATCTAAATAAGATGCAATTTTATTTTGACTCTTTATATCCTCATCAATAAATATTTCAAATTCTCCTAATTCCTTCTTTTTTATATTAGGCATGCATGCTCCACTTCTTATATTTTGTAATCTTCTTTCGTTATATTTTAAATTGTAAAATAAATATTTAACATTACATTTAATATTAAATAAATAATAGCAATGGGCTCCACACCAAAAATTTCTATTCATATAATTTACATATCCACAAGAATTTCCACCTTCACTAATTGCTATAGTATTTCCTTCAACATTATATTCGTTCCATTTTCCAGAAGGATTAATTCCACCATTCAAATACTCATATTTACCTTCATTTAATAGCATATTTCCATTTATTTGCTGACCTTTATTGTACGACGCTAATTCTTTTAATTTAATTTTTCTCATTATAAAATTTCCTCCAACTCTTTTAATTTTTGTTGGATTTCATCTTCCATATCTATTACCCTTTTTAATATGACTTCAGGTTTTTCATATTCTTTCTTTTCAACTACTATTTCTTTATACTTGTTAATAGATAAATCGTAATCATTTTCTACTATTTCTTCTTTAGGAACAAAGAAAGATTTTTCAGTTCTTGCGCGATTTTGTTCTTCTTCTGAATTTCTATTATTAAATCTTTTTATTATATCTGGTATATCGTTTTCCTTTATTGGTTGTCTTTGATCGTCTAAGCTAAAACCATCAGCTGTCATATCATAAAACCATACTTTATCTGTTCCACCTTGAGTTGTTTTTGTAAATATCATAATTGCAGTAGAAACGCCTGCATAAGGTTTAAATACCCCACTTGGCATTGATATTATTGCCTCTAGTTTATGATTTTCAATTATTTCTTTTCTAATTGCTTTATGTGCATTTGAACTTCCAAATAATACTCCATCTGGAACAATTGAAGCACATCTTCCACCTATTTTTAAACTTCTTAAAAATAGAGCTAAAAATAGTAATTCTGTTTTCTTTGTTTTTGTTATAGCAAGTAAATCTTTTGATGTTCTTTCGCTATCAATACTTCCTTTAAATGGTGGATTTGCTAAAACTAATGTATATTTTCCATTATCTTCATTATCTTCTGATAATGAATCTTTGTACATTATGTTTGGATTTTCTATTCCATGTTGCATTAAGTTCATTGCTCCAATTCTAAGCATTGTTCTATCCATATCAAATCCGTAAAACATTGTATTATTAAAATGTTCTGTTAAATTTTCTGATAAAAATAAATCATCTTTATTGTTTCTTAAATATTCACCTGCTTCAACCAAAAATCCTGCTGTACCACATGCTGGATCCACAATAATATCTTCTGGTGTTGGTTTCATTAGTTCTACCATCATTCTGATAATGTGTCTAGGAGTTCTAAATTGTCCATTAACTCCTGCTGTACTAAGTTTTGCTAATAGATTCTCATACACATCACCTTTTGTATCTCTGTCTTTCATTTCTAATTTATCCATAGCTGTTACAACTTTTTGTAACATTATTGGTGTAGGTATTATAAATATTGCATCTTCCATATATTTAGCATATCCTGAATTTTTATCATTTGCCAAATTTTTAATAAATGGAAATACATCTTCACTCATTGTCTTAAACATTTTTTCAGCTGGATAATCTTTAAATTTGCTCCACCTACATATTTGATGTTGTTCGTCAAATATTCTTTTTGATTTTATTCCTAATAATACATCATTTTTCTCATTATTTGTTTCTATTTCATCTAATCCTTTTACAAATAAAAGGTATGTTATTTGTTCAATTACTGTAAGTGGATTTGTAACTCCACCTTCCCAAAAATATGTCCAAATTCTATCTATTAAACTTCTTGTTGAACTATCCATTTATTATAGCCTCCTAAATATAATAACTCTAGTATATGTTATATCACAAAATCATTTTTTTAACAACATATCTTCCAGTATTTTGAAATAAAATGTCGAAATTTTATTATAAAAATTTAAAGGGTCTGGGAGTTACTCCCACAGATCAAAAATACCATTTGTGTGCACAAAGGGGAATCTTGCTCAAATAATTTAGTAAATATTTCACTAATTAAAACACTATTAATTATCAAATTGAGAATTTTAGCGCTAATGCAGTAATATCAATGGGTATAGCAATAATTCCCCAATGGGAACTATAAAAAGTCTCCCGGGGAGAATTTGATATAAAATAAGAAATTCCCCTGAGGGGAATTTCTGTTAAAAGTCTTCTCTTATCTACATTTAAGTATAATTTACATAGCTATTTATAATTCTAGCAATATTATCAATAGCTATTTATAATTCTAGCAATATTATCAGGTGTATCAGTTGTATATTGATATTCTTCTTCAATTATTAGTTTATACTTTCTTTTAATACCACTTTTATTGTCTATTCTTTGAATCCAGCCTTTTTCTTTATTTTTATTTTTTTCCATAAACTATTATCTCCTTACTTATTAGCTATAAACTGATCAAAAAATTCTGGTGGATAATGTCTTTGTTCATAATTTGCATATCCACTTTTGTATTTATTTTTTTCTTTTATGTTCTTTTCTTTTATATTCTCTTCTGTTCCGTTACCGTAACGTTACATTAACGTTATTTTCGTTATTTTCGTTTTTTTGATTTTCTCTAAATCTTCTTTGTCTTTCTCTATTTTGTTCTAAAGCTTTCTCATATTTATCAGCACTTTGATACTTCTCCCAATTTTTAATTATGTATGTATTATTTTCAAATAAAATCATTTCGCAATGGATTAATTTATCCAATATATTTTTAATCTTTTTGTTTGTTTTTTGTGTAATCTTTGCAAGATCTTCCACAGTTAATGGTTTGTTTGTTGAAACCATTAGCTTCCCACCTTGCATACTTGTCCCAGCAATTGTTAATAATTGAATCCATATTCTAAATATTGTATCTCCATCACGTTCTTTTAATAATAGTTGAATTTTTGGATTTCCAAATATACTTGTAAAAATCTTAATCCATTGCATACAATCTTTCTCCTTTCTTACTTATTTAATGAATTTTCTTCTTTTGCACTTAAGTATTCATCTAAAGCTTTAACTCTAAATAACACTCTTCCACCAACTCTTGCACATGGTATTTGTTTTCTTCTAACTAATTGATTTACTAACCAGTATGATACTCCTAAATACTCAGCAGTTTCTTTCATCGTTAGCGTTGTTCTTTCTACTTTTGGTAGTTCGTTCATAAAATCACCTCCATTCCTTGACTTTTTATTATTTGAATTGTATAATTGTGACATACAATTATTAATTGTAATTATAATTGTCGATTTGTTAATAATAAACCTAACAATCGATAATTGATTATTTTATTTTGAATTGTAGGTGTAATATGGAACCAACTTTAAA
>Ga0256404_1010931_pt1 | contig 12359 bp, 6 predicted proteins | sample RumenRJG_01DNA_FD_185990 | JGI IMG/M metagenome (GOLD analysis project Ga0256404, IMG submission 185990) | Bovine rumen microbial communities from Lethbridge, Alberta, Canada - RJG_01 | ecosystem: Host-associated > Mammals > Digestive system > Stomach > Rumen | place: Canada: Alberta | collected...
CATCCGGCGGCGGAGGCACCTCAGGCGGTGGTTCTTCCTCGGGCGGCGGGTCGTCGTCCGGCGGCAATTCCGGCGGGAACACCGGAAATAACACCGGCAACAATACAGGAAACAACACGGGTAATAACACCGGCAACACAGGCAATAATACCGGGAACAACACAGGCAACAATACAGGGAACAACGGCAATACCGGAAATAACGGAGCTACGCCGGGTACCAATACCGGAAACAATACGGGAAATACCGGGACGAACAACGGCGGTACGAACGGCACAAACAACGGAGGCACGGCCCAGCCGGGCGTCCGGGTGCCTTCCAATACAGGCTCCACCGGAAATACCCACACGGCGGACAATACGCCGAAGACGGCGGACGGGGACCTCGATCCCCGCTTCGTCATCGCCTTGGCGGTCTTCGCAGCAGGCCTTGCGACCATCATTCTGAGCCGCCGCCAGCGGGCGGTCATCGTACAGAAGGCCGGGAACTCCAGGCTGGACGACTGAAACATTTGAACTTTAAAATGAGCATGCAAAAGGCTGCGAAGAAAATAATCTTCGCAGCCTTTTTTGGGCATACAGTATAAATGCTTCAAGGAAAACGTCCGCCCCTACTTCGCCTGGTCCAGGACCGTGACGAAGGTGTTGCCGGCGGCGGCGAAGGCCGCCGCCGCGTCGTTTCGGCCCATCTTCTTCGTATCACCCGTGGCCGGGTCGAAGAGAACTATATTTGCCGTATCATAGGCGGAGATGATGGCGGCCGTGCCGTCCGCGAATTCCGCATAGACCGGCTCGCCCCGGCTGACGTAGTAGAGGACTTCCTGCAATGTAGCGCCGGTGAGGTTTAAGACTTTCCTGTCCGGAAGCGTGGCCGTCATGATGGCCGATACGGACTGGCCCTGCTCGAGAAGGGTGTCCACGTCCACGTTCTCTCCGAAGGCTGAGAGCATGGCGGCCAGGGCCTGGCCCCGGGAAGTCCTGGCATTCGAGGCCGAAAGCTTGCCGCCGGACTTGCCGGTCGACGGCAGGCCCCTCTTCCAGATATAGTTCTGGGAATTATCTATTACGATGCCCATCTGGACATCTGCGATGGAGACAGCCTCCGTCACGTCGTAGGTAGCCGCCACTACGCGGCTGCCGACATAGACGAAGTACTGCTCTTCTACGTCGGAAACCTGGATGTCGATGTCGTGGCCTTTTGCCATGAGGACAAGAGGTGCCGTGGAAGCCGAGATGCCGGATACCGTCTCATTGCTGCTGAGCTTTGCCATGACGAGGGTGGCCGCGATGCCTTTGCCCTCGACGGCCGCTCGCTTGAGGCTCACGGCCCGGTTCACTTCGCCTTCCGCATTTCGGATCGTGTCTCCGGCGGCGGCCACAAGGGCCCCGTCTTCCCCCTTCGCCACCCGGGTCAGGTTCAGGGCGGCGTCCTCCTTCTTCGAATCCGTCACATAGAGACCGGGTTTCTCATAGGTCATGAGGACGTCATTGGAAGAATTCGAGGCGGAGATGATTTCCAGTTCATACATGGGGTAGACCATGAGACCGGAGGCGACTTCCGTGATGTCGCCCTCCCGGACGCGGCCGTAGACGAGGTCATCGTCCATGAAGGCCAGGACCCGGAGCTGCTCCCCGGATTCGGGCGAAAGGGTCCGGTCCGTACCCGCTTCTAAGTCTTTTATTATTATCGTGCCCTCTTTTCCGCCGATGGCGCCCCCGTCGAGGGCCACATAGCGGCGGGAGTCGGAAACGGCGTACTCGGATTCCGCCAGGCCGTAGGCAATCGTGTTGATGGCCATGGATGAGAGGTTTACGTGGACGAGGGAGCCCTCTTCCATGATGTAGAAGTCGTCGGTTGAGGACTTATATATGAGCTCGGAGAAGTCGGCATTCAGGATCTGGAAGGACTTCTTCGACCGGATGAAGGTCTGCTCAGTCGTGTGGCCGGTCGTGGCGTCGTAGCGCATGACGTCGATGCCGCAGAGGCCCTCGTGGCGTCCCGCGTTCATGTAGCCGTAGACGACGAAGTCCACGGTGCCGGTCTCGTCGATGGAAAGGATCTTGATGGCGTGCTCGTTCCACAGGGCCCGCGCATCGGCCTCTTTTCCGGCCCCCGAGTATTCGTTGAACGAGAATAATGTAATGAACTCCCCTTTGGATTCGACGTATTCGTACAGCTCGCCCCCCTGCACGAAGGCCACTATGAGGCCGTTTTCATTTGACCGCATCTGGTAGTCGGAGGGGATGACGCCGAGGGAGAGATTGTTCTCACTGACCCGGGAGGCGATGGGGGTGAAGCGCTCCGTCATACGGCGGTCGTAGTCAAGGAGGAACATGCGCTCCGTCCCGTAGCGGACCTTGAAGTATTCCGTCACGTCGTAGATGTCCCCGGCCTCGTCCCGCATCGTGTAATACATGGTCAGGGCCGAGTAGGTGTCCGAAATGTCGTTCCACTCGAAGACCGTGTCCCCGGACTTTTCACCGGAGAAGCCCGCCCAGCAGACGTCAGCCGCCGTGGACTTTATTGTGACCTCGGCAAGGCCGGTCGTATCGGTGGATGCCGCGTCCTCTGCCGGCTCTATATAGGTGGCCAGGGCCCCGGAGTTCCCGTCCCGGGCCTTCTGGGAAAAGTCCTCCGCAAAGGCCGCAATCTGGTCCTGGTGGGCGTTCTTCGGCATGATGACCCGGGTGTAGAAATTCAGTTCCCGTCCGTCGGCCTTCATGTTGAGCACGAAGAGGTATTCGTCCCCGTCCTCGATCAGGTTCTCAAGCTCGGGAGAGACCGTGATGACGCCGTCCTTTTCCGCAGGCACGCTGTCAAGCTTTGTCTCGGCGATCTTCCGGGAAGTGTCCAGGGAGCGGATCTGGTAGGAAATGTCGGAAATTTTGTTCCCGTAGGTTCGGATATTGATGGGAAGGACTCTTGTCTCATCGAGGGGGGCGACAGCGTCCCGCATGTAGCAGGCGTCCATCTCGGAGGTATAGGCCCTGAGGGAGCTGATTTCCCTGCCCCCGGCCGTCAGGGACACCGTGGGAAGCGTCGGCCCAGACATCTCGGACGTCGTATCCTTCGAGTGGAAGTTCAGAATGAATGAGAATAATATAAGGCAGCCCAGAAACACGCCCACCAGGATGAGGACATGGCGGATGAGACCCTTGGGCAGGCCCTTTGTGCGAAAGGTAAGATTCACAGAAAATTCCCTCTTTGTAAATTGTAAGTAAGTTGGGACAATGCTATAATACGGTCTTTGCAGAGCCTGATTTTCTGCTCTGCAGGAATATGCCGCGTTTTCGGACGCTGCAGACAAATATTATACTGATTATTATACCTATTTCAAACCATGAGCGCGAAAAGCACGATAAAAAAGATTTTCAAAATGCCGGAGGCCTCGCAGAAGCCCCCGTCTTTCATGGACCGGCACGCTCTGGTCCTGCATATACCGTTTGCCCTGCTCCTCTGCTTCATCATTGAGGCCATCAGCCGCCATTCGGCCCTGGATTCCCTCCGCTTCATCGTAAACGAACCGGTGGCCTATATCTACAATTCCTACATTATTTTTGTATTTCTTTCCCTCTGCTTCCTGACGAAGCGGCAGGCCTTCACCCGCATTCTGGTTTCCGCCCTCTTCATCGCCATGGGCATTGCGAACGGAATCATCCTCCTGAACCGGGTCACCCCGTTCGGCTTTTCGGACATCGGCATGATCGGCGACCTGCTGACCATGCAGAATACGGGCTACATGTCCAAGGGCGAGAGCATCGTCATCATCGCGGACATAGTGGTCTTCTGGTATATCATGAAGCGGAAGTTCCACTCCTGCAAGCGGATTCCGTCCAGGGTACCCTTTAAGTTCCGCATCATTCTTGTCGTTCTGGCTTTCGTCAGCCTGCCCCTGGTCACCACCGGCCTGCAGAATACCCGCCTGATCGACTCCTATTTCGGGAATCTGGCGAGAGGCTATCTCGACAACGGCTATCTCTACGGCTTCGCCATGAGCGCCTTCGGCCGGGGCATGGACACGCCGAAGAAATATAGTGCCGAAACCGTGGCGAAGATTACGAAGGCAGACGAGCGCTACATCGAAGAGAATCAGACGGACTTCAATGCCGTCTCAGGTCCCAATATCATCGTCATGCTGATGGAGTCCTATATCGACCCCTCCGAGGTGAAGTTTCTCGATATGAGCGAGGACCCCAACCCCTTCTTTCATTATCTTGAGCAGAACTATTCCACCGGCCACCTGACGGTTCCCGTCGTCGGGGCAGGGACCTGCAATACGGAGTTTGAAATGCTGACGGGCATGTCCTGCCGCTTCTTCGGCCCCGGGGAATATCCCCAGAAGACGATTCTCAAGAAGACGGACTGCGAGTCCTTCGCGGCGGACCTGCATACGGTGGGCTACGGCACCCACGTCGTCCACAATAACGGCGGCAACTTCTATTCCCGCAAGAACGCCTTTTCCATGATGGGTTTCGACTCCTTCACATGCAAGGAAATGCTGGACATCACGGAGTATAATCCCCTGAATTCCTGGCCCCTGGACTATATCCTGACAGACGCCACGAACGAGGCCATGAACAATACGGAACAGAGGGATTTCGTCTATACCATCACGGTCGAAACCCACGGAAACTATCCGACCTACAAGGTCTTCGAAAATCCGGAGGTTCACGTCAAGACAAAGGGGAAAGACGAAGAGACGAAGTACATGTGGGAATACTATGTAAACATGGTTCACCACCAGGATGCGTTTCTGAAATCCTATATAGACATGCTTTCCAAGAGGAATGAACCCACGCTTTTCATAGCCTTCGGAGACCATATACCGACCATGGGCCTTACGAACCGGGAACTGAAGTCCGGGGACACCTACAAAACCAAGTATATCACCTGGAACAATTTCGGCATGGAAAAGCACGACCAGGACCTGACCTCCTACCAGCTGGTCAGCCAGTACTTGAACCGCCTGGGCTTCCACGACGGGACCATGCTTTCCTACAACCAGCGGCAGATGGCGGACGGGGTGGCATTTACGTCAAACGCTTATTCCGACAATCTGGAGATGCTCCAGTACGACCTCCTCTACGGCAAGCGCTACGCCTACGGGGACGACAAGGACAAGTATCCGGCTTCCAATATCGTCATGGGCACCCACGACATCACGGTGGACCGGGCCTACCTCTTCGGGGGCAAGCTCCATATCTACGGGGACGGCTTCACGAAGTGGTCCAGGGTCTTTGTCAACGGGCACAAGGTCACGACTACTTACCAATCGGGCCAGCACTTGACCATCGACGGGGAGGACATCAGGAATGCCGACCTCATCCAGGTCAAGCAGATCGGCTCCTCCGACACGGTCTTCCGCGAGTCGAACGAGCTCGTCTATATCGTCCATTCGAACGCCGCCCGAATGACGGCGATACCCTCGCTGGATTAGAGGATTGGCGGAATCTGCATCAGACCAGTCGCAATAAAATACTCAATGGATCAACTTTATTTCAGAATTGAAATAAAGTTGATTTTTTTTGAAGTTTATTCCATAATTATTGCAAAAGGAGACCTTTATGGCACGTCAAAAGCATCTGAAAAAGCGGGATTATTTTCTGGACCGACTGCTTTCTTACAGGGACAGCGAGCCGATTAAGGTTGTCACCGGCTTTCGGCGGTGCGGAAAATCCAGTATTTTGGGGCTGCTGTGTCAGGAACTCAGGAAGTACGGTATTGCGGAAGAACAGATTATTTATATTTCCTTTGAACTGCTTCAATTCCGGTCTATGACTTATCTTGAGCTTTATGACTATGTCAAGGCGCACGTTCTGCCGGACCGGAAGATGTATTTCATTTTTGATGAAATCCAGGTTGTGGACCATTGGGAAGAGGCCGTGAATTCGCTTCATACAGAGGTGGATGCGGACATTTATCTCAGCGGTTCCAATGCGCGCCTGCTTTCATCTGACCTTTCAACCTACCTTTCCGGCCGCTATATCGAGTTGAAAATGCTGCCCCTGTCATTCAACGAGTTTATTCGCTTTCATGGATATCAGATGGAACAGTACACGTCTCCAACGGGAACGACTGGGATTCGCATTCTGGATGCAGAAAAAGCATCTGTCTCTTCAGAAGAGATGCTGGAAGCCTACTTCACTTTTGGCGGATTTCCGGGTTTAGCTGATTTCGGATTTGATCGGGAGAAGGCATTTGCTCTGATTGACGGCATCTACAATACGGTTGTTGTCCGGGACATTCTGGAACACGAGAACCGGAAGGACAGCGGAGAACGAAAAGTCACTGACCCGGTCCTGCTGAAAAAAATCGCCTGTTTTATGGCCGACAGCATTGGCAGCAGCATCTCAATGAACGGGATCAGCAACATGCTGGTATCGCAAAAGGAGCTTACGAATCTGTCAAAGCAGGGAAAGCCTGCAGTAGCTACTGTACAGGCATACGTAAATGCATTTGTTCAGAGTTATTTCTTTTATCCGGTAGATCGTTACGATATCAAGGGAAAGGAATATCTGAAAACCCAGAAAAAATATTATATCGTTGATCCGGGACTCCGAAGCTACCTGTTGGGATATCGGGGGATCGACCGCGGACATCTCATCGAAAATATTGTCTTTCTGGAGTTTCTTCGCCGAGGGTACACCGTTTCCATTGGAAAAATCGGTTCCCTGGAAGTCGATTTCATTGTCGAGCGCCGTGATGAGAAATTGTATGTCCAGGTCACAGAGTCTCTGAGCGATGAAGCTGCCGCTCAAAGAGAGCTGGCGCCCCTTCGTCAGATACGCGACAGCTTTCCGAAGATTATCATCTCGGAAAGACAGCCGCAGGGACTGACTGAAGACGGCATAGAAGTATGGAACCTTGTGGATTTCCTTCTGGGAAAGTCATGACGTGTCAATCCCAATAAGTCACGATTGCAATATTAAAAGCCAAAAGTATGACTGAGACAAACTCTGCAGATAAAAACTTAATGACAACCGGCCCTGTCGGACAGAAAATCGTCCGCTTCGCCCTGCCCCTCTTCCTCGGCAATATCTTCCAGCAGCTTTATAATACGGCCGACTCCCTGATTGTCGGAAACTTCGTGGGCAGCGAAGCCCTCGCCGCCGTAAGCTCCTCCGGCAACCTCATCTTCATGGTGACAAGCTTCTTCATCGGCATTGCTTCAGGAGCCGGAGTCCTGATCGGAAGCAGTATCGGAGCCGGAGACAGGAAGCGGACGGAGACCACAGTCCATACGACCGTGGCCTTCGGCATCATCTGCAGCGTCATCATGACCCTGATCGGCATTCTGCTTGCCCCGCCCATTCTGATTTTGATGCAGACTCCGGAAGATGTCCTTCCCCTCTCCATCACCTATTTCAGAATCTACTTCGCCGGGGCCTTCGGCTTCGTTATGTACAATACCTTTGTCGGCATCCTGCAGGCCGCCGGAGACAGCCGCCACCCCCTCTACTACCTGATCTTCTCCAGCGTCGTAAACATTATTCTTGACCTGATATTTGTAGGGCCTTTGAAGATGGGCGTGGCCGGAGCGGCTCTCGCCACGGACATCTCCCAGATTGCCAGCGCTCTTCTCTGCTTTGTCCGTCTGGTACGGACAGATGCGGGCTACCGTATTGTTCCGCGGAAGATCCGCATTGAAAAGCGGACCCTGCGTCTCGTGCTCGGGCAGGGCCTTCCGGCAGGCCTGCAGAATTCCGTCATGGGCTTTTCCAATGTCGTGATTCAGTCCTATATCAATGCCTATGGAACGGCGGCCGTGGCCGGCATCGGAGCCTATATCAAAATTGAGGGCTTCGTCTTCATTCCCATCACGTCCTTCGCTCTGGCCATCACGACTTTTGTCAGCCAGAACCGGGGCGCCGGGCAGAAAGAAAGAATCAAGGACGGCGTCCGCTTCGGCCTCATCTGTACCCTGGTGATTGCAGAGATTCTCGGGCTCCTGCTGGCCGTCTTCTCCCCCCAGATGATCTACCTCTTCGACCGGAATCCGGAGGTCATTCATTACGGAGTCATGCGGGCCCGCATTGTCACCCCCTTCTTCTTCCTCTGCGCCTACACCCACGCCATGAGCGGCGTCCTCCGGGGCCTGGGCAAGCCGATTCCTTCTTTACTGGCTTTCCTTCTCTGCTGGTGCGTCGTCCGGGTGGCGGGCCTGGCCATCGTGGAGCTATTCGTCCACACCATCATGACGACCTACATCATCTATCCCGCCACGTGGGCCCTGAGCAGCCTCTTCCTTTTCTTCTACTACAGGCATGTCAAGAAGACTTACCTTGTGACGGAGTGAAATAAGGTTGTGTACATTCGGGCAGGTCCGAAAGGACAGGGGATGCTTTTTCTTCTTGACATTCATCTGACACTGCAATATATTTGTAACATCTTCAAGCGGCATTTCGCCGCAGCTGTGTTCGCAGCAGGGTCTCTCCTTTCCGGAGGGGCCGCATACTCACTTTTCTTTTGTTCCTGTCTCGCGATGGGAATAGAAATGCTTTTGTTCAGATGCTATAATCGAAAGGAGAAAGCGTTTGGAAACAAAGAGAAAAACTTATGACGAACTCACCTTCACGGATGACTTCATGTTCTGTGAGGTGCTGCGGAACCATCCGGAGCTCTGCAAGGCACTGGCGGAGCTGGTGACCGGCAGGAAGGTACAGTCTGTCCGCCTGCCTCAGGCGCAGATGTCGGAAAAATTCCTGTATGAGGGCAAGGGCGTTCGCTTCGATATTACCTTTGAGGATGATGCTCATACGAATTATGACATCGAAATGCAGACGGTCCTGAAAGCAGGCATTTCTAAGCGCAGCCGCTACTACAGCAGTATGATCGACATGTACCATCTGAAACAAGGGACTGAATATTCAGCCCTACCGGATTCGTACATCGTCTTCATCTGCTTGGAAGATCCGTTCAAGAAGGATATCGCCCGGTATACATTCCATGAAACATGTGAGGAACTGCCGGACTATCGCCTGGAGGACGGAAGGACAACCATCTTCATCAATTCCAAGAGCTCGAACGGAGCTTCTCCGGAACTGCTGGAATTTTTTGATTACCTGAACGGCCAAGGCCCTAGTTCTCCTTTGACAAAAGCAATTGAGAAAGCGGTCCTGGACCAGAAGGATAGTGAAGAAGGGAGAATACGTTATATGACTCTTGAAGAACACTACAAAGAGGAACGGGAAATCGGAAAAGCAGAAGGCATAGAAATCGGAACAGAAAAGGGGATAGAAATCGGAACAGAAAAAGGAATAAAAATCGGTAAGTCCGAGATGATTCAAAATGCTGTGGCTGCCGGAAAATCTGTGGAGCAGATTGCAGATGTCCTGGGTCTTTCCGTAAAAGAAGTTCAGCGGTTTTGCCAACTCTGATTTCGTGCAAATCCCGTCGCCGTCTCCTTCCAAAAGCCTTCAGTGCCTTTGCGCTAGCTGCCGGTCAGCAAGGGCAGAATGGGAGCCGAAGGCACGAGAGTCCTGCAGGTCCGGCGTGAAAATCCGGTGAGTGGCCAAACCGCCTGCACAAAATGTGAGTATTCAAGAGCCTGGCCTGATGCAAGGGTAAGCGGGAAAAGAAGGGGGCTCCGACGGACGCCGCAGCGGTCCGTAGACCGGCAATTCGGCTGGGGGACTTGCGAACTTCCTTCTTTTAAGACTATAATATTGTGTTTTGAACAAAATCCCTTGTTTTGAAAGGTTTGTATAATGAACGGAATCGATCTGTCGAAGCCTCTGAAGGTCCATTTCATCGGCATTGGCGGAATATCCATGAGCGGCCTCGCGGAAATTCTCTTGGGCCGCGGTTTTGAAGTCTCCGGCAGCGACCGGGCCGAAAGCCCCCTGACGAAGCACCTCTCCGAGCTCGGCGCCGACATCCGCTACCCCCAGGCGGCGGAGAATATCGGCAGTCGGCCCATCGACCTCGTGGTCTACACGGCGGCCATCCACCCGGACAACCCCGAGTACGTAGCCTGTGTCGACCGGGGCCTTCACATGGTGACCCGGGCGGCCCTGCTCGGCGCCATCATGGACGAGTACGCCCAGTCGGTGGCCATCGCCGGTACCCACGGCAAGACCACGACCACTTCCATGGTGACCCAGATTCTGCTCGAGGACAGGCTACACAAGCCCACAGTCTCCGTCGGCGCCATTGACCCGGCCATCGGCTCCAATGTCCTCGTGGGCAACGACGACGCCTTCGTGGCTGAGGCCTGCGAATACTCGAATTCCTTCCTGTCCCTGCACCCGACCATCGCTGTCGTGTTGAATGTCGAGGCCGAGCACCTGGACTTCTTCAAGAACCTCGCCGCCATCCGGGAGAGTTTTCATGATTTCATTACTAATGTAAAACCCGGGGGCTGCGTCGTCATAAACTCTTCCATCGAAAACTATAAAGAGCTGGCGGCCGGCCTCAATGAAGGCGTCCGGGTCGTGACCTACGGCCTGACAAGCGAAGCGGACTGCCATCCCGAAGATATTATTTATAATGCCCTTGGCTGCGCCTCCTTCGTCCCTGTATATAAGGGAAAGAAGCTCTCACGAGTAGAACTGAAGGTGCCCGGCGAGCACAATGTCGGAAATGCCTGCGCTGCAGCGGCTGCGGCCATCGCCCTCTTTGAGAACGAGCAGACTGAAGCAGCAGGCGGGACCTTTGCGGTCAGCCCGGAGGCAATCGCGGCGGGCCTTTCCAAGTTCACCGGAGCCAAGCGCCGCTTCGAGTACCGGGGCACCTTCCAGGGGGCTACGGTCGTGGACGACTACGCCCACCATCCGACGGAAATCGAGGCTACCCTGAAGGCTGCCCAGCGGGTGGACCACAAGAGACTGATCCTGGTCTTCCAGCCCCATACCTATACCCGTACGAAGTCATTTCTGAATGACTTCGTACGGGTCCTGGGGCTCGCGGACACGGTTGTGCTCGCCCCCATCTACGCGGCCCGGGAGAAGGACGTCTACGGCATCCATTCCACGGACATCCGGGACCTGCTGGTGCAAGCTGGAAAAGACGCCTACGCTTTCGACACGTTTGATGAGATTGAAGATTTTCTTCGAAAAAATTGTATGAACGGCGACCTGTTGATAACAATGGGGGCCGGAGACGTCGTAAAAGTCGCCGATGATATCACGGCGGGTTGACTTATGAACATTATCCACAGGAGAAGGCCTTTTCGGAGGCGGAGCCCTGTGGATATTTTTTGCCGTGGAAACAGGGCCTGACCAAGACTTATCAACAGTGTGAACGAAGGCGGAAACCCGCGCCGTTCCTGCCTTGTGGGCAACTTCATCCTTTTCGGAAGCTGTCGGCTGTGCTATAATTCGTCTCACCTTAAATTCGAGGGGAGAGGAAGACTCACCGATACATGGATGACATACGACTGAGGATCAGCCGGGCCCGCCAGCGGGTTACCGCCGTACCTGACATTTTTATAGATGAATATATGAAGGACGCGAACGGGGAGTTCGTGAAGATTTACCTCTACCTCCTCCGCTGCCTTTCGAGAGACGACGGCTCTTTTTCGGTTTCCGCCATGGCCGACGCCCTGGACCACACGGAGCGGGACATCAGCCGGGCCCTGCGCTACTGGGAGAAGAAGGGGCTGATCACCCTGGAGTTCGACGGGAAGGAAGAGCTTATAGGAATCACCCTGGTCGACATCACCGGAGACTATCCGGAGACGCCCGTGGAGAAGGTTCCTGTCCCGGCAGGGGATGACGCGGTGGCCCTGACCTGCGGGAAGCGGCCCCGGGGCGGAGCGCCTGTCGGGAGGGTTGCTGAGGAAGAGCGACCCGCTCCGGCCCTTGAAAAGGACCACGACCCGGTCGAGATTGCGGCCGCTGCGGATGAGGATGAGGAGATCCGGGATACCCTGCAGGCTGCGGAAATCTATCTGGGCCGGCCTGTGACGCCCCAGGAGACGGCGAAGTTCTACTCCTGGTACCAGGACCTTCATATGTCCCCCGCCCTGATTTCCCACCTGATCGAATCCTGCATCGGGGCCGGCCACCGGGATTTTTCCTATATGAATGCGGTCGCCCTTCGGTGGACGGAGAAGGGCTTCAAGACCCCGGAGGAGGCCGAGACCTACGGGAAGGTCTACTCGACTACCTACCGGGCCGTGGTCAAGGCATTTGGCATATCGGGCCGGAACCTCTCCGACGCGGAGACCGCCTATGTGGACAAGTGGGTGACCGAATACGGCTTTGGGGACGGCATCATCGCCGAGGCCTGCCGCAAGACGATTCTTCGCCTGGGCACGGTCAGCTTCCCCTATGCGGATTCCATCCTGGCCCGCTGGGCGTCTTCCGGCGTCACGTCCCTTTCGGACATTGCGGCCCTGGACAAGAAGCACGGGCAGG
>Ga0256404_1010932_pt1 | contig 12358 bp, 9 predicted proteins | sample RumenRJG_01DNA_FD_185990 | JGI IMG/M metagenome (GOLD analysis project Ga0256404, IMG submission 185990) | Bovine rumen microbial communities from Lethbridge, Alberta, Canada - RJG_01 | ecosystem: Host-associated > Mammals > Digestive system > Stomach > Rumen | place: Canada: Alberta | collected...
TCTCCCTTAAGGCAGCTGTCATCGACCTGAGGTCTAGCCATAATCTCCTGAAGAAGCGGCGGAACCTCTGCCTTTATTACATCGAAAATCTTATCGTATTTTTCGGTGTTCATCCCCGTTTCATACTTGTCCAAATAATAGTCGTAGGTGGATAAGCCTGAATTACTATAAGCAGCAAACTCACTGAGCCTCTCAATTATTTCCTCCAAATAAGGAAGAAACGCATCATAGTCTTGATTGTCGTTTGCTCTGTGCAGTGCATCCTGAGCCTTGGAAATCAGGCTCTCATACTGTATATACTTTTCTTTTGGCACCGACTTGATTCTGTCCGACTCTCTCTTAAGAAGCTCCAGAGATCTCTTCTCCAGAAACGTAAGCTGCTCCTCGTTTTCCCTTAAATAATCTGTAACCCTCGTTGTTTCATCTCCAAATTTGAGTTTATAAATCGTATCGTTTAGAACTTCAAGAGTTCTGATTCTGTTGTCTGCTGTATCAGGCGGAGCGGAAGTTTCACCATCAAAAAACACAAGTGACGTAGCGTGCTCTATAGCAGAAATACGTCTTTGGAGCTGTGCAAATTCTATTCTGGCTTTTTCTAATTCCATGAATTAACAACCTCCCACTTTAAATATTTGTTGCATCTCCCACGCCTTCAAACGTCACATCCAAAACCTTCATATCTGCGAGATCTTCCATTGGTGAAAAACTCTCATATTTTTCGGGAGGAACCTGGCCATCAAAGTGGAACAAATAAGCGAAAGGACCATAGTCCAACGACACCTCAAGGGTCTCAGCATTGTAGAAGCTGCCCTCTATCCAGCCCGCATCAAATAATTCCTGGCCGGTCTTTCCTACGAGGGCATCCAATTCCTCCTGAGGCAAAATCTGCTCATTTAGGTTTTCAGCAGTCCTAATCTCCAGATTTTCCACCAGGGCCTTCTCTTTGGCTTCGGAATTCTCATCAAAATCCATATTCATAATTTCATCAAAGATGTCTTGCGGAAGATCCGCAGTAACGCGATATGTATTGCCATCAATTGTGAACGCATAGATGTAATTGCCTTCGTATGCTGCGCGCTGTGTTCCAAACTCATCCTGACCCTCTAGAGCAAAGGCATCCCCCAATGTCTTAAGAGCGCTTAAATCTATAGTATCCCCTGCCGGAGCGGTCCCTGAATCGGATGAACCACCGGAGCTTGATGCACCACTACATCCAACAAGCAGCCCCAAAGCCAGAACTGCAATCAGTATCAAAGCAAATTTCTTCATATGGTCTCCCTCCTCATTATCAGTTTCAATTTTCTTGAAAAACATTATACCACTATACATTAATGCGCTAAAGTTATTTTTATGTAATGTGTATACCATACCTAGGCGCTCTATTCTGCAATGCTAAACGCAATGCTGATATATGTGCCATTTGCTATAAGAATAAGAGTACCAAATACACATTATATAAGGAGAGCACGGTATGGCATTCCAATTAAAATCGGATAAAAAAGAAACTGAAAACAAAACAATTCGTTTCCCTCTGCATCTTGTTGAGCGCATTGAAGAAGCAATAATCAATCACGATGTCACTTTTTCGGGTTTTGTTATACAAGCCTGCGAATACGCTCTTAATGATATGATGGAGACGGAGAAGAAATAGAGTCGTATTTCCATCATTCAGTGCGCAGAATCCCCTTCAACGGAAAGCACATTTCCCCTGCCTTATGGCAGGGTTTTTGTTTTGTTATCAAGGCTTTCGGCATTGCTATCTGCATTGCATTTTGCATTGCGTTAATGTATAATCTTTTCAGATTGTCGAAAGGATTATCTCTATGCAAAGGCCTCAGAATACCGAAAGCCTCTACAAAACATCTGATTACGAATTCAAAATATATATACCGGAAAAAGATTATTACGAATTCCTGAGGAAATGCCCTTCAGTATCGTTTATGCAGGATCCTGTATGGGCTAAGGTTAAGGATAATTGGGAAAGCTGTATCTGCGCACTATACCATAATGATGATATATGCGCAGGTGCCTTACTTCTATTACGACCACTTCCTTTAGGCAAATCTTTTATTTACTCCCCTCGAGGCTTAATCGTAGATTACGGGGATTCAGCCGTACTCAACGCATTCACTGAAGGCCTCCGACGTTTCGCAAAATCAAAGAACGCTATTTTTGCGACAATCGACCCTTATCTTGTCGTTAATAAGGATAATGGTCCATCGCACATAGTCTTAGAGGACGGCTCACAGGAGGCCTTGTCTTTTCTACCTTCTGCAGGATGGAAGCACAAGGGGTTCACATCTGACATGCATGACTCTATGCAGCCGAGATATAACGCCATGATTCCTCTATTCGATAACGAGGAAGAGCTTTATAAGCACTTCCCCAAGAGTTTACGTCGCTACATGGGAAACGGAAGCTATAAGAAGGGCCTAAGCTTCACTCACACCCCTGCCACGGAGGCGGATTTACACGAGTTCAAGCGCCTTCTTGAATGCACCGAACAAAGGCAGAACATTGCATTAAGAACAGAAGATTATTTCAGAAAAATCGCCGAAGCATTTGGCGATCGTGCAATAATCACCTTTGCGACACTGGATATAGAGAAGTATATAGACTATCTTAACGATCAATTAAGTTCCGGCAACAATGTGGAGCAGTGCAAGGAGAAAATCCTTGAGGCCAATGCGGTGATGAAGGATCGAGGTCAGCATGTCAATCTCGCCACAGGACTCGTCCTACTGCCACGCGAGGATGAAAAGTTCAAGGTCGCAGAATACATCTATGGTGGCTCCGACCTTTCGCATTTCCATACATTGCACGCACCTGCAGGGCTTATATACGAAAGCTGTGTATACGCTCTGAAGCAAGGCTGCAACTATTGGAATATAGGAGGCATGAGCGGCGACATGACGGAGCCCTTATCGGAGTTTAAGCTAAGATTCAATCCCTGCATTCTGGAATATGTAGGTGATTTTGAACTGGTGATTTCAAAACCCTTATACTTCGCATACACATCTCTGCTTCCGCAGGTTCGTAAGATAAGTCACGCTATAGCCAAGAAGAAACATTAATTGACGTTCATCGTCTTGTATTTAAAAGGAGTTTGGAAATGGAGACAACATTCATATCGCTTTTACCGCCTATACTGGCAATAATCGTTAGCATTCTTACTAAAGAGGTAAACCTCTCCCTCGCCATCGGTCTATTCTTTGGTGCGGCGCTCTATGCTAACTTCAGCATCTTCGACACGGTAATCACCGCCTTTGATGTACTCAGCTCAAGAGTCTACGGAAACATGGGTGTACTAATCTTCATCGTACTCCTGGGCATGATCGTTCATTTGATGAATATGTCGGGAGCAACCAAGAAGTATGCAGCCTGGGCTCAGAAGAGGCTTCAAACAAGAAAGCACACATTGCTGGCTACATTCTTCCTCGGTATCATCATCTTTGTTGATGACTATTTCAACTGTCTCACAGTAGGTACAATAATGAGACCTATCGCAGACAGGAATAAAATCTCTAGAGAAAAACTTGCCTACATCATCGACTCAACAGCTGCCCCAATTTGTATGATTGCTCCGATTTCATCCTGGGCTGCAGCAGTAAGTTCTTCTCTACCTGAGGATTCGTCAATCGATGGGTTCCAATTGTTCCTGAAGACAATACCTGCTAATTTCTATTCTTTGTTTGCTCTCTGCATGGTTCTCGGAACTATTATATTTAACATGGATTTCGGCAAGATGAAGAAGAGAGAACTCGAGGCACAACAAAGAAACCTGGAGACACCGGAAGATGACATTCGTATTTATGAAAACGATTCCGAGGATATTGAAAACAACAGGTCCGGTGTAATCGATCTAATACTTCCTGTTATCGGAATAATCGTTTTCTCCATAATAGCAATGCTATACACAGGTGGATTCTTTGAAGGCGGAATCAGCATCCCCGCTGCATTCGCTGACTGCGATGCGGTTACGGGACTTGCTGTTGGATCCTTCTACACTGTACTCTTGGTAGCAGTTCTATATCTTCCGAGAAAAATCGTCACACCCAAGGAATACCTTGATGGTCTCGTTGAAGGATTCAAGAAGATGGTACCTGCCACTCTCATTTTGACACTTGCATGGTCTCTCGGCGGAATATGCGGCGGTGACTATCTGAACGCCGGAGGCTTTGTTGGTGAAACAGTTGCTAAATACAGTTTGCCGATGGAACTTATGCCCTTCTTGTTCTTCCTGATATCAGTGCTCCTTGCATTTTCAACAGGAACATCCTGGGGAACCTTCGGCATCCTTCTTCCGATCGCACTCGCCGTGTTTGGTAATGACGTGAACACACTTGCGGTAATGACAACCGCAGCAGTTCTAAGCGGAAGCGTTTGCGGAGACCATCTGAGTCCAATTTCAGATACTACAATCCTCAGCTCCACCGCTGCAGAATGCGAGCATTATCAGCACTTTATCACTCAGGTTGAATACGGACTTGTAACCGCGGCAATCAGTGCCATTGGATTCCTGGTTGCCGGCATGACCGGAAACATTGCAGCCGGCCTTGCTGTCGGAGTTATTCTGTTGGCATGTCTCATCGTGATTACTAAGACCGTACTATCAAAGGAAGCTAAATAGATGCTATTACTATCCGATTGTATTACAAAACTAGAGAAACTAAATCTTCTGAAGATGCATACTGGCCTCGATAGTGATTTTGCTATACAAGGCATCTCTTTTGATTCCAAGAACGTCTCCGATGATTATCTATTCATCTGCAAGGGAGCTGCCTTCAAGGCGGAGTATCTTAAGGAGGCTATAGCAAATGGAGCCTCAGCATATATCAGTGAAAACAAATATGAGGATATAGACCCTAGCATCCCTGCATTAATAGTCAGCGATATCAGGCGTGCGATGACCCTGGTGGCTCTATGGTTTTATGATAATCCTTCAGAGAAGCTTGATGTGATTGCATTCACTGCAACAAAAGGAAAGACTACGGCCACTCACATGACCAAGCAGACGTTGGATTCATGGGTCGGAAACGCAGGACTCATTTCAACTATAGAGATGTTCGACGGGAGAGAGACGGAGGAAAGCTTTAACACTACACCTGAGTCCCCTGACCTCCAAAGATGGCTTAAGCGCATGGTGGATAACGATGTAAACAAATGCGTACTGGAGGTCTCAAGCCAAGGCCTTCGCTATGGCAGGGTCGATGGTACTCACCTAAAGGTTGCCTCGTTCATGAATATAGCGAGAGATCATATTAGTCCTATCGAACATAAGGACTTTGAGGACTATTTTACTGCTAAGTTAATGATTTTTGAGCAGGCTGAAATAGGAATCGTGAACCTGGATATGGATTCAAACTATGTCGAGAGAGTTCTCGATGCTTCCAGGAAACACTGCAAGACAACCTTGACGTACAGCTTACAAGATGACTCTGCTGACTTCTATGGATATGACCTAAAGAAGAATGATAAATACACCACCTTCAGATTGAAGAGTAGTTATGCTGATACATCCGATGAATTGTTTGAAATCTCAATGCACGGTAGGTTCAACGTGTCCAACGCTCTCGCTGTAATCGCATCATGCCTTGTTGTCGGCGAGCCGCTAGACCTCATCAAGGAGGGCCTGCGTGATGCACGCGTTGACGGAAGAATGGAGGTCTTCACCAGCAAAGACAACAATATAATTGCGATTGTTGACTACGCCCACAACAAGCTAAGTTATGAGAGTTTGTTCAGCGCAATGAAAGAAGACTATCCTGAGCATGCCAAGAACATACGAGTTATCTTTGGTAGCGTCGGAGAGAAGGCCTTTGAACGAAGAGAAGAACTCGGCACCGTCGCAGGACGATGCGCCAAGTTCTCATATATCTCAGCAGACTATCCCGGCAAAGAACCCTTTGAGAAAATCGCAAGCGAAATAGCTCACTTTGTTGAACTTCAAGGCGGAGATTATAAGATAATCGAGGACAGAAACGTAGCCATCGAAGAGGCTATATCAACCGCCGAAGGACCAACCATAGTTATGGCGTTGGGTTTCGGAAGATTGAAGTGGCAAAAGTATGCCGATGGGTATGTTCCCAGAGAGAGTGACGTAGAATGCGTCGAGCGATGCCTTGCGGAATACGACAAGAAGCATTCATAATAATAAAAAACTTAATAATAATACAGGGTCGCTATAGCAAGCGACCCTTTTTCTTTTTCTTATTCAACATTCTTGAGAGCCTCAGTAAGAGGAATCTTCTTTATATGTCTCATGTCTAGATAAGATACGACTACATATGCCGCAAGAACTATGAGTATCATCTTAAGAACTCCCGTCGGACTAATGTAGAGGTTGAACCACCCCTCCATGCCGTACATAACCAATTTGAAAAGATAACTGAGAAGCACAATGCTAAGGAGCGCACCAACCACAGTTAAGATCACCGTAACTACTGTGGTGAGTCTAACATAGAGACTGTTTATTTCTCTGTTTGTATAGCCGAGAACCTTTACCATTGAAATGGAGACCGCATTCTTTTCGATTATGAGTTTAGTCAGAAGATACATGACGAGAATGCCCATTATTAAGCATGCCCAGGAAATATAGTCAGCAAAGCCTCCCATGGAGTGGTCCAGCTGCCTCGCCAGACTCATCATGTCGTCCTTGGTGATCCTTGTATAGATTTGATCGTCGTCGATGTCTGTGACCTCCACATTGGATAGATATCCCGAGAAGGCCCTCTCTTCATTATCAAAGGTTCTATTGAATGCATCGTTTGGCATAAACACCGCAAGCCCCGTCGGGAAATCATAAACACCTTTTACAACAAAGGTATATTTCTTATGAGAATATTTTTCTTTTAATGTGATCTCGTCCCCAGTGTCGTATCCGAACTTCTCGTGGAAGGGCGTGGAGATATACACTTCGTTGTCCTCTTGGCCAGCATTGTCATCCCCTTCTTCCGGTGCCGCCACGGAAAAATATTTACTGTTCTCCTCATATCCATAAATCGTAATGCTTTCGTCCTCGCGAACTCCATCTATAGTTACGAGGGATGTGGTGGAGAACTTCTCCGCACCTTCAGTTTTAGTTTCTATAATGTTTCCATCCTCATCTTCGTAATCCTTCAGAATCGTCTGGTAGTCCGCCATCACATTTTCCGTGACGATACCTTTGTAGTTATCGATGGTTTCCGGAAGACCAATAGAAAAACCCAGGAGAATCATTATGAAGACAATTCCAAAGAACAAGGTGAAATAATCAAAGAGATTCTGAATTAGAATTCTGAGTCTGAATCGATTGAAGAACTTAAAGGCCGGCAGCCTCATCGCCTTCTTTCTCTTGGATGTGCTTAAGTCGCGACGCAGGAACTTCATAGGCGAAAGTTTTAGCAGTCTATATATAACGACAAAGTTTACAATAACCATGAGGGCCAGCGGAATCAAAGTCGTTATGAAGAAAGCTTTGGGGTTCCATAAGGTTTCAAACTTAAGCAAGCTATATGAGTTGTAATAAAGAGAAACCGCAACGTCCTTAAAATAGGTATAACCTAAGACATTTCCGATGATAGCTGCAACCAAGGTAATCACAACCGGAATAAGCATATAGAATCTTATGAGTTCGCCTCTGGTATACCCCGTCGCCTTAAGGGTCCCGATAATTGCCGCCTCTTCACGAATCTTGTTTCCTGTTGTTATAGCAAACACGAAAGCAAGCACCGCAATAAAGATATACACCAGCACATTCATCATGGCCTGGTCCTTTCCCAGATCCTTTGTCGCAAATTGAATTGACTGGTTCGCATACCTGGGCACAAAATCCACCAGCTCGTTCATATCTTCGATAAACGGAAATAGGTTTTCTGGCTTTGCATCCTCAGCCTCATCTTTGTCCGACGTATAGCCGCCGGTTGCAGAAAGCACCGCAAGTTTTTCCACCAGGTCATCGGACCACTCTTTCTCTTGGATTTCGTCCAGCGGATTCTCTTCGTAATCAAAGGCGTACTGGTATTTCACCGGTTCATTTATTTTGTTCCAGCCCTCCTTCGTCATGAAGGCGATATCAAAGGTAACCGCATCGAACATGATGTCGGAATTATTCTTAAAAAGACAGCTGTAGTCGGGAGACGCTATTAGTCCAACAATTTCATATTCTACTCCCCCAACCTTCACTTTGTTTCCGGGACCGATGTCGTTGTTGTCTGCGTGAGATCTATCGATTGCAATTTCATTATCGCTTTCAGGAAGCCTTCCCTCCATTATGCAGGGAAGATTCATTTCTTCTCTAACTTGAAAGATGCGCGCGGTTCCATCGTAGTCATCTTTGCCAACGATTTTTTCTGTTGTATTCTTGTAGAACTGCTCGTAGACCTGAACTTCCTCACGGAAATAATCCAGGAGTTCCTTTGTGGGCTTGTCCTTTAATTCAAAATGTCCATACTCGATATTGTATTTGTCGTAGGACTCATCTATAGAGGCCATCATGCTGTCGTTTCCAACAAAGACGCCTGATGCGAGTCCAATCATAAAGGACATCAAAACAAGCAAGACCAGATATTTGATCCAGTCTTTTTTTATATCTCTCAGCACTCTCTTTTTTAGTGGACTTTTCATTTTATCCACCTACCAATCCAGTGCTTCCGCGCTTATTTTGTTTTCATTGTAACTGTCACTTCTCACGTTGCCGTCCCTAAGCTTGATGACGTGATCCGCCATGTCCTGGATGGCACCGTTGTGGGTAACCATGATTATGGTGTTTCCGTATTTTTGATTAACGTCCTCAATAAGCTTCAGGATTTCTTTGGAGGTGTTGTAATCAAGGGCCCCTGTAGGCTCGTCGCAAAGCAAGATGTCAGGATTCTTAACTATGGCGCGCCCGATGGACGTCCTTTGTTGCTGTCCACCGGAAAGCTGGTTGGGGAGTTTATGTCTGTGTTCCCAAAGACCAAGCGTGTTTAGAAGCTCGTCGATATCCAGGGGCTTTTCCGAAAGATAAGCACCAACCTCGATGTTTTCCTTCACATTCAGATTCGGAATTAAGTTGTAGAGTTGAAATACATAGCCAAGATGCTTTCTCCTATAAAGAGTAAGCGCCTTGTCGTCCATATCCTTAAGCTTGTCACCGTTAATGGAAACAAATCCGTCGTCGGCACTGTCGATTCCTCCTATTATATTTAAGAGCGTAGATTTCCCCGAGCCCGACGGCCCCAAGAGAACGCAGAACTCGCCTTTGTTCACTGATAGATTGAGGTTCTTCAGCACGTCCTGCCTGCTGTCACCCTCACCGTATGATTTGCACAAGTTTTCGATTACAAGAAAGTCTTTTTCTCCCACGGCTTTCCCCTCCTTATATCTAATTAGTTTTTACGCACACGCAGCGTGCTGCGCGTTTCATCCAATACAATCATCACCTGACTTCCGGGAGTAAGCCCGATAGATACAGCTCGATTAACAAAGCGAGAGTCGCCGTCAATCTGCGCTATCACCGCTTTTGCGTTTTCGGAGAGTTCGCTAAGCCTCGTCATAAATGCCTCCTTGATTAGCGTATAATAAATAATTGGCCCGCATCCCTCCCGGGAGCGGGCCTGCAAAATGAAATATAGAGATGTCATGAAACAATCGAATGTGTTTCCGGATTAGTATGTTCACCGGAGAAGGAAGATTTGTCTCACTGTGGTTAGTATAGACTAACTCGCATTATCTGTCAAGCCTGTTTTTTATTATTTGGAGGCACCCCTGCTCGGCGGCTTATAACCGTACTTCCACCGCCAAAAGTTTTTGATGTCTACAATGCTCGATATTTAATCATTACATACTGATTTCTTTAATGTTAAGATGGCAAATCAAAAAACTATCCCATGTTTTTTGCTGAATAATTTTTCACTGAACTTTCATTCAGTAAAATCCTCACCTTTTTATTTCCTCTTCATATACTCCTTAAATCTAGGTAGTGTAAACTCTATATGCCCGTATGCCGAGCTTGTTATCAATACTTTATTCTGGTTTTTCAGTGACGATATGTCAAAGGATTACTCCGTCAAACTACAAACTTCGCAGAGGGTATTACTTCTATTACCCCTCCATCCGCTTTAATTACGTCTTCCTCACTATGCGTCACTATCACCAGCCTTAAGCCCGTGTTCTCTTTAGCCAGTTTTAGCAAGTTGCTAATCTCTCTTTCTCGTGCATCGCCATCAAGAGAGTATGCAACTTGGACTGCCAGATTCTCCTCCGGAATATAGAAGTCCACATCAATCCCTGTCTTGGCGGACTTTATATAATAAAGCTTGTCGCCATATAGGTTATGGAGATGAATCGCTACCAAGTTTTCCAAAAGTGCAGATTTAGCATCTGTTAAAAAGAGATTCAGTAGTCCGTTGTCTCCAAAATAGTATTTCGGGTTGCTTTCTTTATCCACGAATGCTGCATAGTAATTTTTGATATCAAATATAAGATATGCGTTCTTAATATGATTCACATACTCAATCACGGTGTCTTTGCTGATTGAGACACCAATAGTCTTAAGAGAGTTGTGAAGTTTGGTAAACGAAATTTCACTTTTAACAGATTCCGCAATCTTCTTTACCAAAAGTCTTAGACCGGTTTCGTTTCTTATCTCATTTCTCGCAGCAACGTCTCCAAGAATTACCTTTTGATAGACGTTGGAAACATAGCCTCTCTTGTCCATAAGATCCACCGTCTCGGGATAGCCGCCATAGGTATAGTATTCGTCAAATAATTTAAGCAGTTTGCCTCGCTTGGATGTTTGACTCCAAACATCATCTGTAATATTGAAGCCTTTTGCCTTTAGGAATTCCTCAAAACTATATGTGCTCACATATTGCGGAATATAGCGACCACCCAATGTTCCGCTTATCTCTCGGCTCAGCATCTTGGCATTGCTACCGGTAATGCGGACAAAGGCTTTTTCATCTGCCAGTCTTCTTGCGAACTTCTCCCAACCGTCGATGTTTTGTATTTCGTCAAAAAAGAAATATGCCTTCTTTTCAGTCAGCATATTCTTTACAAGCAAAATATCATTGAAATCCTCTGCGGTAAATTCCGACAGTCTCTCATCCTCAAAGTTTATATATATAATCTGATTCCAATCGACTCCATTTGCAATCAAATCAAGCACGGTCTGATATAATACTGTACTTTTCCCCGCGCGCCTTAAACCAACCAGAACATAGTTTAGTTTGTCCTCAAACTTAAATTTTCGATCAATTATCTCAAAGGATTTAATAACCTCGTGTTGATCTAGGATGACACTCTTTAATATATCGTGATTCATAGCCGATTCCTCCTGTCGACTATATTCTACAATATTATTGTGCTTTTGTCGAGTATATTCGACAACTCTCTCGCTGCCACAAACCCTGCGTTCTCAAGTTCTTCCGCAGTTTCCTTTAACGCGGCAGGCAATCTCTCCGAAATACCTACTATCCTATCTATCGCAAAGGCCCGGCCAATTCCGATGTCGGCTGCGGCACGTTCCCATGCGGCCTTATCAATCTCCCGCCTTGGATATACGCCGCCGATATTAAAGGCCATGGCCTTGGCGCTGCTGGGATAGATAACTGTGCTTATCAGGTCATAAGCCGGGGCGAGCCTCACGGACTTTAGATTCGGCGAATAAATCATCGACATGTTCTTAATATGGTTGTCAGTGTTTCCGATGAGCCAGTTGAATGCGGTTATGTCCCACAGTTTGATTAAGTCTTCTGCAGCATTGGCCGAGTTTTCTCGAATCAATTCTCCAACCAGCGCAAAGTGATTATCGCCGGTCTTCTCGTATTTGTTTGATGCTGCTATCCCAAGGGCTTGAGCTAGATCCTCTTGGTGGCGCCTAAGCGGACACTTAAGCCCAGCAACTTTCCTATCGCTAAACTCCTCCCTATCGTATCGCGACGTTGCAAAGAGTATATCTCCGTCACTTCCGTCACCGGTATTAATGATAAAACTCTTAACGACATCTATTCCAAGTTTTGCTGCGGTCCCGAGAACCAACTGTTCATTAATAACTATGTCGTTTAATCTAACATGGCTTTGCTTGACTATATGGGTGCTTGGTGCATCACCGATTGGTAGATACCATTTGTCTTTTGGCGCGTCATAGTAAAGACCGACTTTTCCGCTGGCCCCAGCAAGAGACAGATGGGATTCTGTCACCAACTCTGCTGCCTCTCCCGCACCCTCCTCCGCAAGCGCTTTCATTTTCTTGGGCGTCAGCTTCTGATAGTCCGCCTCTACAGGCTCATGTCCATCCTCTACCACCTGAATTGCGCCCAAGCACTCGCTTCCAAGAACAGAAAGAATTGAAATATAGTCGCTCTCATCCACCTGGAGCCACTGAGCAACGCTTCGC
>Ga0256404_1010933_pt1 | contig 12357 bp, 14 predicted proteins | sample RumenRJG_01DNA_FD_185990 | JGI IMG/M metagenome (GOLD analysis project Ga0256404, IMG submission 185990) | Bovine rumen microbial communities from Lethbridge, Alberta, Canada - RJG_01 | ecosystem: Host-associated > Mammals > Digestive system > Stomach > Rumen | place: Canada: Alberta | collected...
ATTGTCGATGTGGTACGGCAGATTGATGGTGTCATCCGTGTTGATGTAGTATGAGGATTTTATTTTGCGTGCGAAAGGATTTTTGCGGTCCGGTGCGGAATATTATCCAAGAGTAACTATACGGCTTTTCCAGTCAGAAGGAGAGGGTTTGGAATGAATACAGAAATCGTAGATACGATGGTACGCGTTGCTATGCAGGCTATGGACAATGCGTATGTGCCTTATGGCAAGGCGGCTATCGGTGCTTGTGTGTTGGCAAGCGATGGTACGTTCTATACGGGATGCAATATTGAAAATGCTATCCCGCGCTTGTCGGTTTTTGCTGAGGAAGTAGCCATGTACCGTGCTATTGCCGATGGCAAGCGGGAATTCGATGGCATTGCTGTGATTGCCGATACGGAAAAGCCGTTCATTCCGAACGGTGCGGTTTGTCAGCTGCTGGCAGAATTCAATGTACAGGAAATCATCATGGCCAATATGGACGGTGTGTTTAAGACGGTGACGCTTGACGAGCTGATGCCATATGCGCGTGAACTCATCGGCAATCCGATGCAGTCTGAGGAAGAAGCGTTTTAACTATTCAGCCGCTCCGGATAGGAGCGGCTTTAAGTTTGCACCGGTTTTCGCCGATATATGGGAAAAGGGAGGTGCTGATATGGCAGGTTTGACGATGGATTCCCTGTTGGTTTTGCAGAAACTGGCGGAGATGCAGAAGGAAAAGAAGCGGCAGGATGATTTTAAGGACAGGGGAAGCACTGCAAATGCGGCAAGCTATAAGGATGTATGGGAACAAGTAAGACGCGAGCAGGAAGAGTGGAATAAGACGCTTGACGAAGTCGATATCACGCAGTATAAGCTGGCTCTGATGGATAGCTTCTGGTCGGATCGCCATGATGCACAGAATTATCTGGCCAGCTATTATAAGCGGCAGCAGCGGGCCGTCAATCAGCAGTCGCTGGCGGAAATCACCCGGGATATCGCCTGGCTCAACCAGCTCAACAACACCGGTATCCTGAACCCAGCCATTGGCATCGAGGCCTCTCAGCAGATCGGCAAGGCGCTATCGGCAGCGCTGCAGACCTCGGTGATGGCCAGTATCCAGAATATGCAGCTCCATTCGCTTTGGGGGTTATAATAGACAAAAACAGCTCATCTTGCGATGAGCTGTTTTTGCTGTATGGAATTACTGTATTCGTGATTATCCTTTGAGCGGCTTCTTGAGCACGGAGAGAATAGCACAGCCGACGATAGCGCCGACGAGGATAGCAACGAGGTACATAACCGGATTGCCAATCGTCGGAACGACGAAGATACCGCCGTGTGGAGCACGCAGCGTGCAGTCAAATGCCATGGTCAGGGCACCAGCCGTAGCGGAGCCGATAACCATCGACGGGATGACGCGCAGCGGGTCACCAGCTGCGAACGGGATAGCACCCTCCGTGATGAAGGAAAGGCCCATGACATAGTTCGTCACACCAGCTTTGCGCTCGCTTTCCGTGAAACGGTTCTTGAAGAACGTCGTGCAGAGGGCGATAGCAAGCGGCGGAACCATACCACCAGCCATGACAGCAGCCATGACGTGGAACTCACCGGAAGCCAAGAGACCAGTACCCGTTACATAAGCAGCTTTGTTGATCGGGCCGCCCATGTCAACAGCCATCATACCACCCATGACAATACCGAGCAGGATGCGGGCATTCGGGTCCATGTTCTTGAGCGTGTCGACCATCCAGGTATTCAGGGCACCAACCGGCGGAGCGATGATGAACATGCTGATGACGCCGATGATCAGGATACCGAAGAACGGATAGAGCAGGACCGGTTTGATACCGTCCAGAGATTCCGGCAGGCAGCTGAATGCTTTCTTGAGGAAGTTTACGGCATAACCGCCGACGAAACCAGCGACGAGAGCGCCGAGGAAGCCCGAACCCGTCGTGCCAGCAAGAGCACCGCCGACGAAACCAACGGCCAGACCCGGACGGTCAGCGATCGACATGGAGATGAAGCCGGCGAGGACTGGCAGCATGAAGCCGAATGCTGCGCCACCGATGTCCTTGAAGAATTTAGCAACCGGCGTGTTGGAACCGAAGTTTTTCGGGTCGATGGAGTAGTCATCGAGCAGGAAGGCAAGGGCAATCAGGATACCACCGCCAACGACGAACGGCAGCATGTGGCTGACGCCGTTCATGAGGTGCTTGTAGATCTGACGGCCAAGGCTCTCGCCTTCGACATCAGCAGCACCTTCAGCAGCATCGGAACCATTAGCATGATATACCGGCGCATTGCCCGAAAGCGCGCGGTCGAGGAGCTCGTCGGCCTTGTTGATGCCGTCAGCGACCTTCGTGATGACGACGCGTTTGCCAGCAAAGCGGGCCATAGCGACGTTCTTATCAGCAGCGACGATGATGCCGTCTGCGGCAGCGATTTCCTCATCCGTCAGGATGTTCTTCGCACCACCGGAACCATTGGTTTCGACTTTGATGCTGATGCCGCGTTTCTTGGCATGCTGTTCAAGGCTCTCAGCAGCCATGAACGTGTGCGCGATACCCGTCGGGCAAGCCGTAACTGCGAGAACCTGGATGTGGTCAGCAGCCGGAGCGGCGGTCTCTTCTTCAGCAGCCGGAGCAACGAAATTACCGTCTTCTTTGTCGTCGACGAGTTTGAGGAATTCTTCCTTCGTCTTAGCAGCAATCAAGGCTTCCTTGAAGTCCGGGTCCATGATCATCGTAGCGAGTTTCGACAGGATGGCAAGGTGCTCATCGTTGGCCGAATCTGGTGCAGCGATCATGAAAAACAAGCGGCTCGGGTTGCCATCCATGGACTCAAAGTCCATGCCAGATGGAACTGTCATGGCAGCAAGGCCAGCTGCTTTAACGCCTGCGCTCTTGGCATGCGGCGTGGCAATGCCATCGCCGAGGCCCGTCGTGCCCGAAGCTTCACGGGCAAAGACGTCTTTCGTGTACTGTTCCTTGTCGGACAGGTTGCCGCCAGCCTCCATGAGGTCAGCGAGCTGATTGATTGCAGCGGCTTTGTCAGCCGGAGCCGCACCCAGCAGGATGCTGTCGCTCTTGAGCAAATCAGTAATACGCATGGTATCTCTCCTTTTTGAATAATGTATAATGATTTTATGATACTAGCAAATGATTAGGCAATGGTGGCCAGCAGTGCTTCAACTTCCGGACGCGTAGCGAGGTTTTCGCTGAAGGCGGAAGCCGAGCCGGTGGCGACACCCATGTGGAAGGCTTTCTCGAAGTCGCCATTGGATTCCATGAAGCCCGTGATGAAGCCAGCTACCATCGAATCGCCGGCGCCGACGGAGTTGATGAGCTTGCCTTTCGGTGCTGGGCACTTGTAGGACTTGCCCTCGGCCGTCAGCAGGATAGCACCATCGCCAGCCATGGAAATCAGTACGTTCTGGGCACCTTTTTCCTGCAGCTTCTTGGCATAGGTGATGATTTCTTCATCGGTCGTGAGCTTCACGCCAAACATATCACCGAGTTCGTGATTGTTCGGTTTGATGAGGAACGGATGATACTGCAATACGTTCAAGAGCAGGTTCTTCTCGGCATCGACAACGATGCGGATGCCTTTGCCGTCAAGACGGGCCATGATTTTCTGATAGATGTCATCCGGCAGGGTCTTTGGAATCGAGCCAGCCAGAACGAGCGTATCGCCTTCCTGCAGCTTGTCGAGCTGAGCGAATAGTTCTTCGCGCTTAGCTTCGCTGATATCGGGGCCCTGGCCATTGATTTCGGTCTCGCAGTCAGCTTTTGCCTTGACATTGATGCGCGAGAATCCCTTTTCGAGCTGGACGAAGTCGCTCTTGACGCCGAAGTCCTTGAGCTGGTTCTTGATCTCTTCACCGGTGAAGCCAGCGAGGAAGCCAAGAGCGGTGCTCTCATGGCCGAGGTTCTGCAGGACGATGGACACGTTGATGCCCTTGCCGCCGGCCAGAACCTGCTCGTAGTTCACGCGGTTGATAGTGCCGGCAGTGAACTTGTCCAGGCGGACGATGTAGTCCAGCGATGGGTTGAATGTTACGGTGTAAATCATGAGTTATAAATCCCCCTCGATGATAGTAGTGTAGTCCCGATACTTCTTATCTTCCAGCTGGCCTGTGATGATTGAGGCACTGGAGATATTAGCAAAGGTAATAGGCGAAATTTTATTGAATTTCGACCGATCGGCCAGGATGAACGCATGGCTGCAACGGGAAAGCGCTGCTCCTTTGATGATGCCTTCGCTCGAGTCTGGCGTAGAAAAACCGGATTTGGTGCTGATACCGTTGGTACCGAAGAATCCTTTCGTAAAGTTGTAAGCTTTCAGATTATTCAGTGCCTCTGTACCGACCACAGCTTCAGTGACGGCCTTGATTTCACCGCCGAGGATGAAGACCTTGAACCCCTTGGCAGCAAGACGGGCTGCATGGGAAATGCCGTTCGTTACATACACGGCACTGGTTTCAGTCAAGAAGTCAATCATGCGCAAGGTGGTAGAACCGGCATCGATGTAGACGAAATCCCTGCGCTTTATGAGACTGGCTGCCTTGCGGGCAATGGCGATCTTTTCTTCAGGGTAAAGATCGCGCTTCGTCTTCATATCTTCCTCCGACGAGCTGTAATTGTTGTCGATGGAAGTAGCGCCGCCATAGACTTTGTAGAGGCGGCCGCTTTTGTGCAGCGCCGTTAAGTCGCGGCGGACCGTGGATTCCGAGGCATCGAGGGCCTTGGTCAGATCTAGTACGGTAACAGCCTTTTTCTCTTCGAGAATGCGGAGAATCGTTGCATAACGTTCTTCCGTAAGCATGGCTATCACTCCTTATTTCTTAATATAATACAACTAAAGTCCGCCAAAGTCAATCAAAAGCACGATAAACCCAGCAAAAAAAATTATAAAAGAGCATAGTCTGGCAAAAAACACCGACCAAAACGATAATCGTTGACCAAAGTCACGAATTTTATTAAAAATTAATGGCAGGAAAAGCAAGAAGTTGGCTATAATATAAATAGGTAGAAGTCTATGACGGGAGTGTGAACCGATGGAAGAAAAGAAAAAGATTGTCCAGCATCGGCCTAAGTCGTTTTATGTGAAGAAATATCTGACGATATTCTTCGGTGCAATCATCGCTGCCATTGGCTTGGAGATGTTTTTGATTCCTAATGAAGTTATCGATGGCGGTATCGTCGGTATCTCAATCATGATGAGCTCACTGACAGGGCTATCGCTTGGTGTGTTCCTGGTCTTGCTGAACATTCCGTTCCTATATATGGGCTATAAGCAGATTGGCCAGAATTTTGCCATCGCGACTTTGGTGGCTATCTGTTTCCTGGCCGTTTGGTCGGCGGTATTCACCCCATTTCCGCAGGTAACGGATGATCCGTTCCTCGCGGCGATATTTGGCGGCATAATCGATGGGCTTGGCGTCGGGTTGATTATCCGCGCGGGCGGCAGCCTTGATGGTACGGAAATCGTTGCCATCATCATGGATAAGAAGTCGGTGTTCTCAGTCGGTGAGGTCGTTATGTTCATCAATCTCTTCATCCTGTCGAGTGCCGGTTTGCTTTATGGCTGGGATAAGGCGATGTATTCGCTCGTAGCGTACTTTGTCATATCCAAGATGATTGATGTCGTCATCAAGGGGCTCGATGAGTCGTATGCGGTTATGATCGTAACCAATGAGCACGATGAAATCACGTCGGCCCTCAACGATCGTCTCGGCCGCGGTGTGACGCTGCTGCATGGTGCTGGCGGCTATACGGGCGAGAGTAAAGAAGTGCTCTATTGCGTCGTCACGCGTTTGGAGGTCGATAAGCTCAAGGAAATCGTGCTGGAAAAGGATGAGAATGCGTTCGTTACCATCAATGCCGTCCATGATATTATCGGCGGCCGGTTCAAGAAAAAGGCGATTCATTGATTTTTATGAAGGGAGGAGTACGCATGCGCCGTATCGCATTGCTGACATTTCTCGTTATGCTGCTTATGACCGCAGTTGTGAGTGCAGCCGAGCGGGTTCCCTTGCGGGTTGCGCAGCTGCCGCTGCAGATACAGAGCTATTATCAGCCGTCACAGCTGGTAATTGACGGACTTGAGCGGCAGGTCGACCGCAGTTTGCATGTGCCGCTCAATGATACGCTCAAGGCGGTCGAATTCATTCCGGAACGGCAGTGCCTGGAGGCATTGGCGGAGACAGCGGAAGAGCTGGGCGGCAAGCCGCGGTTCAAGGATATCGTGAAACCGCTGGCGGAAAAACTGCAGGCAGATCTCGTGGTTGTTCCAGTGCTTAACGGGTATGAGCAGTATACTTATATGAGTTGGAACTGGCGGCGCGGACAGCTGCTCCATAGCTATGCGTCGGTGCAGATTGTCGGATACGACCGCAAGAAAGATGAGGTCTTCAAGAAGGAGGGCTCACGCCGCTACGATGATGATTATATGCTATCTGGTGAGGTAACGCGGCTGGTGACAGAGGCAATGGATGATGCCTTGCGTGCGGCGGCCATCCATGATCGTGTCTGGAGCTGGAAAACGAATATAAAATGAGAGTAGACAGGCTTTGGCAAGAATTTGCCAAAAGCCTGTTATTTTTTTACAAAAAGTGTTGACAGTTAACAGTGTTACAGATATAATGTAAACATATTAATCAGATATGTTTACATAACGCATAACTTACGAAAAGAGGTAATCGTCATGAGTGAAGAGAGAAAATACAAATTTGAGACCTTGCAGCTTCATGTTGGTCAGGAGCAGGCTGATCCGGCAACCGATGCCCGTGCTGTTCCCATCTATCAGACGACGTCGTATGTGTTCAGTGACTGCGAGGATGCTGCTGACCGCTTCGCTCTGAAAAAAGGCGGCAATATCTATGGCCGTCTGACGAACCCGACGGAAGATGTATTTGAAAAGCGCATCGCAGCGCTGGAGGGCGGATCGGCTGCTTTGGCGGTGGCTTCGGGTGCTGCTGCTGTGACCTATGCGCTGGAGGCTCTTGTTCATCATGGCCAGCATATCGTGGCTGCGACGACGATCTATGGTGGTACCTATAATCTCTTTGCCCATACGTTCCCTAGCCATGGCGTGGAGACGACCTTTGTCGACCCGACGCAGGGCGTGCAGGTATTCGAGGACGCGATCCAGGAAAATACCCGCGCCGTCTACATCGAGTCCATCGGCAATCCGAATGCCAATCTCATCGATATTGAGGCTGTGGCGGCGATTGCGCATAAGCATGGTCTGCCATTAGTCGTTGACAGCACGTTTGCAACGCCGTATCAGCTGCGTCCGTTCGAGTATGGGGCGGATATCGTCGTCCATTCGGCAACGAAATTCATCGGCGGTCATGGCACGACGCTGGGCGGTGTCATCGTCGAGAGCGGCAAGTTCGACTGGAAGGCTTCGGGCAAGTTCCCGCAGCTTGTCGAGCCGAATGAGAGCTACCATGGCGTAAGCTTCTACGAAGCGCTGGGCCCGGTGGCCTTTGTCACCTATATCCGTGCCTTGATCCTGCGCGATGAGGGGGCAGCTATCTCACCGTTCAATGCGTTTCTGCTCTTGCAGGGAACAGAGACTCTGTCATTGCGCGTCGAGCGCCATGTGGAGAACGCACTCAAGGTTGTCGACTATCTGGCGAAGAATCCGAAGGTCGCCAAGGTAAATCATCCGGCAGTAGCCAACCATCCGGATCATGAGCTTTACAAGAAATACTTCCCGAATGGCGGTATCTCCATCTTTACGTTCGAGATTGCTGGCGGTGCGGCAGAAGCCAAGAAGTTTGTCGATCATCTGAAGGTATTCAGCCTGCTGGCCAACGTCGCTGACGTCAAATCTCTCGTCATCCATCCGGCATCGACGACGCATAGCCAGATGAATGAGCAGGAACTGGCCGCTTCGGGCATCACGCCAGCGACCATCCGCTTGTCCGTCGGCACGGAGCATATTGACGATATCCTTTATGATCTGGCACAGGCCTTCGAGGCAGTAGATTAACACCGATATTGATAAAATCCTCTTTCTGCGGTACACTATTTGGTACGACGGTACGCACAGGATAGTGCGACTGTACAGAAAGGGGATTTTTATATGTCTGAATTTGAAAAATACCAGCAGATATGCCGTGAAGCCGGATGGACCGGGGCAGCTCTGCTGGTTCTTATTGTGTTCTGGATTTTTGCCGGTTTTGGTCTAGCTGGTGTCGAAGGAGAGCTTTTTGGCCTGCCGCTATGGGCAGTGACTTCCAGCCTTGGCGTATGGTTCTTTGCTATCGTACTGGTAAAACTGCTGACAAGATTCGTGTTCCGCGATATGGATCTTACGGAGGGAAAGGGGGCTGGACGGGATGAATAATGGCAATCCGGCAGCGTTGCTGCCTTTATTGGTATTCATGGCTGTGATGGTCGGTATTGGCTTCTATGTGCGCCGTGTGCAAGCCCGTGGCTTTGCTCATAATTTTGTGCAGCAGTATTTCATTGGCAGCCACGATCTTGGCGGCTTCGTTCTTGCGATGACGACCGTGGCGACTTACAGCTCGGTAAGTTCGTTTGTCGGCGGTCCCGGCATGGCCTGGCAGATCGGTTTTGGCTGGATTTATATGGCAGTTGTGCAGGTCACGGCGATTTTTTTGGTGCTGGGAATTTTTGGCAAACGCGTGGCTCTGCTGTCGCGCAAGTTCGATGCCGTGACGGTTGTTGATATCATCCGTGAGCGTTTCCAGTCGGATGGACTTGCGAGCCTGGCGGCTTTTATTATCGTGCTGTTCTTCTGTGCGACAATGACGGCACAGTTTGTCGGTGGCGCGAAGTTGTTTGCAACGGTCACAGGCTACAGCTATGAGATGGGGCTGTTGCTTTTTGGCCTTGTCGTTGTCATCTATACGAGTATCGGCGGCTTCCGTGCCGTGGCACTAACAGATACTTGCTGTGCAGTCATGATGATGATTGGCATCGTGTTATTGCTCTACTATGTCTTGCAGGCTGGTGGCGGCTATAGCAATATCTTGGCGAATATCCATGCCAATCATCCCGAGATGCTCGAGCCATTGTCAGCTGGGCATATGCCTGTGGGGCTTTATCTTACTCAGTGGATACTCGTCGGTATCTGTACGATTGCACTGCCTCAGTCAGTCGTGCGCGGCATCAGCTACAAGGATACGAAGAGCCTGCATCAGGCAATGCTTATCGGTACGGTGGTTGTCGGTTTCATGAATATCGGTATCAACTTCACGGGTATCCTCGCCCATGGTGTACTGACCGATAGCCTGCAGAGCTATGGCGGTGTTGACTATATCATACCGAAGACGATTGTCACGGCAATGCCACCGGCCCTGGTTGGCCTGGCCATCATCGGCCCGTTGGCCGCCTCGATTTCGACGATTTCGGGGCTGCTGATTGTCGCATCTTCGGCCATTATCAAGGATGTTTATCTGCATCATCAGGCCAAGCGGGGCATCCAGCCGTCCGCAGGCAAGCTGCGTCTGCTGTCGATGGCGGCTACGGCTGTGATTGGTGTCGTGGTGTTCTGCATTGCGTTGACACCGCCTAGCCTTATCTGGATCATCAACATGTTTGCTTTTGGCGGTTTGGAGACGGCGTTCTTCTGGACGCTGCTGCTCGGACTGTTTTGGCGGCGGGCCAACAAGCTCGGTGCCATCCTGTCGATGGGGGGCGGCACGCTGGCTTATTGCTTGACGCAGGGCATGGGATTCAAAGTCCTGGGACTGCATCAGATAACCATCGGTATTACGGTTTCGCTGCTGTTCTTCCTGCTCGGTGCTTATATTGGCAAACCGCAGGATGAAAAAGTGCTGGCAACATTTTTTCCTAATAAAGGTAAATTGTAATAATTCACTACCAATGGTAGAAAAATTGTGCTATAATACATTTACCCTTTAGGACTTATGGGGTAAAATATCGCTATAAATATTTATGTAAATAAAAAGCAATATAAAGATTGTTTATATAACTGTTGCGTAGGAGGAGAAGTAAATGGTTGTGGCAGTCAACAACACAACAAATAAGTTATTTAAATTCAAGACGGGACGATATAATCTCAAGGAGAAAGCAGCCTGGAAATCGCGGACGGCGTTTGTCGAGGATACGCTGCAGGAAATCATCCGCGAAGCCGCCCATCGTGAGCCTATCGCATTTGCCAAGTGCTGCTACGATATAAAACTCACGCGCAGCGATGTGGAAGATCGCTATGTACTGTCTTATGTTGATGCTGTACGTTACTGGAAGACGTATTGTGATGCACGCGTTTACCAAATCGCATAAAGATTGTCATTTCTGAGGATAGCAATGGCAGACAGAACCGGCCCCGCCTTATGGTACATAAGGCGGGGCCGGTTTTCGTTCCTGCTGTCATTCCGCGACGAGGGGGTAGAGCTCTTTGTCTTCGCGCTGCAGCCGTTCCAACAAGGCGCCGATGACCCGCTGGGTTTCCTGGCGGAATTTGGGGATATCGGCCTTGATCTTTGACGGCGTCATGAATGCTTCCTTATAGGCCGTGAAGGTTGCAGCCAGCCCGCCCATGTCCTGCTCGAAGCGCATGGCCATCTGGCGGACGGTATCGTCGGAACTTTGGCTGAGATTCGGATACAGGAATTTATCTTCGGCGGCAAGGTGAATGGAGATAAGCCCCGCCAGCCGTGCCAGGGATTTGGCGATAGCTTCGGCCTGCTGCTCGACCTGCAGGTCAGAATGGCAGCTGTTGATGGCATGTATGTATTCATAGATGCTGGCATGGTGGTCTTTTAAGATTTCAAGATACATGAGATAGCCCTCCTTGATTGGTTGTTTTCTGGTCTTATTGTAGCGGTTGGAAAGCAGGCTGGTCTGTTGTCATGGCAACAGATTGTGATTTTCTGGATATGCCTGGCAGATGGTCTGTGCTAGAATAAAGCCAGAATAACAAAGGAGGTAGTGTGTATGGTGGGCAAGGAAACGCTATGCCGGGAGTATGAGCAGGTGCTCGCGAAATGCCCGCTGCTGGCGGGAATACCGGCGGCAGAATACGAAAAGACGCTGCATTTCCTGAAGGGAAGATGGCAGCGTCTGGGGAAGCATGAGATATTCCAACGGCTGGATGAGCCGTTCCGCTATGCGGGAATCGTGGTGACGGGGCGAATCGAAGGGGCCTTCCTCAATGAAAATGATGCGAAGATTGCGGTCAGTCGCTTTGGCGCCGGGGATTTCTTTGGTGAGGCTCTGGGCTGCGTGCAGCCGGCGCACAGCCCGATACAGCTTGAGGCTTTGGCAGACAGTCTGGTCATCTTCGTTGACCTTTCTATCCTGCAACAGCCGCAAGGCGAAAGTACGACAATACCGTATCAGCTCGCACTGAATTTGATTCGTGGCCTGGCCCAGCAGAACGTCTATCAAAACCGCAAGGTGCGGATCTTGAGCCAGAAGAAACTGCGCGACCGCATCGGGATATTCCTAGGCGAGATGCCGCGTCAGACAGATGGCGCGGTAGCTGTCAACCTGACGACGACAGCTATGGCAGAATTCCTCGGCGTCAACCGCAGTGCCCTGTCCCGCGAGCTCGGTGCCATGCAGGATGAAGGCTTGCTGCGCATTGAGGGGAAGAGATACTTCCTGCTCAGATGAGTATGAGTTCGGTGCAGAAGACGACGATACAGCAGGCGGCTGAGACCTTGAACAGGCTGGCACCGTACCAGGAAAGCGCGATGCCGGCTATAAGGGCCATAAGGCCGGAGATTGGTGTCTGCGTAGCGTCCATGATGGCTGGGAAAGTCATGACGGCGAGCGTCACATAGGGGACATAGAACAGGAAGGAACGCAGGAAGCGGTTCTTGATCTGCTTGCGGATGAGCGTCAGCGGGATGATGCGGATGGCAATGGTCACGGCGCTCATGATGAGTAAATAAAGGTAAATGTCATGCTGCATGGTCGCTGTCCTCCTTGTCTTTTATGGGGAAGAATGTGGCGCCGAGTCCCGCGATGACAACGGTCAGGATAATCGTGCGCGTGCCGGCAGAAAGCTCTATAAGGCAGGGCAGGTTGGCGCAGGCAAAGCTAGCGATGAAGCTTATCAGCACGAGGCCGCCGACGATATGATTGTCGCGGGCGGTCGGGATGATGACCCAGAGGAACATGCCAAACAAGGCCACGGAGAGGGCGCTTACCACTTGCAAGGGCAGCAGGTTGCCGGCGATGACGCCGAGAGCGGTACCGGCTGACCAGCCGGGCAGGGCGACGGCCATAGCGCCATAATTATAATAGGGATTGAGCGGCCCCTTGCGGGCAATCGTGATGCCGAATATCTCGTCAGTGATGTCAAAGCCGACAAGAACGCGATGATAAAGCGGTGTATCTGCAGAAAATTTCTGGCTGATGACACAGC
>Ga0256404_1010934_pt1 | contig 12357 bp, 11 predicted proteins | sample RumenRJG_01DNA_FD_185990 | JGI IMG/M metagenome (GOLD analysis project Ga0256404, IMG submission 185990) | Bovine rumen microbial communities from Lethbridge, Alberta, Canada - RJG_01 | ecosystem: Host-associated > Mammals > Digestive system > Stomach > Rumen | place: Canada: Alberta | collected...
AGAAATTCCCGAAGAATTTGCAGCCCAGATCCGTGATGATTGCTATGAACCAACGTACGGGGCATTGGAGGCTGGCGGAAAGCTTTATGGAATGCCCATTGAATTCAACATCGAGAATGGCGGGTTGCTTGTCAACCTTCATCTGATGGAAAAATTAGGTCTTAGTATTCCTACCACATGGGATGAGCTCAAAGAAGTCGCAGTTAAAGGGACGCAGATGAGCGGTGATACCTATACAGTAAAAGGCTTTGATTTCGTCAACTGGGATTCTGTTCCATATTTGTATCTTTCGATGATTCTGCAGCAAGGAAGCAATTATCTGAACAGTGATGGCACTTTCAATGTTGAAACGGATGAATCCAAGAAAGCGTTTGATGAGCTTGCAAGTTTGGTCGTCAAAGATAAAGTGACTGATCTGGAAGGCCTTACCGGCGGCGGCACCCTTGAAGGTTATCAGCAGTTGTATGCCGACAAAGCTCTAATGGTCCCTAGAGGTCCGTGGACAATTTCTGAAGGGCTCCAGACTTTCGGTCTGACTTTAGGCACAGACTTTGACTATGTTGCAATGCCTTGGTATGCAGATCAGCATAAATTTGCTGCTGAAAATGGGTGGTCATTAGCTGGAAATGCGAAATCATCACATGCAGATGCTGTTATCAAGTTTATGGAATTCATCTATCAAGATGACATCTTGACTGAAATAAATGTAAGCTGCACGCAAGTCCCTTCTAAGCGATCAATTGCAGAATCTGATGGCTATCTGGAGCAAATGCCTTATGTGAAGATCCTGGTTGACATCCTCCCAGATGCTCAATTTATCGGCAGTTTCAATACTGATCGTCTGAAAGAATCGATTAATAATACATTCGTTTCTTACTGTCAGGGCGAATATAGCTCAATCGATGAAGCAATGGCTGACCTGGAAGCAAAACTTAATGGAATAATCAGCTAAAGAGCGTTTGGCAAAGAGAGGGAATCGAGCCATAATGGCTGATTCCCCTCTTTCTATTTGGAGATATTGTGATGAGAAATAAAAAATTCGTAAATGCAGTAATGGTACCGTCATTTATTCACATGATGATCTTTATTGTGGTTCCAATCGTAATCGGATTGGTTATATCTTTTTATAATTACAATCCGCTGAGCAGCACCAATTCCTTCGTTGGCTTTCAGAACTATTCCAGGCTGCTATCTGATGAGAATTTCAAAACTGCATTCATCAACACTTTTGAATTTGCTTTCATTACCGTTACTCTTAATATCATTATGGCTCTCTTCTTTGCAACCATTATCAGCCAGTTTCGTTCCAATGCCATACGAAGTTTTTTCAGAATGGTATTTTTCCTTCCGTGCATCGCCCCAATGGTTGCAACAGCAATTGTGTTCAACAGATCAATTTATCCCACAACAACTGGATTGCTTAATATGATCCGGAATGCAATAGGACTAAGCAGCGTTAATTGGCTAGGTGATCCATCAAAAGCAATGATTTCCGTAATCGCTTATACGATATGGGTTGATGTAGGTTATAATACGATCCTATTCTCAGCTGGCATCGACGGAATTCCTACCCAGCTATATGAAGCTGCCGAATTAGATGGTGCATCTGAATGGACGAAATTCATCAAAATTACCTTACCGTTACTTGGCAGAACTTTTCAATTTGTTATTGTGCAGACCCTCATCAGTCATTTTCAGATGTTCGCACAATTCGCAGTTCTTCTCTATAAAGATGGTCCAAACAACTCAGGGCTGGTTTTATCACGTTATATCTACAAGACGGCATTTGAATATAAGGATATGGGATATGCATCAGCCGTTTCAATGGTACTTTTCATTGTAATTCTGATCATTTCCATAATTGAGCAGAAACTCACAAAAGTAGACTGGGAGTATTAATATGCAGAAAAAAATTCATAGTCGAAAAAACTATAAACTGCGACTGATAGGCTTTCTCATTTTAATGTTTTTTGTAGTAATCTTTCTTGCTCCGTATTTCTGGATGCTTTCCAACTCCTTTAAATCCACAAAGGAAATTCTTTTAGAGCCAAATCATCTCTTGCCTGAGCACTTTACATTAGATAGTTATAAAAAGGTATTGTTTGAGTCCTTGTTTTTCATCTGGTTTAAAAATTCGGCAATCGTGTCAATCATAGATACTCTCGTCATTTTATTTTCAAGCTCCATTATCGGTTTCGTATTATCAAAATATAAATTCAAATTGAATCAGCCTTTCTTTGCTCTGGTTCTTGCCACGATGATGGTGCCGGTTACTGCAGTCATCATTCCGAATTTCATGCTGATTTCTTCGCTTGGCTGGTATGACAGAATTGTTTCTTTGATTGTTCCTACCTTCTTCAATGCATTCGGAATATTCCTATGCAAACAGTATATCGATGATATACCAAAGGAACTCTTCGAGAGTGCAATGCTTGATGGTGCTTCCGACATGAAAATATACACACAGATTGTTCTGCCAATGATCCGTCCCGCTCTTGGAAGTCTGACAATTTTCACATTTTTAGGAATTTGGAATGATTATGAGACTCCGCTGATTTATCTCAACACTTCAAAGAATATGACTCTTCCGCTTGCACTCTCATATTTCAACAATCAGCATATTTCAGATCTCTCTGCAACAATGGCTGCCGCCTCACTTATTATGTTCCCGGTTACAATTCTCTTTCTGATCTTCCAGAAGGAATTCATCAAAGGAATCGCTATGACGGGGATGAAATAATCATGGAACTGAAAGACTATAAGCCAGCACCAGAAGTCGTAACTCAAAAAACAATTCTAAAAAAAGCAAAATTCCCCGTAATAGATTTTCATACTCATATGGGAGCCTTGCTTCTTGGTGATCATTATGAATCTTTATATGATACTGAACAATATGTAAAGCAGCTTAGAAATTATGGTGTAATGCATGCCGTGAACCTTGACGGCAGATACGGAACTGAACTAGACCGCATGCTAAAAAAAGAAGGAGCTTTTCAATCTTTCTTCACACCATTTATGGGAATTGATTTCTCCAATTTTAATATGCCTGACTTTACCATGGGTACACGAACCTCAATGCTCAATGCTTATCAAAAAGGCGCTCGAGGGGTCAAACTTTGGAAGGATATTACGCTCTATAAAAAAATAAGAACTGATGACCTCAAGCTTGATGTGATATATGAGACTGCCGCAGAGCTGGATATCCCAGTACTCATGCATATTGGTGATCCTGTAGCATTCTTTCGCAAGAAAGATCAATATAACGAACGATATGAAGAACTAGACCAGAATCCGGACTGGGATTATTCTGACAGGTCTATCTATCCATCATTTGAAGAACTGCTGGAGATGCAGGAAAACACTATTTCCAGACACCCAAATACAAAATTTGTAATTGCTCATGTAGGAAGCTATGCCGAGAACCTTGCTTATGTTCGAGATCAGCTTTTTAAGCATTCCAATATGTATATTGATCTTGCGGCGCGCGTGGCAGAATTAGGAAGAGTCCCATATTCATCCCGGAAGCTGCTGACAGAATGCAGAAAAAGAATTTTATTCGGAACAGATGCCACTCCTATAAGCTATCAGTATTATCCGGTTCTATATCGTTTTCTTGAAACAAAGGATGAATATTTCCCATACCAGCCCGAAAATGAGGAAATTCCAGGCCAAGGCAGATGGGCGATCTATGGGATACATCTTGCTGATGAAACATTGCGCTCTATTTATTATGAAAATGCATGTTCTCTACTGCATATTAACCCAAAGGAGATCGAAAAAGAATGGCGATCAAATATTACTTAAGCATTGACTGTGGTGGAACAAAAACAGCCTTTCTGGTTACCGACCAGTACGGAAACTTTGCGGCATATCGAAAAGGCCCTCCAGCAAACTACATTGTGAATGGGCTGGATTCAGTTTCAAGCATGCTTCAGAAGTTCACTTCGCAGATTCAGGAGCAAGACCTTAATGGGGGTTTCATTGATACAGCTTTTGTTGCCCTTGCAGGTTATGGGGATGTCCCGTCAGAAAACGAAATAGTTAGGAAGCGAATAACGGAAGCACTGAAGATTCCGAGAATCTGCATTGGGAACGATACAGAAAATGCAATTGCAGGATCTCTTCTTGGAAACAGTGGCATCCATATAATTTCTGGAACTGGATCAATCGGAATTGGGATTGATGAAAAAGGAAATGAAATAAGATGTGGCGGATGGCATCATTTGTTTGGTGGCGATGAAGGAAGTGGATATTGGATAGGTTGCAAGCTTCTTCAGCATTTCACAAAGCAGGCGGACGGAAGAGAAGAAAAAACTCTTCTATTTGATCTTGTTACCGATTCATTAAAGCTCAATTCTCCACAAGAAGTATTGGAAGTTGTAATTGAACATTGGAACGGTGATCGAGACAAAATCGCATCATTATCAAAAATAGTTTCAGAAGGTGCAAACAAAGGAGATATCAATTGCCTCAAAATTTTTCGCGAAGCAGCAACCGAATTATCTATGATTATTGCTTCAATATCCAGGCAAGGAAACTTTATCAGTCCAATCTCGGTTTCGTATTCTGGTGGGGTTTTCCGAAGCGCTGATTTGCTTCTAAAACCATTAGCCTCACAGCTTGGAGATCAGTTTCAATTAGTAAGTCCAATTCTCAGTCCGCAAGCAGGCGGGATCGTAAAGTGCCTTGCAATGAATAAAGAGCCACTTGGCCATCAAATAATAAGCAATCTAAGAATTACTGATTCGAAAATAGACTAGTATCTGCAGTTTCAAAGAATTGGCAATTCAATGCGGCTAAAATAGCAACTTTGCAGCTTTGCTTCAGCATTATCAATAAAAATGCATGGAGTTATCTCTTGAGGATAAGGCAGCTTGATTCTTCTTGTCGGCGCATATATTCCGCAGTAATATATAATGATTTCATGAATCTATTTTCGCAGTATCAGGATCTTCCCTCACAGATCTATATTCTCTTCTTCGGAAGAATTGTCACCAGTCTTGGTTCGATGGTCTGGCCGATGCTTACCATGATTCTGAATCAGAAGATGGGGATGTCTGCCAGTGAGATCTCTCAGATTATCGTTCTTGCCGGAATCATCATGATCCCGGCTTACCTGCTTGGCGGAAAGCTGGCGGACCGTTTCAGCAAGAAGCGGAATATTGTCCTGCTTGATTCCCTGTCCATCGCTTTCTACATCATCAGCGCATTTCTGCCATTATCCATTACCGTAATCATTCTGATTATTGCTGCGGCTGTTTTCCAGAGCATGGAACAGCCTAGCTACAATGCCCTGGTTGCTGATCTCACGTACACAAAAGATCGGGAGCGGGCATATTCCATGCTTTATCTCGGTTCCAACCTCGGTCTGATCCTTTCTCCGACCATCAGCGGTTTTCTGTTCCGGAATTACCTCTGGCTTGCTTTTCTGATCAGCGGCATTGCCATTGCAAGCTCCACAATTCTGATCCAGCTGAAGATCAATGACATTACACCGGTTCACGACGAGTCCGAAGAAGCCTCCTACCAGACTGCCAGAGAAGATGCCAGTCTGCTTTCCATTCTGAAAGAAAACAGAGTGCTCCTCCTGTTCGTGATCTGCACCGGACTTTATCAGGCAGTATATATGATGTGGGGCTATCTGATGCCGCTTGATCTCGGCAGAATCCATGGTGAAAATGGTGCCGTCATCTACGGCACCATCAACAGTCTGAATTGCCTGATCGTTGTTCTGTTCACGCCTCTGATCACAAGGCGGTTTTCTCGTTTTCATGAACCGGAGAAGATTCTCATCGCATTGCTGATGATCGGGCTCGGCTATCTCATCTTCCTTCTGAATGAAGGCAGAATCCCGTTTTACTATGCAGCGATCATTCTCTTTACCTGGGGAGAAATCTTCGAAACCATCTCCGATGCGCCCTATGCTGCAAACCGCATTCCTTCCAGCCATCGCGGAAGGATCAGCGGCTTTTCCACCGTCATCCAGTCATTTCTGGCAGGCGGATTCGAATTGGCGATCGGAACCCTTTATGACCACTTCAGCCCCGCAGCAGCGTGGACCTTCGTGCTTGCCGCCAATGCCATCGCGGCACTTCTCTGCCTTATGCTGATCCGCCAGGACCGCAAAGCATATCCGGATCTTTATGAATGATCCTTTCCCACCGAAAAATTTCCGACTGCTTCATCTCCCGATGCACTGACAATATAAGTTCCGGGATCGGGACTGATATGATAATCATTCTCACCGCTGATTTCTTCTTCTGAAGAAACCGGATTCAGTTCTTCATCCAGCAGGGAAACCGTAAGGCTTCCCTCTTTCAGATTCGTTGTGATATGCAGCGTATCCCCGGCTTCAAAGGTCATCTCCTGTTCCAGATACGTACTTTCCGGGCTCTCGGAAACAAATGAAATCTGTTCTGCATTCCGGGTTTCTTCCGCCAGCTTTTCGCTCTGCTCTTCCGGTGTGCAGCCAGCCAGGAGAATCATTGCCAGAAACAGCTCTTTTTTCATCCGGCGAGCTCCTTCATAGCCTGTTCAATTTCTTCTTTTCCGGCATGCAATGCTCCCTGAATCATCTCTGCACTGCCCCCGCCGCGGCCATTCAGTTTCTGATTCAGTTTTCTGCTGAGATCTCTGAGATTCACTTCATCAGACAGAATCACATAATGCACCGCATCCGGATCCTCAGAGAAGACAGCAGCAGTATGGCAATGTTTCTCTTCCATCAGCCTTTTGGCAAATCGGCGCATCGAATTGGAATCCATGCTCATCTCAAAATCCAATAGCAGCTTCTGATCTGATTCAAATAAACCCATTCTGCTTTCTGCATAGGCAGCACTCAATGCCGACAGAACAGCTTTCTGCTTTCCCTGTTCTTCAATCAGCCGGCTGACTGCAGAGGCAGTCTCATACGGCTTTGCAGAAAGCAGATGCGAAATCTGACGGTTATTCCGGAAAATGGTCTGGTAGTCCCGCAATGCCCTTCTGCCTGCCGTCATCTCGATCCTGGCACCGTCTTTGCGGTTCTGCAGCGACAGCAGCTTAATCACGCCGGCTTCGCCAGTCCTGGCAAGATGCGTTCCGCAGCAGGCACATACATCTGCGCCTGGAATCGTTACGATTCTTACTGTTCCATGAAGCTCTTTCTTGGAGCGGAACTCCAGTTTCTCTAATTCTTCTTCCGAAGGAAACGAGATTTCCACAGGTACGTTCTTCCAGATTACTTCATTTGCAGCATCTTCAATCTCTTTCATCCTCTCTTCATTCATCGGCCCGCTGAAATCCAAGGTGATCACTTCCGGTCCGAGATGAAACCCGATATTCTCATATCCGTATTTCTGATGAATCAGCCCGCTGACAATATGCTCGGAAGTATGCTGCTGCATATGGTCAAACCGGCGTTCCCAGTCCAGAATGCCATGAACCTTCTGGCCTGCTTCAAGCACAGCATCGGTCACATGAACAATCTCACCGTTCACTCGACGCGTATCCAGAACGGCAATGCCATTCAGCGTTCCATGATCTCCCGGCTGGCCGCCGCCCTCCGGATAGAACGCGGTATCATCCAGAACCACTTCGTAGCATGGCCCCTTCGGAGTGCATTTCACCACTTCTGCATCAAACTCCCGGCAATAGGGATCACGGCAGAACAGCTCATTCATTTCCTGCATCACTTGTATTCCTCACTATGCCTATTCTACCGGAAACTTATCCTTTCAGCACCGGAAGCGTGCTGCCGCCATAAGGCATCACGATCACCGACGCATCCGGTCCTTTTTCATTCAGCGCATGATCCAGTGCCTCCTGCACGCTCGCATAAGGGATAAGACATGTCTCTCTCACAATTGCAGGATCCATCTCACTGACCAGGTCGATTTCTCCTTTCAGCACCTGCTGTGCAATCGCAGCCGCCTTATGTCCGCCGAGTATGAAGTGCTCCTGGATTTCACGGACCATCAAGGAAGGAGACTTATGTCTCATCCAGTCTTCAAAATGAGATTCCCCGAATCCTTCCCGGCACGAACCAGCAAGAATGATGATGCCGCCAGGCTTCACCGCATGCCCGGCATTGGCCAGTGCCTTCTGGGTCTGATACAGATTCAGATCCTTCGGAGATCCGCCCTGGCTGACCAGAACGATATCAGCGCGTTCTCTGATCGGAACCTGATAGATCGAATCCAGAAACCGGCAGGCATCCCGATGAGCCAGAATCGGATCACCTGCACTTGCATGCAGAATTCTCTTCCTGGGGCTCACTACCACATTCAGAATGAAATCAATCCCCGCCATCCTTCCCGCTTCTTCAATGTCTTCCCGGACCGGATTTCCATCCAGATGTCCGGCATAAGCTCCGGGATCCGTCATGAATCGGTGATTGCAGGCAATTGCCTCTCTGACCGAGCAGCCTGGCATGACTGCCTTTGCCCCGCCGGAATAACCCGCAAAATAGTGATACTCCACATTGCCGAGACAGATAATCCGATCCGCCTCTGCAACTGCTTCTGAAATGATGACCGGAGTTCCTCTGGTTGTTGTACCGAGATTCCTGAACCCGCACTCTGAAGAATTCACGCAGGCGATTCGCCCATACGTCTCTCCCATCACATGCTGCATCTCTGCTTCGCGCATCGGCCGATGGCTGCCTAAGGCAAATACAAGCACAATATCTGAATCCGGAACTCCCGCCTGATTCAATTCATCCAGAAGTGCAGGCAGCACTTTCCATGACGGCATCGGTCTGGTCAGATCGCTGGTTACGATTGCAATTTTCTCTCCTCTGGAACAGAGATCTTTCAGGCGCTCGGTGCCGATCGGGTGTTCCAGTGCCCGATGAATGAGCACCTGCTCTTCTTCCGTTTCCGGAACATCCGATAATTTCAGAATCTGCTTCAGATTCCGATCAGGTACTTCTGCCGATTGAGTGCCATTGCCGAATCCCAGTTCCAGCTTCATAAGAGATACCTTCCTTGCAGTCTCATTATAATGGAGTTCAGCCCGCTCGTTCCTGCACCTGTTCTGCAGTCATCCCCTTCGATCTCAGAATTCCGATCCCTGCGCCGATCAATGCCGGAATGATCCAGCAGAGGTCTGCCGAAGGAGGAATCGAGGCAATCGCATCACTCAGCACCGGGATAGAAATACCAGCAGACTGCAAGCCAAGAAGAACCGACACAGCTGTGGTAAACCAAATGGTCCATGGATAGATCTTCGGTACCGAAGCGATTTTCTCATTCAGCAGTCCGAGAATCACAAGCACGATCGCAACCGGATACAGTGCAACCAGAATCGGAACGCTGAATGCAAGAATCTGATCCAGACCGCCGATGCTCATAGCAAAACTAGCCACCGTAAACAGAATCACCCATGACCGATAGGAAATCTTTGAGATCCCCGCAAAGAATTCTGCACAGCTGCATAACAGCCCGATGCATGTTGTGAGGCAGGCAAGCACATAAACGATTCCAAGGATCAGGATCCCGGCATTGCCGAACAGACTGCCGACAATATTGGTAAGCACTGCCGCACCATTCGATGCCTCAGAATACAGAGATCCGCTCATTGCTCCGACATTCGCCATTGCTGCATAGATGACAAACAGCAGAATTCCGGCAATCATCCCTGCATAGCAAGCCGCTTTCACCAGATCTTTCTTCTCCGTCACATTCCTGTTCATGAGATTGAGCACGATGATATTTCCGAAATTCAAAGCCGCCAGAGTATCCATCGTGTTATACCCCTCCAGGAATCCGCGGACCATCGGAGATGTTTCATAGCCGCCGCCCGGTGTGGAATAGCTCCCGGAAAAATTCACGAAACAGCCGCAGACCAGGATCAGAATCAAGACAAGCAGTACCGGCCCGAGAATCTTTCCGAGCGTATTCGTCAGCCGCTCCGGATGAATCGACATCCGGAATGCAATTGCAAAGAATACCGCCGAATATGCAATTCTGACCCAGAGAGGAATTACTTTCATAAACGGGGCAGCCGCCATCTCAAATGACACTGCTGCATTTCTCGGAATTGCAAGGCCTGGTCCTAAAGCCAGAAACACAAGGATCGTGAAGACCGTTGCAAATCGCTTCCCGACTCTCGAAGCAAGCGTCATCAGATCTCCCGAACGGGCAATTGCGATGATTCCGAGTACCGGAAACAGAACGGCAGTTACTGACATTCCGGCCAGCCCCTTCCAGGTTGCTGTGCCAGCCTCAAACCCGAGATACGGCGGAAAAATAAGATTCCCGGAACCAAAGAACATTGAAAAGAGGGTAATGCCGACAAGCAGGATGTCACGTCTGGTAAGTCTGTGTTTCATGATTGTACTATCTCTTCCTTTCTCTGCCGGATTCAACCAGTCCGAGAAAAGAAAACACCGTCTCAGACTGTATTGAGACGATGTCAAATACACCGCGGTACCACTCAATTTGCATGATGATTCATGCCGCTCTTCCGGCTCCGACAAGCCATAGGCCGATAACGCAGCCGTGCGTGACAGGCTAGCAGAATCTCTTCACCCGCAGACTCCGAAGTGACTTCCCTGATGCGCATCTCATCCGTTCCCACCATTCCGGACTCTCTTGGCATTGTATGCAGCAGGACTTTCTTCCTCAACGTCTTTCTGGTCTGATCATAATCGGAGCGATCATTCGTGTCAATCGTATTTCCCATTGCAAGACCGAGAAAAAATAATTCTGCAGAAAGAAGATGCAACTTTTTTCATGACTCACCAGAAATACTTCTTGTCTCCTGCCACAAAGCCAGTCCCCCGCCTCTGTCTCTCTGCAATCGCCTCAGCCCCGAACTGCGGCAGATCCGGATCTGCAGGACAAACCGGATACTCCTGATTCACTTCTGACTCAAGATATACCATGGATGTTGAGCCTCCGCCATCCATCCTTATCGCATCCATGACTCCTTCTTCCCTCAGAAATTCCAATACCTTTTCCTCAGAAAGGCCTCCATAGAACTCAATCAGCAGATACTGCAGATCTTCTTTCTGTGCAAGAATCGTCAATGCTCTTCTGGTCTTGTGATAATCGATCGCGCCATGTTCGCCATCTGTGATATCCTGCTCTTTCCCGTCTATGAAATACGTGAAAGCACCGGAAACTGCATTCTCTGCTTCGATTGCATATCCACACCAGTATGACCAGTCTTCATCTCCTTTCCAGGCGCCATTCTCCCAGCCATGATAGCGAATCTCCATTTTCCCCCGATTGAAATAAACCGTGGCAAATCCAGACCCATATGCCGGCGTATTCTCTTCCCCATTCCAGTTTGTCCATTCGCCATTGACCATCACTCCGCCGACCGGTCTTCCATAGGCAATTTTCGTATTATCGAAAAAACCCGCGTTGATTCCTGCCGCTCTTGTAAACCCTTCTTTCTCCAGGTCCGGGTCATAAAGCTCATCAAGATACTCCGGTGTTTCTGAATAGTCCACCTTCAGAAAGGTATGCTCATCCGGATCTACCCGCAGGATATCGTATTCCACTCCCTCATAAACACCCTCTTCATGACGGATCCTTGGAACTGTTGCATTTTCTGCATATACATTGATTGCCGTGCTGATTCTCCTCTGCAGTGTATGAACCTTCCGCTTCTCGTTCCAGGAATTCCTGATCATGGAAGAACCAGACACCGGAACTGCGGAAGATACAGAAGCAGAAAAGCAGACCAGAACGGCAGCTGCAATCTCGATTGTCTTCATATCCCCTCTTGTATATGAATTCCATCTTACCAGCATCATGAATCCGGCAGGATGAAAATCTGATGAACAATCCCTGAGAATTTCGAAGAACCTGATGCATATACCGTAAGAATAGTGACTGCATTGTCACCCTATGGTATAGTTGGGTTATTCCTGCTCCATAAAACTTTCTAATGTAGATGGAAACTATCTTCTGCGGGGGACTTTTAAAAAAAAGCCGTATTTGCACAAGGGGGCTGAGGATCTTACAAATCGGGCTTACTCTTGCGATATAGCTCTCTGTAGCGAAGCGTTTTTGGGTTTTCAAAACTTAAATTCAGCAGCTGGTCCAATTTCTCATAAAGGTCGTGCGGAGCATTGAAACTGAATGCAAATAAGTTAAGATAACCTGGAAGTTCATCTCTCCTGAAGCCGCTGTGTGCTCTTAAAAACTTCTGCAGCCTATTATGAACCTGGTTGATGGGATTCATCTGATTCTTATTGTCGGGCAATCCTTTCATTTTCTTGGAATCATATTGGATAGTTTCCAGTTCCAGCTTCCTGACAAGCATGTTATGGCATGGATCTTTATCAGTTATCAATCTTGATCCTTTCCTGATATGATCCGTCAAAGCTTCATATACCTGTCTGCCGGTTGGCTCGCCCAAACC